>Ga0315274_10008543_pt1 | contig 14837 bp, 10 predicted proteins | sample YL17G02_20_MG_FD_203700 | JGI IMG/M metagenome (GOLD analysis project Ga0315274, IMG submission 203700) | Sediment microbial communities from Yellowstone Lake, YNP, Wyoming, USA - YL17G02_20 | ecosystem: Environmental > Aquatic > Freshwater > Lake > Sediment | place: USA: Wyoming | collected... | reverse complement strand
GGCGCGCCTCGAGCTGCGCCGCGGGCATCAGCGGCACGTGGACGGCCATCTGGTCGCCATCGAAGTCGGCGTTGAACGCGCGACACACCAGCGGGTGGATTCGGATGGCCTTGCCTTCGATAAGCACGGGCTGAAACGCCTGAATGCCCAGCCGGTGCAGCGTCGGCGCGCGATTCAGCAGCACCGGGTGATCCGTAATCACATCTTCGAGGATGTCCCAGACTTCCGGGCGGCCCTGCGCAATCGAGCGCTTCGCGGCCTTAATCGTTGTCGCTATGCCGCGTTTCTTAATCTCGTGGATGATGAACGGTTCGAACAGCTCGAGCGCCATCTTCTTCGGGAGGCCGCACTGGTACAGTTTCAGTTCAGGCCCTACGACGATCACGGACCGCCCCGAATAATCGACGCGTTTTCCAAGGAGGTTCTGACGGAACCGTCCCTGTTTGCCCTTCAGCATGTCGCTTAGCGACTTCAGGGGACGGTTACCCGCGCCGAGCACCGTGCGTCCGTGGCGGCCGTTATCGAACAATGCGTCAACCGCTTCCTGCAGCATCCGCTTTTCGTTGCGCAGGATCACTTCCGGGGCGCGAAGCTCAATCAGGCGTTTCAGGCGGTTGTTTCTGTTGATGACTCGCCGGTACAGGTCATTGAGGTCGCTCGTGGCATATCGCCCGCCTTCCAGCGGCACCAGCGGGCGCAGGTCCGGCGGAATCACCGGGATCACATCGAGAACCATCCATACGGGGTTGTTGCCCGATTTGCGGACCGATTCCACGACCTTCAAACGCTTAATGGCCTTCGCCCGCGCTTGCAACGAAGACGTGGTCACGAACTGCGCATGCAATTCGGCGCTCAATGCCTCGATGTCAATCTCTTCGAGGAGATTCTTGATCGCTTCCGCGCCCATCTTCGCCACAAACCGATCTCCGTACTCGCTTCGGGCATCCTGGTACTCGTCCTCGGTCAGCGTCTGCATCTTTCCGAGCTTCGTGTCGCCCGGATCGATAACGATGTAGTTCTCGAAGTAGATAATGCGTTCGAGGACGCGGATCGACAGGTCAAGCAAGTTGCCGATACAGCTCGGCGTGGTCTTGAAGAACCAGATATGCGTGACGGGGACCGCCAGTCTGATGCAGCCCATCCGCTCGCGTCGCACCTTCGACTCCGTGATCTCGACGCCGCACCGGTCGCACGTGATGCCGCGGTGCTTCACCTTCTTGTACTTCCCGCAGCCGCACTCCCAGTCCTTGACCGGACCGAATATGCGTTCGCAGAAAAGCCCGTCTTTCTCGGGCTTGAAGGTCCTATAGTTGATCGTTTCCGGCTTCTTCACCTCTCCGCGCGACCACTTGAGGATCTCGTCAGGAGAGGCCAGCCGTATTTGCAGCGAATCGAAACGTTCACCGGTGGTAGGAACATATTTCGCCACGACTCATTCCTCCATGGGTTCTTCTTCGTCTTCGGGTTCGGCGCCGCCTTCCACTCGAACGAGCTTGATGACGTCGAGACAAAGACTCTGCATCTCGCGAACGAGCACGTTGAACGACTCCGGCGTGCCCGGCTCGACTTCTCTATCGCCTTTCACGATTGCCTCGTAGGCCTTGGTCCGGCCCGCGATATCGTCGGACTTGATTGTGAGCAATTCCTGCAGCGTGTACGCTGAGCCGTAGGCTTGAAGCGCCCAAACTTCCATTTCACCGAACCGCTGGCCGCCGAACTGTGCCTTGCCTCCGAGCGGCTGCTGCGTCACGAGCGAATACGGCCCGATGGCGCGCGCATGGATCTTGTCGTCCACCAAGTGGTTCAGTTTCATCATGTAGAGCTGGCCCACGGTCACTTCCTGGTGGAAAGGCTGACCCGTACGGCCATCGCGCATCCTGATCTTGCCCGTCTCCGGAAGTCCGGCCTTCTTTAAGTAGGTGCGGATCACTTCTTCAGACGCGCCGTTGAACACAGGAGACGCCACATGCAGGCCGAGCACCTTCACGGCCCAGCCGAGATGCGTCTCGAGCAACTGGCCCACGTTCATGCGCGAGGGCACGCCCAGCGGGTTCAACACGATCTCGACCGGCGTCCCATCCGGCAGGAACGGCATATCCTCGCGCGGCAGGACTTTTGCCACAACGCCCTTGTTGCCGTGGCGGCCCGCCATCTTATCGCCCACCGACATGCGGCGCTTCGTCGCAACGAATACCTTTACCAGCTTAATTACGCCCGGCGGCAGCTCATCGCCCTTCCGCAGCGTGTCGAGTTGGCTGTCGCGGAAGGCGATCAGTTTGGCCTCCTCCATGGCGGCCATGTTGACGAGCCGCGTGAACCGCAACTGCGCCTGAGCGTCTTCCACGCGAAGGCGAGCCAGCAGGCTGTAATCCACCTTGTCCAGGTGCATTACCTTCACGCGCTTGCCCTTTTCGAGAACCAACTCGTCCGTTTTGTGGTCGATCACGTCCTCGAGGATTTTCAAACCGACCATCTCGTCACGCACAAGCGCAACGAATTTGCTCCGGATCTCGTCGATCTTTTCCTGGTAGTGGCGTTTGATCTTGTTGACCTCGGCGTTAAGCGCGGACTTCGATCCGTGGTCGGTGGTCTTGTCGCGACGGCTGCAGACCTTAACGTCCACCACGACGCCCTCGACTCCGGGAGATGCCGTCAGGGAAGCGTCGCGCACGTCCTCGGCCTTCTCGCCGAAGATCGCGCGCAGCAGTTTCTCCTCGGGGGCCAATTCCGTTTCGCCTTTCGGCGTCACCTTTCCGACGAGAATGTCGCCCGGGGCCACCTTCGCGCCGATGCGGACGATGCCTTCCTCATCGAGGTTCTTGAGCGCATCTTCGCTGACGTTCGGGATATCGCGGGTAATCTCCTCAGGCCCGAGCTTCGTATCGCGCGCCTCGATCTCGAAGACCTGAATGTGAATCGAGGTGAAAACGTCTCCCTTCAGGAGGTCCTCGCTGAGCAGGATGGCGTCCTCGAAGTTGTAGCCTTCCCACGGCAAGAACGCGCACATGATATTGCGCCCTAGCGCTAACTCGCCGCCGTCCGTGGCGGGCCCATCCGCGACGATATCGCCCGCTTGTATGAGGTCGCCTTTCGACACAATCGGGGTCTGGTTGATGCAGGTGTTCTGGTTCGAACGGACGAACTTCTTCAGATAGTACTCGTCCTCTTCGGAACGAAACGGATTCTCACGGTGGCCGGCCTGCGCCGAATGACGAATCCGGATCACTTCGCTGTCCGCATATTCAACCACTCCGGAACGCTCCGCGCGGACGACCGTCCCGGCGTTCTTTGCCGTAACGTGTTCGAGTCCCGTTCCCACCAGCGGCGCCTCTGTCTCGAGCAGCGGCACGGCCTGTCGCTGCATGTTGGACCCCATCAATGCGCGGTTGGCGTCGTCATGTTCGAGGAAGGGGACCAGCGCCGCTGCAACGCTTACAAGCTGCTTCGGCGACACGTCCATGTAGTCGACTTGCTCGGGGGGCACCTTCGGGAAGTCGCCGCGATGCCGCGACAATACCGCGTCTCCCTGGAGATGGTTGTGACGGTCGATGGGCGCGTTTGCCTGCGCGATGGTGTAATTGTCCTCATCATACGCGGACAGCCACTCGATGTTCTTTGTAACCTTCCCGGCTTCGACCTTCCTGTAGGGCGTCTCGAGGAAGCCGTACGCGTTGATCCTCGCGTACGTCGAGAGCGATGCCATCAAACCGATGTTAGGCCCTTCCGGGGTTTCGATCGGGCAGATGCGGCCGTAGTGCGTGGGGTGCACGTCGCGCACTTCGAACCCGGCCCGGTCCCGATTCAACCCGCCCGGCCCCAGCGCGCTCAAACGGCGCTTGTGCGTGAGTTCCGCGAGCGGGTTGATCTGATCCATGAAGTGTGACAACTGACTGCGGCCGAAGAAATCCTTGATCACCGCGCTGACGGGCTTCGGATTCACCAGCGTCTGCGGGGTCAACTGCTCTTCATCCTGAAAATTCATGCGCTCGCGAACCGTCCGCTCCATACGCACGAGCCCGATCCGAACCTGGTTCGACAGAAGCTCGCCCACCGCGCGAACGCGGCGGTTTCCAAGGTGGTCGATGTCGTCCATCACACCTTCGCCGCCGCGCAGCTTGACGAGGTATTGCAGCGTCGCAACCACGTCTTCCTTCGTGAGGGTCTTGGTTTCCTGCGGTATATGGAGGCCGAGCTTCCGATTGATCTTGTAGCGCCCCACGGGGGCGAAATCGTATCGGCTCGGGTCGAAGAAGAGCTTCTGGAAGAACGTGCGCGTCGTGGCGTCCGTCGCGGGATCGCCGGGTCGAATCTTGGCGTAGATCTCGCGCAGAGAGTCCTCGAGCGTCTCCGTCCGGTCCAACGCCAAGGTGTTGACCACGGACGGGTCCTTGAGGAAGTCGTCCGCATCAACGAGCTTAATCTCACGAACGTTCGATTGCATCAGGCGGTTAATCGTCTTTTCAGCGAGTTCCGTCGAGGCATCCGCGAGGATCTCGCCCGTCTCCGGATCGACGACGTCCTCCGCAACTACGCGCCCGACAAGCTCCGCTATTGGGAACGTCTTGAGGCCGATTTTTACCTTGGTGCGCCCAAGCGTCGCCGCTTCCACGCGGTAAAACATCCGGATGATTTCCTCGTTGCTCTCATACCCGAATGCACGCAGGAACACCGAAGCCAACAGCCGCGAACGGCGGTCAATCGTCAACCAGAGAACGTCGTTGACGTCATACTCGAATTCGAGCCACGCGCCGCGATACGGGATAATGCGCGCCGAAAGCAGGGCCTTGCCGTTTTGATGGATCTTCGTTTCGAACGAGACGCCTGGCGACTTGTGAAGCTGGCTCACGATTACGCGCTCGGCCCCGTTAATGATGAAAGTGCCCGTCGGCGTCATCAGCGGAAGCTCGCCCAGAAACACTTCCTGCTCGACCATCAAGCGTTCGCGCATGTCACCCGACGTTCCCACCTCTTCGTAGCGAACCAGCCGCAGCAGCGCCTTCAACGATGCCGCGTACGTAAGGCCGCGTTGCTGACACTCCGAGATCGTGTATTTCGGAGGCGTGAACGCGTAATGCACGAACTCCAACCGCGTCATACCGTCCGGCGACACTACTGGAAATACGTCCAGAAACACCTCCTGAAGGCCCACGCCCTTGCGCTCATCAGGCGGCACCTCCCATTGCAGGAAATCGAAGTACGACTTCGTCTGGATCTCCATAAGATCCGGCAGTTCCATCTCGTCGGGAATGCGACCCAGTAAAGGACGTTCAATGGGTTTCTTGGGTGCTACAGCCATGGAAGTTCCCCTTCTGAAACTCGATTCGAAAAAAGAGGCAATTCATCACCTGTGAAAAGAAGGCTATAAGTCAGGAATGCAAAGCACAGACACCCCACGCCGAAAATTTCGCCAAAAGCATGCGTGGTACCTGCATGCCCTGGGGGATGCGGCCCTTTCTACGGGTGTCGCCCGCATGATCGCTATCTGTAAGCGCTACTCGAAAAGCAGGGGCGTTTCTTCGGAGCCGCCCCGCAAACCGCACAAAAGACAGAGCTCCCCTTCCGGGAAACATCGGTAAATCATAGCACCTCGGCTCGTCAATGTCAACAAGTATTATAGGCGAAGTTTTGCTCACAAACAGCCACGGCAGCTTGCCGGCGTTGGATGTCTTTCCTGTGAAAGGGACATGCGCCCATCAATCAACTCTAACACTCAAAATGCTGATGCTAACAAATCTTCAGAAGTCAATGTGCAGAAATCACTTATACAGATCGCTTCTGCTTCTCCGTGGCGCCGATGTCCGCACCTTCCATGTCGCCAACCAGAGATGGTAACACTGGGTGCGTCGAGCCCGTCGCCACACTGTCGAGCGTGTCGAACGCTTTTATAAGAAACATGCGGGAAGCCTGTTGTCTTCCCCATCAAGCAAGATGCCGTGGCCAGCCCCGGCCGCCTGCCCGTCCTCATGCTCGTACTGGTCCGTAATCGTAACCGACCTTGCGGGGGCGGACGGGGATACGGTAGCATGCTTCTGCGCGTGGTGCTCGAAACGCACTGATTGGGATTGGCTTGCATGAGACCTTCGAACTTGTTCCATCCGACCCGGCCGCGGGAGGTGCGTTTCATCCGGAGGTGGCTGGATACGCTGGGCGAGGGTCCGGTTTGCGACTTCGGCTGCGGCGACGGAGTCTATTCTCGTTGGATGGCGGGGCGGCGCACGGTCGTGGGATTTGACCCTTGGGAATCGCAGGTCCGAAAGGCGGTGAGGAACGTCGGAAATGAACGGGGTTGCTTCGCTCCGCTGCTTGCAATGACAGGGGGACGGGCGCTGTTCTTTGTCGGCGATGCGGCCTGCGTGCCGCTTCGCGATGAGACCTTCGCGGCGGTCGTGAGCGTCTGTGTGTTGGAGCATGTCCCGGATGTCGAACGTGCCATATCTGAGGCTGGACGCATCCTGCGCCCCGGCGGGCTGTTGCTCTTCACGGTCGACAGCCTGGATGAGCCGCACACGCCGGACGACTATGTGGCGTATCACAAGGAGCGTTTTTATATTGCGGACTTCTTGAGGCTCGAGCGCGTGCGCGCGCTGCTCGGTGCATACGGATTCGAGCTGCTCGAGCACCAGAGCGTTGGAAATAATCGGGTTTCAGGCGCAATTCTGCGCCTCTTTGCGCAACATTATTCGGTCTACAGATGGTTTTCCCCACTGCTGTCCGCGCTGGCCTGGCTGGCCGACAAGATCACGAATGCCGTGGGAGTGGCGTTTCTTCGAAGCCGCCACATTCGTGACTGCGGGTACGTTCTCCTATTCGCCGCCCGCCGGATTGGGGATTGACGATTGGGGATTGACGATTGGGGATTGACGATTGGGGATTGGCGATTGCGGATTGACGATTGGGGATTGACGATTAGGGACTGGCGATTGGGGATTGACGATTGGGGATTGACGATTGGGGATTGACGATTTCACCTCGCACTTCGCACCTCGCACTTCGCACCTCGCACCTCGCACTACTTCGCCAGCTCCTCGATGCGGAAACGGATCTGGTTGCGTTTGCCGGCACGGTCGGCCTCGAGGGTAACCGGGTCGCCGACGAAAAGGTTCCAGAATGCGAAGTCGAGGTCGACCGATGACTCGACGGGTTGACCGTTGATGCTCAGGATGACGTCACCCGGACGGAGTCCCGCCTGATAGGCTGGCGAGGACGTCAGGAGATTGACCACCACGCATCCGGTGTCAACGGCTACGCCGAGTTGCTGCCGGAACTCCGGGCGCAAGCCGCCGACGTCTTCCACTTTGAACCCGGCCCAGGGATCGCGGCGGCGGCCGAACTGGATGATCTCCTGGGCGACCCGACGGACGCGGTTAATGGGGATGGCGAAGCCCAGGCCGATGCTGCCGCCGCTCGGACTAAAGATCATGGTGTTGACCCCAACCACTTCGCCGTTCGAGTTGACCAAGGGGCCTCCGCTGTTGCCGGGGTTGATCGCGGCATCGGTCTGAATCATATCTTGGTACAGGCGCTCGCCTTCGCCGATTGCGGGGCTGATGCGCCGGTGATTCGCAGAGACGACGCCGACGCTGACGGTCGGATGCGGGTCTTTCATCAGGACGCCGAAAGGGTTGCCGATGGCGATGACCCATTCCCCGATCATGAGGTCGTTTGAATCGCCAAGCGCTATCGAGGGGAGGCCGGCCGCTTTTGCTCGAAGAACAGCTATGTCGGTGCGCTTATCCGCGCCGACCAGTTCCACGTCAAGGACGCGCCCATCCGCCAAGGTTACCGACGCCACTTTATCGGCGCTCTCGATCACGTGGTAGTTGGTGACGATGTGTCCATCTTTATCGACAAAGAAGCCGCTGCCCACGGAGTTTAGCTGTCTTTCACGGAGCAGGACCTTCGGGCGGGAGTAGAAGAGGTCCCAGAAATCGCGCGAGAAGGGGTCCAACACCCGTTCGGCCTCGACCTGCACTACATTGACCGAGACGACGGCGGGCGCAGCCTTCTCGATGGCCCTCACAATGGCGCTCCGGCGGGACTCATCTGCCGGAGCTTGCGCGAAAGCACTCAGCGAGGCGAACACGCTAAGCGCTATGACCGAAAAGCAGACTGTTCTTTTGCTCATGGGAAAACTCATCACTATCCCGAAGTTCAAGAGGCAGCGGTAGGGTGGGTGCAGCGAAGCGGAACCCACCGTGCAACCTACGAGATTATATCTCTGCCCAGATCGGTGGGTTCCGCTTCGCTGCACCCACCCTACCGCTTTATCACGGGCAAGCGTCCAGTTCAATGAGGTGCCCATTCACGGACACCTCATTTCTTGCCTGGTTCCGGTGTCGGTGCTGCAGCAGGCGCGGGAGCAGGAGCTACCGGCGGTGTCGGCGCCGTTTCCGGCACGGGAGCGGCCTGCTGTGAAGGCGCAGGCGCCGCAGGCGGAATCGCTATACTCGGTGCAGGCGTTGCGGGCGCGGGCGGAATAGGCTGAGACGGCGCGGGCGGCACAATTACCGCGGGTTCTGGCGGTGCTGGCGTCGTGACGGCTGGCGCGGGTGTCGGCGTCGGCGCTACTTCGACCGTAGTCGCTGGCGCGGGTTGTGGCGCAGGCGCGGATACCGGTGTTGAGGGCGCGGGTGCTGCCGGTGCTGGGGCCGGTGGCGCGGGTTGTCCCTCTGGCGCTGCCGGCGCCGGTGGAGGCGTCTCAGGCTTCTTCAGCGTGTCGACCGCAGGGAACAGCGCCGCTACGTCCACATGGGGAACCAGAAAGGCCTGCGCCTTACCTGAGAGTTTTAGCTCATGTCGGCCGTCCTTTTCCGCCGCGAAACTGTACGTGTACTCCACGCCGTCGGTAATCTTCACCCGCAGGGTGCTGTCGACGGGCGCCTTGAGTGCCGCCTGACCGAACAGGATATCGCTCGCCTCGAGGTTTGCGATATTCTCGGCCAGTTTCTTGCACGTCTCGGCATTACCGTCCGAGGTTGCGCCATCAACCGTCAGCTTCCAGTTCTGGTCCTGTTGAGCCAAACTGAACGAGGCCGACGGCGTCTTGGCGTGGATTTCCGCGATCTTGTCCTCTTCCAGTTCCATAAGCGTCCGGACGTAGAGGTCGTTCGGCGTGGGGAAGATCTTATTTACATCGGTCCGGCTCATGGCCAAGATCGTTGGGTTATCATCGAGACGGGCGTAAACACCGTCGAAACTCTTCGAATCGCCGTAGACCTTGAGTGTGCGCGTCTGGCCTCCGACCTTGAAGGCGGCCACTTTCTTGGGGTCGCCCAGACCCGGATCGGCGTCGGCGTAATCAGTCGCCTTCCATAGGCTGAGGGCTGCAACGATTCCGTCCACGGTGTTGTTCTGGGGTTTGAGGTCCGCCGCCGGAACACTCACGTTCCACTTATCGTCGGCTTTTGAGAGGACGATCTGCCCTTCAGGTTGCGTGATCTGAATCGAGTCGATGTTTTTCCTGTCAACGGCCATGGAAGGCATGTCGAAGATGTCGCTGCCCTTCGGGAAAATCTGCTCGAAGGTATACTTGTTCACTTGATAAACGATTTCTTCTTTCGTGCCCGCGATACGCACGTAACCGTCGCCCGTGGGATTCGGGCGGCCGCCCTCAATGACGATATCGGGCTGACCCTCAATGGAAATGGTGCACTCGTAGGCGGGCGTCTCGAGGCCCCAGTCCGCTTTCTTTGCCGGATCGACGATGTCCGTGGCGTTCAGGTTCGCGAACCGCTGCCGGAGCGTGTCGATACTCTTTTCCTTAAGCTTCAGCCCCGCGCCGCCCGAGGCTAGAACCCATTCATACTCCTGCTTCGCTTCCGCCGGTTTGCCCCCTAGGGGCAACGCAATGGGCTGAGGTAGGCCGCTCTCATCCCCCTCGTCGCCGGGTTCCGCTTCGCTGGAGCCGGAAGGCTTAGGTTCCGCTGCGGGAGGCGTAGGCGCGGGAGCGGCAGGCGCAGGTGCTGGCGCTGGCGCTGGTGCAGGCGGAGGCGCGGGCGCAGTAGGTGCTGGTGCAGGAGGTGTGGGTGCTGGCGCTGGTGCTGCTGTCGGTGCTGGCGCTGGTACAGGCGGAGGCGCGGGCGCAGCAGGTGCTGGCGCTGGTGCAGGCGGAGGCGCAGCAGGTGCTGGCGCTGGTGCAGGCGGAGGCGCAGGTGCAGGTGCTGGCGCTGGTGCAGGCGGAGGCGCAGGTGCAGGTGCTGGCGCTGGTGCTGCTGCCGGTGCTGGCGCTGGTGCAGGCGGAGGCGCGGGCGCAGCAGGTGCTGGCGCTGGTGCAGGCGGAGGTGTGGGCGCTGGTGCAGGCGCAGGCGCGGGTGTTGGCGCAGCGGCGGCCTCGGCCGGTTCTTGTGGCTTCGGTTTCTCATGCCGCTCGAAAGCGAGGGCCTTATCCGGCATGTTGAATGCCAGTTTGGTCATCTTCGCGGCGTCGACTTTGCAGATCTCCTTGTCAAGCCACGTTGAGGCTTCGGGCTTCTTTACCTCACCCTCTTTCTCATCCTTCTTCATGCCGGGCCTCGGAGCGGAATCGTCATAGATCCCGGCCATTTGGCGCAGGTTCGTCTCCTCGACGAACACCTGGTTGTCGCCGGCCTTGCGCATAAAGACGGTCTTGTACCCGGGCGACTTGCCGATCAGAAAATGGAAGAAGGGCTCAGTCGAGTCTTTCTTGTAGCCGATCAGATGAAAGGCTTTGGCGTCGGACAGGTTGTATTGGTCGAGGTCGCTCTCCGAGGCCGAGGCGGCCCTGGGTTCGCCCTTGAGTTTGGCAACGGCGTCGAGGTATTTGTCAATGGTGTCCTTCTTGACGGGCGCGTTGAAGTGGGTGGTCACGCGCCACTTGTCGGCCTGGGTGTCCAAGGCCAGCGTGAGCTTCTCATCGGGCTTCTGGCCGGCATAGAGGTCCATCTTGGCGATGTCGCTCTTGGACATGCCCTCGGGAGACAGCGTCACCAATCGCGTCTGTTCGATGATGCTTGGCGTGTATTGGGTGGACTTCTTGTACGCGAACAACGCCACCAGAACGGCCAGCACAACCACCAGCGGAATCAGATTCTTGGGTTTCATGCACAACCTCCACGCAATCGAGTTTCGGGTATCGGGTGAATCACGCGGCCTGCAACTCTAACCGCGAAAGCATACAGCCTCTAATCTTGAAACCTCCATCATTCAGCCTTCAGCCTTCAACCTTCAGCCTTCAGCCTACAGCCTTCAGCCTACAGCCTCTAATCCTCAGTCGTTCCGAATGACATCGTGTAAGCGTTGCGGGCGCGGCGGCGCAAGACGGCCTGCGTTACGCCGATGATTGTCATGATCGCGGCCGCAAGCGTGTAGTTGACGAACTTCCAGATGTTCTTCTTGGTCGCATTGGGCATGTCAATCATGCGGTCGATCGGCTTGCGGCTCCGCACATTCACAATCTCGTCACCGAGCGAGACCGCATCCACACTGTTCAGGAACAGGTCTAGGTTCCCGCGCTGCAGGAAGTTCTTGCGGAAAATCTCAGAACAGCCAAACAAGATGAGCTTGCCCGGCGCCGGGGTGATCGGCTTTGCTTCGCCGTCTTCGGGCTTGGGCGGTTTCGGGGGCTGGCCGGGCATCTGCTGTTCCAAGGGCCATGCCGGCCGCGTCTTGTCCTTGAACGCATCCGGGAACTGGCCCGTGACCATCACCATCAGCGGCAACTGTTTGCCTGAGGCCGGAGGTTCGAAGGACGCGTTAGTGAGTTTCTGCGAAGCCGGCACGCTCCACGCACGGTCCGTGGTCGACATCAAGGTCTTGGCCTCGAGCCCATATTTCTTGAGCGTATCCTGGTCGAGCGACAGCGGCGAACCCCACAAATAGAACACCGATGACAAGCGGCTCGTGATCGAATTGTCCTGCGCCATCGAGCTCGAGTTGACCAGGATGTGCGTGGGAAGGTTCACGGTTTGGCCGCCGCCGAGGAGAGCTTGAAGGCTGTTCGCCGAACTCTGCACCGTCAGCGGGACGTGGTTTACGTCCATCAGGATATCGTCGCTTACGGACAGTCCATACTCCTTCAGAAGTTCGTTGACCTGCGGCTTTTCCTCGCGCTTATCGACGCTCATCCCGGTACGTGTGGGCCGGTAGTCCCACTCGTAATTCTGGACGGCCATCACGACGGACTTGCCGGCGTCGAGGACGCGGTTGATCTCCCAACGCTGGCGCTCATTGAGTTCGCGCGGGTTGACGACGACAAGCGTGTCATACTCGTCCGGCAACGGACTTTCCTGCGTCAGTTCGACCCTGCGGACATCGTACTTCTCATAGCGGAGCACTTGCTCGAGATAGACATAGGGATCGTCGGAAGAGGGCACAGGCTGGCCCATCTGCTCGAGCATCCGGCGATACTGCGGGTCGATGGTTACGGCTTCCTTCGGGGCCACCAGGGCGACGACCGGCTGTTTCTCGCGCGTAAGTTTGTAGATCGTGCTCACGAGGCGATACTCGAGTTCGTCGATGTTCTCCGGCATGATCTGCGGGATGATTTCTTCTTTCTTGTCCTTATATCCGACGCCGATGCTCGAGTAAATGATCTTGCTCGTCACCGCGTCCTCGCTCATGGCGCGCACCGAGAAAGGCTCGACGCCTTTTTCGAGCATGCGCTTCTCGATAACTTTCTCCTCGGTTTCCTCACCTTCCTTTTCGGTCTTCGTTTCCTCTTCCGGGAGCGCGTTGGCGGCGCGCAGGTACACAGTCGAGTATTCGAGCTTTCCGCCCGAGGCCAGGCGAAGCTCCTCGAGTTTGTCCTTGATGTTCTGCTCGAGCTGCGTCATGCCTGTGGGCATTTCGTCGCGCTGGCTGATGTAAAGTTTCACCTGCACCGGCGTATCCACCTTGGACAGGATGGACTTCGAGGCGTCGGATACGGTGAAGACCTTGTCTTCGGTGATGTCCCAGCGGGCGAGGCTCGTGCCCGTCACGAGCCAGTTGAACAGCAGGCCGATGGCGCAACAGATGGCCACGGCCGTGGCAAACGTAGCCGTAGCCTTCGGACGGCTGCGGCCTTCGATATACATGACGTTCAGGATAAGGAACAGGACCGTCCACGCAACGAAGTACAGCAGGTCCGCCAGTTCGATGACGCCCCTGCTGAAGGCGTTGTAGTGAGCCGCCACGCCGACCAACTGCGACAGTAAGGTCCCGAGTCCCGCCCTCATGCCGTCGATATACGACGCGATGAAATCCGTGCCGACGAGGAAAATCGCGAAACAGGCGAGCAGCGTTACGACGAACGCGACGATCTGGTCCTTGAAGAATCCCGAGAAGAATATCCCGATCGAGAGAAAAAAGGCGCCCAAAAGCAGGGTGCCGAAATAGCCGCCGAACACTGCGCCGACATCCGGCCTGCCCAGCACGAACAGCATGAGCGGCAGCGTGAACGTGGCGGTCAGCGTAAGCGCGAAGAAGACAAAGCCCGCGATGAACTTGCCCAAAACCAGTTCGCGCGCACGCATCGGGAACGTCAACAACAACTCCCATGTGTTCTCTTTCCGTTCCTCGGCCCAGATCCGCATTGTCACCGCCGGTATAAACACGCACAGGAGGATCGGCAGGTTCGTGAAATACGGCCGCAGGTCCGCGACGGGGAACGTGAAGAACGAGGTTATGTAGAGGCCCACGCTGATGGTCACATAGACGATCATGAAGATGTAACCGATGGGCGAGGTGAAATACGCGCCCAGGTCGCGGCGAAGTATTGTCATGATGTTCTTCATGCTGCGGAGTCTCCTCGTTTCTCAGCCCGGGCTCGGCCGGGTTCCGTGAGGGTCAGAAAGGTCTCTTCGAGCGAAAGCGGCTTCAGGCTCAGTTCGCGCAGGATCCAGTTCTTGGCGTGGCTGAGCTTGTTCAGGTCCCGCCAGAGTTCCGTGCCCGCGCGGCTCATCACCAGGAATGAAGCGGCGCCGTCTTCCTCCCCGACGAACTGCACCTTGCGCACGCCGTCAATGCCGCTGAGCAGCCGTTCGACCTCCGCGCGGTCGCCGATCACCGCGATAGCGGTGCGATCATGCTCCATGGCGCGCCTGCGAAGTTCCTCGATGGTGCCGTCGCCGACGATGCGCCCCTGATTGATGATGACGATCCGATCCGCCATGGCCTCGACCTCCTGGAGGATATGCGTCGAAAGAATGACCGTCTTCGACGAGGCCAGACTCCGGATCAGTTGGCGGATCTCGACGATCTGGTGCGGGTCCAGGCCGCTCGTGGGTTCATCAAGAAGGATGATGTCCGGGTCATGGATGAGCGCCTGGGCAAGTCCGGTACGCTGTCTGAAACCCTTGGACAGTTCGCGGATGATCTTGCGGTACATCGACCGCAGGCCGCACTCATCAAGGACGAGTTCCGTGCGCTCCTTGAGTTTCGTCCCTGAAAGGCCCCGTGCCCGGCCCACGAAATCCAGATACGCCCTCACCTCCATGTCCATGTACAGAGGGAGCACTTCAGGGAGGTAACCGATGATCTTGCGCACGGCCACCGGGTTCTCGAGTATGTCGATTCCGCCCACCTGCGCCGTCCCGCTCGTCGGGTGGAGATACGTCGTCAAAATCTTCATCGCGGTCGATTTGCCCGCCCCGTTCGGACCCAGCAGACCCACGATTTCGCCCCGCCGGACCTCGAAAGAAACGTCCTTCAACGCCACCACAGGGCCATAGTGCATGGTCAGCTTATTCGCCTTGATCATGTGTGTAGCTCCTCATCTTGCTCATGCTCCTGCTCGTAATCGTGCTATTTCGAAAATGCGAATGTTTGCGGTAAACGGGTAGGGTGGGTGCAGCGAAGCGGAACCCACCGCCTTGGGCAGAGATATCAACTGGTACGTT
>Ga0315274_10008540_pt1 | contig 14840 bp, 26 predicted proteins | sample YL17G02_20_MG_FD_203700 | JGI IMG/M metagenome (GOLD analysis project Ga0315274, IMG submission 203700) | Sediment microbial communities from Yellowstone Lake, YNP, Wyoming, USA - YL17G02_20 | ecosystem: Environmental > Aquatic > Freshwater > Lake > Sediment | place: USA: Wyoming | collected... | reverse complement strand
GAATGCCGAGGCAATAAAAGAAGGCATTATCGCGTCTGCCCTTTCTGCAATACCGGCGTGTTGGCCTTTCATCCCGGCGGCGATTGCCGCAAGTGTGGCGGTAGGTGCGGCCTTTGCTGGATTTCAATTCGGTTCGGGAGAATGGCAACTGCCCAGTGTCGATATATCGAAATCGCACGAGCGCAGGGCGATGGCACGTTCCCTGACATCGGTGGTGAGCTAATGGTGTTCGACCAGTCGATAAGTTGGACGTTCAACCTGATAGACAACGTAACTCCTACCGTTGAGAACATCCAGGCGTCCCAGGGACAACTGGCGGTCTCCACTCAAAAAGCGACACAAACAATTGATTCTCAAAATATCTCATGGCTCAAGCAGATGGCGGCGGTGACTGCTACTTACATGGGTATGCGTAGGCTCACATCGTCGCTCATTGAATTGGGACTCGTCAGTGATAAAGACGCGAAATTGTTGCACCAAATGACCGCCGCGATAGGCCTAGTCGCGGGTGGATATCAATTATTAAAGGGCGGGGTAGCAGTCATAAACGCGCTCAGAGCATCGACCGTAGGACTCGCAGCGATTGAAACCTATCGAAGCGTACTCTCACGCGGACCCGTAGCCGTTGGCCTCGTGGCGGCGGGGCTAGGCATCGCGGCGGGCGTCGGGGGGTACTTCCTCGGACAAAGCGCGGCGTCGCAGACGTCACAGACGCAGGTCACACAAAATATCACGTTCGGCGGCGGGGCGGGTCGTGCAGATCAACGGGCGACCGCGAGAGAAACAATCGCCGTCATGGGGGGTTAGATGACTACTTATTATTCAGTTGGTTCGAATACTTGGCCTTCTACGAGTATATGGTCTTTAACGCATGGCGGTGCTGGGGGTGCGGGCTATCCTCATAGCGGAGACAGGGCTTTCATAGAAGGCGGGTTTACTGTTACAGTTATCAGTAATAGTTACGTCAAAGAGGTCGAGATAGATGGTGGAACTCTTCGACTCGAAGGCAATCTTTGGATGGATGAGGGCACCGATTCGAACTGGTTCTCAGTATGCGCCGGTTCGGGCACGGCAATCACGACGAGTGGAACCTATAGTTCACCGAGAACAATAGGTTCTACAGCCGGCGACCCCCGTTATCCGTGGAAACCCCTTATTTACGACACCACCATAGCCCGAAACCTTGAACTGGAGAATATAATCTTTGAGGGGGCGGCATGGTTCCTCGGCAACGAAAGTTGCTATCTCTATTTCAACCACACCGATACTGCATATCCTGGCAAGATAACGAACGTCGTGCCACCGTTCAGAACTCCAAGACTGGAATATCATCAAATAGACGGGCGGGACACTCCACGGATTTACAACAACGGTGGTGATGCTGGGGTTATAACGATTGAAGGATATTTCCCGTGGTCTTCTCGATATGATAACGCACTGAAAATGATGGCCGACCGTCAGGAATCAATCGCGTTCACAAGTCGTTGCGTCCACATGCCACGCGGTCACATAGAATCCATTAGATACCGTCCGAAAGGACTTTACGTTTACTTCTCGGCAGTCTTAGTTGAAGACCCTCTATGAGCAATTATGAGTTGATTATCTACCACGGTGCCGGGTCGGTCACGTATACCGCCAGCAATTCTTCACGAATCGTAGATAGACAACTCGAATGGCATGAGAATTACCCCAAAATCCTCAGACTCGTGTACGACAATGCCGACCCAGTAGCAAGCCAGAACATCCTCGATTCAACGTGCGCGATCTGGACCACGGGAACGGGGGCATTGGAACTCGGAGACGAAGTCAAGTATTCAGATTATCCCACGTCCACCGGTTCGAAGACCGAGGAATTCTACGGAAAGATAACTAAATTAAAGCGAGACCCGAAGACTGGATATCTCAATATCGAAGCGAGGGACTTTCTGGAATATTACGAAGCGGAAGAAACGGGTCGAATACTCTATAAAAATTATAGGGACAGTCTGGCGGGCGCACTCGCATATGACTTCACGAATCAATGGTGGGAGATCGGTTCGATATCGGACCCAGATATTTTACTCCCGCTTGTCAAACTGGAAGTGACCGCAAATAAAGACCCCCTCACGATAGCGACCACACAGAATGGCGACTCTCCTCACCTTCCGGTGGCCCAGGCGTTCTTCCCGACGAAACCGCTTTTCATGGGCGTGTATTTCTGTGTTAAGGCGGATTCGACACCATGCACACTTGAGGTCTCGTTAAGAGAAGACGATGGCGGCGACCCAGCCGCCGCGATCCTCTGGTCGGCAGAATATACATTCTCCGGGACGACATACGAGGAGAACAGCCTAGACGTCGACTATCCGGTTGAGATCACTGTCGGCGGTAGATATTGGATTGTTTTCGATGTTCATTCTGGTGCCGATAGTTGTGTGGGTGTCCAGACGACGCCGAGTTATGGTCTATATCCAAATTATAAATACTTCGCGGGCGGATGGAACACTCAATCGGATGACAACCTAGACGTGGTAGTAGGACTGGCAGAATGGACGGACGTCCCGGAATCGGATTATGAATACGTTCCCGCATCTACGGAGGTCCGGATATACCAACTTCCAAGCGGGACGAAGGGTATTGATTATGTCGTTTGGCCCTTCCAGATATTCGCCACATACGAAGCCAAGTTACATTACTATTATAATAAACACACGCTGGAAGATATCTTTAGGTATCTCCTGGAAATGTCTCCCGCCGGTCCGGTAATCACCTCAAGTGTTTCAACCGATATAGGCCGCACTTTACACATTTACAGAACCCAAGGCAAAAGTATAGGCGATTGTCTGCGCGAGCTGGCGGACGTATTCGAAACGTCTGGTACGTATCCTGGGCGACAGCACGTATTTCGGCACTATAAATATGGTGCATACCAGAACGTCACGGTGCGCTTTAGATACAAAACGTCTGATACATCGGCATTTACATTCTCTCACGGTCGGGACTCATCAACGGACGACGAGGTGCGGGTTATTGACGCGGACCTCGAAAAAGATGCGAAACAACAGATAAGTGGCGTGACCGTAATCGGTAAATCTCCAGACGGCCATCCAATCTGTGCCCACCGCGACGACCGTGCTCTGACCACCTCGATACGCAACAAGGTGGGGTTCCCCTATTCCATCAGTCACACGGACGACAATCTACAGACGCTCGCGGACGCGGATGTATCTGCCTATGCTATTCTCGACGCGGGGAAAAGGGATGTTTGGGAGGGGTCGATAACGGTTTCTGGCGTTTATCCAGACGTAGAAACAGACTATACCGTGACTGGATATGGCGGTAGTGGAAAGATCATAACGCTCAATTACAGTCCTCTCGGGATTGCCGACAAATTCAAAGTGACCGGATATATTTCTCATCCCAACAAGACCCAGATATTCCTCACCAACCGCGACTTTCTCAAAGAGAACTTTCTTACCAAAGCGATCACAAAGGCCGAGTTATCTAATGCGTTCCAATCCCCGGAAGACCTCCAAACGAATGTCTATTATCCAGCTTTCGTCGATTCGGTAGTGACCACGGCAACGCTTTACATGGAACTTTCGAAGAGCGAAAACGTAGCGATTGACGGGTCGACCAGGGTCTTATGCACCAAACTGGCGAACACGGATTACAATCTGAACGTCTATCACGCGGAGTTCGAAGCAGATAATGGATACACGGTCGATGGCACGAGCTTGGTCGCATGGATCAATCTGTATGATGCGGCCAGTGGCGGGAGCAAGATCGCCGGGTTCAATGTGCCGTCATACGATGAGTTTCCCAAATGGAAGACCACACGAATAATCGTAGATTTACTATGCAAAGCATCTTCTTAAGGTGATTTAAATGAATGACGATGAACTCCAGAAAGACAAGCGTTTCTATCAGTATCTTCAAACTCAGAATCAAGAGAACATCGCGGTCATCAGGATAAAGGTCGAGAACATGGAGACCGTCCTAGAGAACGTTCAAAACTGCGTCTTCGGAAAGGACACCGAACCAGGACTAAAGGGCAAGGTCCAGGGTCTCGAACAAGTAAATAGAATTGTTATTGGCATTCTTCTCGTAGTGATTCCAGTACTCGTCGGGGCAACCCTTTGGCTTCTCGATAAGGTATTCTTCTAATAGGTAATTCTTTATACAAAGATATAAATTAGGTATATCTAACGGAGGTGAAAAGCACGGACGTTACATTAGGAGCCGCCGCAGTCATCCTTTTTGCATCGGTGGTTGCCACGTTGGTACGCCTTTATGATCCACCCGTCAAGGTGGACACGGGAACAATCATATCGACATTCATCTATTCCGCGATCGCGGCGATACTTGCCGCGTGGGTCGGCGCAGAAGGCGGTCTAGACCCAACTTCGGCGGGTGGATTTGCCGTTATCGCTGGCACAGCAGTCGGCGGCATGGCATCGGTCAAAGCATTCCTGAATAGAGCGGTACCCCAAGCACCAGTTTAGCCCTTTTCGCAAACCTCTTTCCTTTTATTTCCAAATCATCAGTAGAATTATCATGGCGATCAGTGCTGGAACTGTTATAAACCCCAGAAGAAATCTTGCGTACAACTGACAATCGAAGTCGTTGGTCAAAACACAAATAAATATCCCCACGACCAGGGAAATAATTGCGACCCAGAGTGTGCACAGAACGAGCACGTCCAATTTTCGGATGTTCTTTCCGTCCACGTTTTACACTCCCGTAGAAAGGTTTAAAACACAGTAGAATCTAGTATTCTCTTCGAGGTGACGTATGTCAGGGGAAGTTGTAGTGAAAGTCAGTGTGAGAAAAAGCATACCACTAAAGGTCCGTAGGAAGGTGTTTGACGAGATCCAAGTGTGTCTCGATGACCGCATAAGACCGATCATTGCTCCTTTTTTGGCTCCAACGTCTTAGTCTCGTAGATGCGTTTTCTGAGGACTTCTTCGGTGTATTGGCGAACCGCGTAGAAGATATATTCAGATCGCGATTTGAAAAAACCCTGTGCTATCAGTTCGTCCATCGTTTTCAGGAAACCGACGGGGATTCTCACTGGGATGTTCCTGGTCTCTTCATCTGTTGTCATGTTCTTTTCTACCTCTGCCCCATCCCGGTTCTCTAAGTCCAAAACATGTATTTATATGTTTGTCTCCTGAATCCTCACCGGGCATGGGTTTTTCGGAAACTCGAACAGAAGTTATTATATAGTCCCTACCCTCATACACATTAGCATAAAACGATTAACACATTGGTGTAAAACAGAGGGATGGAAAACTTGAAGACGACAACAGAAACCGGTGAAAGGAACGGGGATAATTCTCACTCCATTGCCCACTCTCTCCCCAAACCACCCGTTCCCACCAACGGAGTCGGCGATTCTAGCGGTGACGATATGCACCAAGAAGGGTCGCCACTCCCTCTAGAATTCAAGAGTATGGCCAAAATGATCGGCCTCGAAGACCCAGAAGAAGTGCAACCATACCTAGACACGATGACGCACTTACAATTAGTAATTTCAAATTTAGAATGTTTCAAGTTCACCGAACAAAGAAAAACGGCAATGAAGAAAATGTTGGAAGACATAAGACGAAGACTGGAGGAGTGAAGAAGATGAGTGAATACGGAGAGTGCGGACATTGTGGAAGGACTTGGGACAAGGTGCGAGGACACTCAACACTGATAGATGGCAGGACGGGCATGTTCCCACTCTGCGAGGATTGTTGGAAGGCCATGACTCCTCAAGAACGTTTGCCCTATTATTTTGCCTTATATTCCTCATGGGTTCCCGATTCAATCAGATACAAGTCTCCCCTACCGTTTTCAAGAGAGGAGATGGAAACTGCGGTTCTGAAGGAGGTCTAACCAATGGACAACCAAATCAAACAAACAGTGATCAATAATCTAGTAACTGACTACGAGACGATATACAATAAGATGACGTTCGTTCCCGACGTTGAGGCGAGGGTACGAGCTGCGAACGGGATAATGATCTATCTTTCTCATGTGAACGATTATGGTGCGTCTGTTTTGCCTTCAACTGAATTAACGGCGACGGTGCCTTCAAAGGACGGAGATTCGCTCCCTGCCAAAAGTGTTATCCCGCCAACGGCACCGTCGTCGACCCCACAACCGCCAATGCCCGCGCCTTCGGAAGACACAAAACAACTAGGTTTCGACGGCAAACCACTGCCAGCATACGATAGGTCCGGATTGAAATGGATTCGGTGTCCTGTCTGTCAAAGTGTCGATATAGATATCTGGTCAGAGAAGAAACAAAGATACTTCCAGGGATGCTTCGACTGTCAGATATGGCTTATCCCCGATGGAAAGACCAGACCGATGGATCAGAAACCGACGGGAGATGATGGAAGTAGGAAGAAGATGGGGGGATTGGACTGAGCGGTAATTCCTGGCGAGTGGAGACGATTCGCGTCGATAAGATAGTTCCGAACAAGCATCAACCACGAAAGAATTTCGACCGCGAGAGGTCGAGTGAGTTGGGCGAGTCTATCAAAGGTGCCGGACAAGTCGAACTCATCATGGTAAGACCGATCACCGATGGAAGGTACGAGATAATCAGTGGACACCGGAGATTCCAGGAACAGAAAAAGAACGGCGAGAAGGGAATCAGTGTTCTCATCAAGGAAGGAATGGATGAGAAGCGTTCGGCGTTGGAGGCGTTTGTTTCTAATGAGTGTAGAATCGAACTCGGTCCAATTGAAAGAGCTAGTGCTGTAAGGAACATTCAGAAATTATTTGGAATCGAACCAAATGCTTATGCGGAAACGAGTCGATTATTGGGCCAGAGTGCATCCAAAATAAGAGCCGTTTTAGACTACTTGAATATCCCAGAGGAAATAATAAGAGGGAACCCTCACCTATCCCCACTGGTTGCAGTAGAACTGGTGCGTCTTGGAGATATTAATGAACAGATTGCGACGGCGAGAATTGCCGAAGAATCCAAGTTGGACCCAAAGGAAACGAGTAAATTGGTGACCGCGATTAAAAGAGCGCCCGAACCAATAAAACAAGACATTCTGACTGGAAAAATCGACCCCGCCGAAGCCATAGAAGGTAGGGAAAGAATAGAATTCCATCGTGAACGGAACAAGGAGGAAGTCGCCTTAGATAAGTTCGAAAAGGCAAGAAAGATTCTCGGGTTTCCCGATCCGGTTCTGGGAATCAGACTTCATATTCTATCGAGCATTGAGAACCCACAAACACACGGTAAAGCAAAGAGAATCGTGAACGACATTATCATGTTTTTGACTGAAGAAGTAGAGTACGACCGCGTAAACTGGTCGGGAATCAAACAACTTGGAGATGGGAAATAGATGAGAACCTGGAAAGGCAAACTCAATAAAAGAGGAACCAAGGGACGCCAACAACGGAAGATGAAGGATTGGCTTTATGATTTTTATAAAGTGAGGGAGAATGATCCGTTGAACGCGAGATTTAGCAAGGCTGAAATGCTGGCGGCTTGCAGAATGGATGTCAACAACACGAAGGATTATCATTCGGTGGCTTCGTTCTTGACCACTCAGATACGGACATTCGGGTCTGTGGTAGATAATGAACTCCCCGCAGTGTTGAGAAACCATCCGTCTATGGACGACGGGACAATGTTCAAGAAATTAGTATTGGCGGCCAAGTCCTATGAGGTCTATCCTTTGAAAAGCATGGGCGATGGGATATACGGCCTCATAACCCTAGATGATTTCAGAGAGATGAAACAGAAGAGAATGCGTTCCGTAGTCACCGAAATAAAAAACACAATACCAGAATGCAAAAAGTGGGGGATCATTCTACCGCAAGAACTCCAAGGAATCATTCCACGAGGACTAACTGAAAGGACGGAGAGTGAATGACCACCAAATCCCCCGACCTCTGTTCATTCCCTCATTGCAGGAAGATCGCCGTGATTACATATGAAGGCAAACCACTGTGTAATGAACACTACTATGAGGCAAGCGATAGGAAGTTGACGAAGTTCAAGGAAGATCAAGCGAGGACGCGGACGTTCTATTCGTTCTATGAAGAAGGTATCTATCAATTTCCGAATCCTAAGATGTATGGATGGTGTGATTAGATGACTGAGGAAGATGATACGTTAACGTCTACCGAACTCGCGGACCTGAAAGAGAGTCTCGAAGATTTGAGATGCGGTCGAGTTAATTTCGCTCCTAAGGGATTGTCCGACGAGGAGTTCCTAGCATGGCTTAAGAGTGAGTGGGATGAGAACGCTGAGGAATTTCCATGCGGCATGTCCGTGATAGGTCTTCGCACGGATGGACTGGCAATGGTTTGTGAGTGTGATGGTATTATATATTACTACGGGAAAGTCGAAGGAAATCTCTCCGAGTCGAAGCAGGAGGTCAGCAACGATGAGTGAACGGATGATACGAATCAATAACTGTCGCGAGTGTCAAGAGTGTATCCGCGCATTCAAAGGCGACGGCGTGGGTGTTCCAGATGATTGTGTGTTGGAACACGCACCGCCGAAGGACTGGACTCCTCTTTGTTTTGGTATGCTCTACAATACTGGATTTACCTGTTGTGATGAATGTCCGTTTGAGAAGAAATGCGAGAACGCGGAGAGGGAAATGGATAAGGCGTGCGGAATCGAACACGAAGAAATAAGAGATGCTCAAGCACAAGAAAAATATCTCTCCGAGTCGAAGCAGGAGTCGAAAAACGAATGACACTCAACAAGGAGACGGGAAACCTGGAACGTGGAGCCAAGACTTATCGGCGCAACTCTACGTTTGGAGAGGGTCTAACTTGGGAGAGACCGTTGCCCTGCGGTAGCGGTAATTGCGACCTCCCCGAATCTCACGGGCCCGGTGTCTCCTTAAGTACTTCATTAATCAATGAAGAGGTGGTAAATGCCAAGACGACCACCACTAAAAGACCAGATCGAAAGGTGGATCGAGGACTGCGAGAGACGAATGTTGAGCGACATAACGATAGTCGACTACCGACGGAGAATGAAGCGGGTGTACGAGTATGCCTCAAGGAACGATTGGCCTATGAACGCGAAGAAGTTAAAACCGAAACACCTACGCGACTTCTATCAGAGCATAAGCCATCTATCGACCGCGAGTCAGAAGGTCTACACGGACGCATTCCTTCTATTCGCCAAGTACCACAAGAACCAGGAGCTGTCCGAGATAAGACTGAGGATAACCGTTTCGAGAACAAGAGTGGATTGGCTGACGGAAGAACAAGTGGCAGACGTACTAAGGAACGCACGGAGACCATTTCAGTCGGCGATGGTGGTTCTCTTCGCGTACACGGGCATGAGGGCGAGCGAAGTGACAAATCTCCGAATGAAGGACGTGAATCGGAACCAGATAACCGTGAGGGGCAAAGGACGGAAAGAGAGGATAATCCCCATCGACACAGAATTCTGGTCTATGGTAGCTCCGTACATGGAATGGAGAGATACGGTGACGGGCGACTACTTCCTGATGCACCCGAGCAACGGGAACGCGAAACAGTACGCGACGTCGAGCGTGAGGATGTCCCTGATGGACCTGGGGAAGAAACTAAATCACCACCTGAGCCCGCACACTCTGAGGAGATCCTGGGGCAGACACCTGTACAAAAGGGGTTGTCCGTTAGGCGAGCTTCAACACCTGATGGGTCATGCATCCGTCGAACAAACGATGAAGTACCTGGGCATAGGAGAATGGGACGTGGGAGATGCGATAAGACTCTACCGACCGTCGTACAAAAGTCAAATCGCTCAAAAAGTGTACCTTACGCCGAGTGTCCAGTCGGTCGATTGACGACAATTAGCACTATCGTTAACGAAGAACTGGATATAACGAAAAGGTACAGAAATCACCTCGATTCACAAATTCGCAGTATTTTCAGTGTTAACTATCATTCTTGCACCGGCGACGAAGCGGCGTCGATCTCGAAGTGGATGGTGAGGGAGTGAAGTGGGAATGGTTCAGACGAAGACTTACTGGGAGACGTATTTCTATTTACAATCACGGTTGGGTCGACGGATATACAAGTTGTCTGAGATTGACGGGGGATTGTGGTAAAGCCATCATCAAGAAAATCATGGAGGAAAACGAAAAGAAATGATAACCGAAGCAAAAGTAGAGAACATAGAAGGCATACCAAAGAGACACGACCATACGCAGGAAATTATTTTAGCGGGTATCGTTTCGATCGCGTTTTTGATGTTGTTCTGTTTTACTTTGTGGATTTGGAGTGGTGTGTGATGAAGAAGAAGACGATTCTGGTTCGCAATCTTCGAACTCTCAAAGTTGAGGAGTTGGCCATACCTTGTGACGATTGCGAGTACGATACACGACCCCGCTGGAAATCAAAAGAATGTCGAGGTTGTCACGTTCCAGACTGGCACGGTTACAAGAAACAGGAGTGTGTGTTACTTTTATGACCTCCACCATTCCATTCAGATGGCATGGCGACTTGCTCCACCAAGTCGGCATATTCCTAGCAATCCGGAGCTGTGTCAAACGAGGATACAAAGTCCTAGACTCGGAAGTGTTCGCAAAGAAACAGATCATGCCAAGCATCCCCGACGTTTACGCCTCTACTACGTATAAGTATACTAACAATTATGGACGCAAAACCGAAGGCAGAAAGAACCTCATAATCGAAATAGAAACGAACGCAACAAAAGCAAGCATACTGAACAAGTGGAGACAGTACGTCGAATCGACTACGGGTTTAGAATTGATTGTTTTGGATTTGAACGAGGTTGTGGACCATTACGACGTGAGTGTGGAAGAACTCTGGAAGTACGTCGACGGGGGGATACCGTGACGACTATCAAATGCCCAATCTGTGACGAATGGATGTCCGTCGATTACCAGGGTCCATCACTGATAGATGGTCACGATATGATGCTTCTTGGTTGTTCTGGATGCGAAGCGTGGGCAGAAATCTATTGGCCGACGGTGAAACCATGAAGTGCTTCACCTGCGGAAAGAAGATAGAATCAGACGAGGTAGAATGGATAGCAGACGGTGAATTCGATTTTGGACTGCCTCATTGTAAAGAATGTGCGAGTAAAGCTCCTAAGACGGTGAGAAATGGCAAATCGAGTACGGGGCGGTGCTGAGATGAAGACTCTCCGAACCGGACTCAGATTGAACGATAAGGAGAAGATGAGGATTCTGGAGGATTACCACAACGGTGTCTCGATTTATCAGATATCGCAACTTCTTAGAAGACGACACTTGACGGTCACCGGATTTCTTAAGCGGGCGGGCGCATGGAAACCAAAAGAACGTGTGGTGAGACACGGTTCAACATTCATACGTCCTGGTCTTACAAAGATATTCTCGGTAGAGTGTGCGATCCACAAACCATCTTATCAGAGTAGGAATGAAGGCAAATGTTTCTTGGATTGTCCGAAGTTGGTACGCGTCGGAATTGGTGAGATCGGTTGTAAGATAAACGCGGCGACGAAGAACGGACGGAGGGTGCTGACGATATGAAACTCCTAACGGTCAAACGGATCCACAAACTCATACTCCAAAAGAAACTGAGATGGATAAGAAACGTCAAAGGACTGACGGAAAAAGACATTCGAACGATCTACACAGAGTCGGCAAAGAACGGTGGAACACCACTGTCAGACGATGAATTAAACGAATGTCTGAAAGAAACAGAACCACCAGTGGGAACATAGCCAGAAGTGGATGGGATGCAAAATAGTACGCAAACACCAACAGAAGTTCGAACATCAATGCGAGATGGTTTCGTGTACGGGAGTAGCGGTCTACAACGACGGCGGACGTTGGCGATGCACCGAGCACACGCCACGACATACGAAGAGGACAGATGAAAGGAGAAGGTAAACGTGAAAATATTGTTATTGGGAGATATGCACGTCGGGTCGATCTACGCGGTAATGCCGCCTAAGGTCGTGAGTAAGGACGACCTAACGGGCGGGGAGATGAGGTTCTCTTATTTACTCGACGTGCAAAAGAAGCTATGGAATCTGTGGAGTGAACTCTGTGAAGAGAAGTACGACTGCGTCTTAGTGAACGGCGACTGTTGCGATGGACCTCAGAAAAGAAGCATCGGTAAGTTCACGTGGACGAACGACCTCGGACTCCAAGCGCAGACGTGCGCGGAGATGTTGAAAGGCATCAAGTCCAAAAAGTTCTACTTCACACTCGGTTCGGAATACCACAGTCAGGAAGACAGACCATTAGATAAGCTCGTCTCGGATTTAGTCGGCGGTCAGTACGGTGCTGATCTACTATTGGACCTTAAAGAAGAAGACGTACGCATTCACGCGCAGCATTACATTGGCGTCTCAACGTCTACGTGGCAGTACCGGACGACCTCGTTAGCCAGGGACATGGTATTACTTTTGCTCAATTCGGGCGTCAACGAATACGGCAAAGTAGACTATGCTGTTAGAAGTCACGCGCACTTTTTCGTCGCCGTCGAATACTCCGGTCAGGGCGGTGTGGTGCTTCCGGGGTGGCAGATACGGACACCTTTCGGCGTGAAGAGGGGGATGATAACACCACCTAACGTCGGGTACTGCGTCCTGGACGTGAAGGACGGGACGATTCACCTGACTAAACATCTGATGAAGGTTCGTGAACAAATAAATCGTGTGACGGTGGGCAAATGAGGGACGAGATAACAGTTCCTCGTTTCGAACAATGGATCGAGAAGAATCCGCGCGGTGTGTTCCGCGAATGGAGCGAGCGCGAGATACTGATTCTCAAGAAATACTGGGGCAAAGTGCCGGGCAAGGAAATTGCGAAAGAACTCGGACGTTCGTACACGGCGATGAAACAGAAAGCGACGGAGCTTGGCGTTCGAGCGCGCGGAGAGAAGTAGATGCCCGGGTTTGAAAAGGAGTTCGACCTCGATCTGAACACAATGAGCGAGCGAGAATACAAGGAAATGCTGCCGTCGTTCGTCGCGCTCATCAAACGAATGGAGTCGGACTATCAAGAATCGAAACGAAAATATCCAGACGGCTACTTCGCAAAGAAACTACGTGAATATCTTAGGTTTCTGAACGTGCCGTTTGGTAAAATCAAATCTAAACGTCTCAAACAAAAAATCGAAGAAGACGACCAATGGAGGTTCGAATGAGAACGCCAATAGTTCGTGGTAGGACGTGCCTTTCCGTCTACGACAAGACGCAGATCAACGGTTTCATAAACACTCACGACAGGAAGTTCACCGCCGAGACCGTCATAGATCATCTGAAATTCGTACGTCATCTAAGATGGAGAGTCCCGACTACTAAGCAGGTATCGTACTATCTTTCTAGAAGTCCGTTCCTCAGGAAGTGCGGGCATTGTCGTGGCGGGGTCATTTACGAACGAAGAGAGGACACATTAAATGATTAAGCTCTTAGTCGGCGACGCACTCGAACAGTTGAGAACGTTGCCCGATGAGTCGGTGCATTGTTGCGTAACGAGTCCGCCTTACTGGGGATTGCGGGATTATAAAGTGGAGGGGCAGCTCGGCCTCGAAAAAACACCAGAAGAATACATAACAAAAATGGTCGAGATATTCAGAGAAGTAAAGAGAGTTCTGAGAAAGGATGGGGTTCTTTTCCTTAATATGGGAGATTCCTATGCATCAGAATTTCAACGGGGAACGGCGTGGGGTGATCATTCAAAGAAACTATTGAAGATCACTGGGGCGCATGGCGAATTGGGACCGAAAAGAGACTGGTCAATATGGGATCTCAAACCCAAAGACCTCGTCGGTATGCCGTGGCGTCTCGCCTTCGCACTTCAAGCAGACGGTTGGTGGCTGCGTTCTGACATCATTTGGTCGAAGCCGAACCCAATGCCCGAATCGGTAACAGATCGTCCTACTAAAGCTCACGAATATATTTTCTTACTTACTAAGAATTCTAAGTATTTCTATGACCAGGAAGCGGTGAGAGAGGAAAGTACCGGGTCGTATAAGAGTTCGGATTTCATACCCGCGTCTCAAAAGGATTTGTTGGCGGGATTCAAAACGGGCCCGTCTGGGGCGTCTTTTAATAATCGGACCGACGACGAACGCCGCGGCCGCAACTCCCGCACCGTCTGGGAGATAGCAACACAACCATATGCCGAAGCCCACTTCGCAACATTTCCAGAAGAACTTCCTAGACGTTGCATCAAAGCCGGAACGTCCGAGAAAGGATGTTGCCCTAAGTGCGGTAATCCGTGGGAGCGGATTGTAGAGAAAGGAGATATCATAAGTCGCGGAGGGTCCACGAAAGGCAAAAGAGCCACGATTGGAGACAATCAAGGACTACTTCGAAACGATAATAAAGATGAGAAGGTGGCGCGGGAATCTTTTACGGTTGGTTGGCAACCCACCTGTTCTTGTTCTATTTCCGAAGTCGTACCTTGCATAGTCCTAGACCCCTTCGCCGGAAGTGGAACGACCGGACAAGTAGCACGAAGTCTCGGACGAAAATCAATTCTGATCGAACTCAATCCAGAATATGCAAAACTCATAGAGAATCGTGCATTAAGCAACGTACCGGACATTTGCGAGATGACGACATGAAACGCGATCCAATACCCCGACTCTGTCGTCAGATATGGAGACTGTACGACGAAGAACAAGCCATCCACAGAATATGGACGCGGACGTATCCCGAAAAACCGTATCACCCGAATCCGCGAACGGTAGAACGCATTCAAGAGAAGCAAAAAGAACTATTGAAGGAGTTACTGAATGAAACCACATAAGACTGAATCATGGTATCGTGAGAACCGCGTCACCGGCCCTGATAAGAAATCAATGAAGGAAATAGAAGAAGAAATTAAATCGAGAGATAAACAATCAGAAGAAAAAAGAAGGAGATTATT
>Ga0315274_10008539_pt1 | contig 14844 bp, 10 predicted proteins | sample YL17G02_20_MG_FD_203700 | JGI IMG/M metagenome (GOLD analysis project Ga0315274, IMG submission 203700) | Sediment microbial communities from Yellowstone Lake, YNP, Wyoming, USA - YL17G02_20 | ecosystem: Environmental > Aquatic > Freshwater > Lake > Sediment | place: USA: Wyoming | collected... | reverse complement strand
TCTTCGAGGCCGAGGACGAGTCGCAGACGTGGCCGGACCTGCACGCCGCCATCCGCGAAGCCCGCCGAGCATACCAGCAGACCGGCAGAATCCCCGACTTCGCCGCCCTTGCCGCTCTTGTAGCCCCGCAACGGCAGCCTGCCTGATGCGGGGATATGTCGCATGAGGCTATTCTAGTATCGCCTTCATGAAAGCATCTGCCGGGTCCGCGTAGAACACGATGTTCACCTTGGTCGCCATGTCGTCTGGCAGATCAAGAAGTTGCCTTCTCGCGGAGATCGGCATGAGAAGCTGGGCCGCGCCTTTCTCCACGGCCAACTCGGCGACAGCGACAGGGTTGGGGATCATCTCCACCGAGCCGCCCAGGTTGAGCGAGCCGACGACGATAAGTCCACCTTTTGTGCTCCGCTCCATCAGGCTTCCGCACAGCGCCAGCAGCACCGGCAGCCCCAGGCCGTGGCCTGTACGGTCGTTGTCCATGGCGCGGAGTTGCACGGAGAACTCGTGGCTGCGCGGATCGCGGTCCCCGACGAGTTCCTTAGCCTGTGAATAGAGGTTCTGCTCGCCGTACCGGACGCTCTCGCGGAACGCCGGCGGTACGGGTGCATTGAGAATCTTCACGCCGCCGCCCGGCCCGCTGGTCGCTTCGATGCGGTAGAGCGAAGGAGCCGCCTCCTGTCCGCCAGGACTGATTGCCCACACCTGCCCGGGCGGCAGCGGGTCGGCTTCGATGGCCTCGTCACTGTGCAACTCCGGCGTCGAGACGAACTGCTCCACGCCGTCCACGCCCATGGAGTAGCTGAAGTGGGTGTTGCGGAACTCCGTCTTCAGGCACCGCTTCTGCTGCTCTTTAACTCGCCGGCGGGATTCCAACGCGATCCGCAGGACCGCCTCAAGCTCCTCGTCGGGGATCGGCATCTCCGGGTCGGGAAACAGCAGCTTGAGCAGGCCGCTGACGGTCTTGCTCACCGCTTCGATATCCCGGCCGCTCAACGCGCCGCCCCAGTGCGCCCGGCCTTGCAGCGTCGATATCCTGGTGCCTTCGCGCAACTTCGTCCAGCACTCGGAGAGGTAATCAGTCACCAAGCCGAAGTGGTCTGTCAGGTGTTCGTCGGCCTTGAGCTTCGGGAAGTCCCAGCCGGGGGCGTAAGCGTGGATGCGGTCCATAAAGGCCGTGTCGTTGCGCATCTCCGGCGGCAGCGGGCTAAGCAAGTGGCCGATCCGCTGCTGTTGCTCCACGTCCACGTCGAAGTTGCCCACCATCACGATCCCGCCCGACGCGCGGATGCTCTCCTTGCCGCGTGAGAACTCGCCGGCGGCCATGTAGCCCTTGAGGATGTTCACGCCATCCTTCTGGTCGAACGAAATGCCCGACACCTCATCGAAACACACCACATCGTACAGGCACACCAGGCCGCGCTGTGCGCTGGACATGTTGACGAACATCTTCGCGACTGTCGCCTTGCCGCCCGAAATCAGGTGCGAGTATGGCGAAATCTGCTGGTACAAGTGGCTCTTGCCCGTGCCACGCGGGCCGAGTTCGACGAGGTTGTAGTTCCGCTCGACGAACGGGACCATCCGCAGCAGCACCACCAACTTCGCCCGGTCCGACATCGCCGCCGGCTCAAAGCCCACCGAACGCAGGAGGAAGTCCTTCCACTCGGCCGTGGTGAAATGCCCCCGGCCCTTCCGCAGCGTCACCAGCACGTCCGACTTGGAAAGCTGGATCGCCCGCAGGCTCTCGATGGCGAACGGCCGGCCATGCTTTTCCTCCGCGATGGCCGCATCGTAGGCCAGCGACACCTCGGCGTAGAAGCCGTCGGTCAGCATCCGCTCGTGCTCGTGGACGAGCGTGTCGGCAATCCGCACGTCCTTTATCCCCAGGCTCGGCAGTTCCACCAGGAACGAATCGGTCTTGGCGTCGAGCCGGGCCTTAACGATGTCGATCAGCTTCACCGAGCCCTTCTCCCGCGCCCGCGCCTTGAAAAGTTCCTGCTCGCTGGTACGGACCGTGCGGTCCTGTAGCTGCCGCTCGACGATCTTCAGGCCTTCCTCTATCTCTTGCTCATCCACCGTTGCGCAGTACCGCCCGAGCAGGAACTCCACGACGTAGGTTGGCACCGGATACTGCCGGCTGTACCGTCGCACGAGGTCCTTGCGGACAAGGTAGCCGTCAAATGCCGAAGCCGCGATTTGGTCCAGATGGTCGAGTTCCATGTTACTTGTCACCTCCAACAGTGGTCGCTTCTTTGCAGACCACGCGCCCGGACGCATCGACAATGACCAGGCTGGCCATCGTCCCTTCGAGGGACTCGTCTGCAACCAGCAGCGCGGCCTTGCCGTCGGCGTCCAGTGGCTTGGGTTCCGTAATGCTTGAGTTCGGGACGTTGGGCTTCGTACGCAGGTCGGCCAGCAGCCCTTCGGCCGCCGGCTCCACCGTCACCCGGCAACGCAGGCCAATCCACTGGACCTCGCTCACCGTGACAATCACGCCGGCCGGCGCGCCCGTTGAGGCAAACGCCAAGACCGGAACCAGACACTCCTGCAAGCTTGCGCCGCCGTGGGCGTACTCGCGTGCGCTAACGAAGCAATGCACCCCCGGCGCGTAGGCGAACCGTTCCTGCGGGTTCCACGACCAGCCGGCGACGGGCACATCCACGTGGGCACTATCCTTGATCGACGCGCACCGCGACCAGCGGCTCTCGGCCAGGTATTTGGGCAGTTGCACCTTCGGCATTCCACCGGGCACGAGCAGCCAGCCGTGGTCGGTCACCACGCGCACCCGCTTCCAGCCGGCATCCAGCAGCCCTTGCACCCGTTCCAGCATAAGCTCCAACTGATCTTCTATCCGCGCCGCCAGCTTCCCCTGGAGATCGTGCCCGAGCTTGTCGAACTCGCCGTACTCAGTCCACCCGCGGGCATCCTTGGCCCGCGGATCGCCTGACTCGGCCTGCGCGAGTACTTGGTAGCCAGCCGCGGATAGTAGCCGGCGGAAACGGTCGGTGTTCATCGCTTCGCCGGTGTCGGCTGTCTCCGGGCAGAAGTCGGCCCCCAAGTGCCCGCCGCGCAGCTTCCCGGCAACCGGCGACGCCACCGGCTTGGCTGTCGCCGTCACCGTGGGCAGCGCTGCCCAACGCCAGCCGGCGGACGCCTCCAACTGCCTGGCCCCGGCCATGGTTGCGAGCCGCTGGCCGATATCGAACCGCAGCCCATCGGCGAACAGGATGCACTCGCCCGCCGCGGCCTCGATGCTTTCCTGCTGCGCCACCGTCGGCAGGGCCTTCGCCGCCAGGCACTCCTGGAAGTGCCGGGCCGTGTCTTCCAGCCACGGCAGGTAAACGCATCGCACCGCCGCCTGGACGGCCGCGGTGTCTTGTGCCGTTTTCACACACGCCAGCGCCCGCAGCGCCGCATCGTCCGCCAGATACCCACCCTCGGCGTACAGTTTGGCCATCGCCTCGGCCGAGTCGCCGCCCAGCACCATCATGGTCCGTTTGGCCAGCATCGCCAAGTGCCCCACGGCATTCGCCAGCGGGCACATACCCAACCGCGCCCATACCCAGCCGCGGCGCGGGCCGTGCTCGGTCTCCAATTGCTCCAGCCGCTGCCGGGCATCCGTCGGCTTCATCGAGCCGACCTCCATGAGCACCGAGCGAAGCTGGCTCTCCATCGAGTCGTTCTCGTCAGGCCAGGGCTCCTTCTCGAAGGTCAAGAGTCCCTTGGGCTTGGCTCGCCGGAGCAGGTCCGGTATCGCCGGATACAGCGCCGGCGACTCGACGAACCGCTCCCACACGCCATACCAGGCGTCCTTGCGCTGGCCGAGCTTCTCGCCGCCGACGATCTCGCCGTCGGCCTCCGGGTCAAAGCCGTAGTCCTGCCCGCAGCGGTTGCGGAACGCCGACCACGTTCCTTCATCCCACTGGCCGCGCGTGGCCTCCGGGTCGCCCAGCCACAACAGCAGGTCGCGCGGCGTGTCGGGGATCATTAGCTTGTCGAAGTCCTCAGCCTCCAGCCGCTTGCTGCGCAGCCGCGCCGCCGGTGTGATCGCCAGTTGCGACAGCGCCCCCTGTATAGCCTGGAGCGTGAGCTTGTCTTCGGCCACGTCCAGCCCAAGCCCGCCATCGTCGCTCACCAGGAATGCCCGAATCGTCCAGTCCTTGCCGTTCTTCTGCGTCCAGACCGTCCCGCGGTACTGAAGCTCGACCAACGGTTTGAGTGCATCTGGGCATTCCTCGACCGCCCGGAGCGTCTGCCGGCTCACCCCCGGCATATAGACCACCGGCACCGTGCCTGCCGGCCAGAGGAGGGCGGGGAACTTATCAGCACGCACCGCCGGCTCGATGACGCACCGCAGCCAGATCGCCGGCCCGGTCCGCGTCGCCGGGTCATAGTCGCCTAGCGTGAGAAGCTCGGGCATCAGCCCGCGCAATTGCTCCACCACAGGCCGCCACTGACCATCGGCGTCGGTCCACAGCACGGCCGCCGGCGCAACCACGTCGCCGTGATTGAACTTCGCGGCGCCGGCCAGCGAGGCCCGCACAGCCTCAAGAAGCGTTGACGTTGACCTATCACTCATATGGTCTATCCTCGAAATCGATCTGACCCGACTTCAGGCGGCGCATCATCGTCTCGCCGAATCACGATGAAATGGTCGGAGCCAACGATCTGCCGGATGGCACGGTCATACACCTGTTCCCGCATGACCTCGTTCGCCTCGGCTTGACGCGCCGCTCGAAGGTCTTGCAGTGCCACGATTGCGGCTGGTCCTATCTTCCCCAGCGAAATCGCCGCGTAACCTCTTACCAACTGGTCAGGGTCCAATAGGGCATTCCGCAGCGCAGGTATTGCCGGCTCCGCCTCAGGGCCATAGTGCTGGATGACCCCAGCAGCCACCCTTCGCCATTCCTTGGCGTGTGGGACTTTCGCAAGCTCGGCCTGGTCGATCACTTCAAGGGTCGTAATCAGCACGGGCAGGGCCTCGCTCGCGTGAAGTCCTTGTCTGGCCAATGCCTCTGCTGCAAGGATACGCACATGACCGTCGGGATCATGAATCAGCACGCGCATCGCATGCACGACCTCGGCGACATCCAGGCGGTCTCGAAGCGCGACTACAGCATCCAGCCGTACACCAGCGTCTTCGCTGTGCAGCCGGACCAGTTGCTCCGTGATGTGTGGGTCAATTGCCATGTCTGCCCTGCGTCTTGTCTTCGCCCGCAAGTCGGCTTGAGGGATGAGCGTCTCCGCTCGGCCGCCAACCAGCCAAGACCATCTCGGCCAGTACCTCGTACGCCACATACCCGCGCCCATATTTCACGTGCGTCAGGAACTCGTAATCCTGGACCATCTGGCGGTACACGGGCCGCAGTTCCGTTGGGAGGGCCGCCTCCGCCTCTTTCGATTTCGGGCTGTCAATTGGCATCTTCAATCTTTCCTGGTTGATCCTCAGCGGGCACCGAAAGAGGGGGCGCTTCCTCTTGTTTAGGCTTCTCCAGCTTCTCCAGCCGCTCGATTGCCCGATCGAGTGCTCCCACAATGAGCCGGACAACATGCAGGCTCATGGGAACAGGCTTCCTGCCATCGCAGTGCGCCTTGAGGAAGTCCACGATGCCTTTGAGGGCCGGCAGTTCGACCAGAAATGCGGCTCGAGGGCCGTGACTCTCGTACCTTTCGTGGAGGACTCTGGCGAAGTACGTCTTCAAGTTGTTCGGAAGGGCTAGAATCCATTCGGCTGTGTCGTTCGCGTCGAATTCATGGAATACGGGCTTGAACAGAAGCTGCATTCCCTCTTGGCTTGCAAGAGCCGCCATGAAGCCTTGGGGGTCTTCCTTGCGGCGCGAAGCCAGATTTCCGATACGTGCTTGAATCCCACGTTTGAGCATATCTTCATTTGCAGCAAGTATGCGCTGGCGGAGGGTTTGCCCTTCCGCCGTGTTCGACACCATCTCCGGGAAGAAGATTTCATGCTCTAGAAACTCATTGTTTTCAAGCCTTCCATTAGCCTGAGCTCTAGCAAGTCCGTCGGAGAACTTCTGGAGCACTTCCTGTCGCGTCATCGCAATAAGGCCTTCGTCCGCAAAGGATTCGTACAGCTTATGTAAGCCCACATATTTGCCGATAGCTGCGATTTCTCCCGCCTCGATGTCCTTGAGAACATGCGCCGCCGTCTCCTTGAAATCCTCATCCTCCATTTCAATTGCGAAAGAAAGCTTCTTAATTCGCTCCTCTCTTTCGTCTGGGGGCTTGGTCAGCTCTCTTGCCCAGGCCATCAAGGCCGGCCTGTCGAGGATGCCGGTAATAACGTATTCGCAAATCGGGGAGCACCCAACCGCATCTTGCCATTCCTCCAAACCAAGTTGACTCACATATCGTTTGGCGAAATCCCCTTCGTATTTCTCTTCATCCGACTTCTCTTGCCGCTTGTCCGTAAGCCACATCCCGGTAACAAACATCTGATCCATGCTGAGAATCTTCCTCAACTTATTCGGATCAGTTCCCGGGCGATTCAGCTCGATGGTCGCAATAACCGTTGGATAGACCAGCCGTTTGCCTACCGCGTGTGGATCGATCTGGCTTGCCTGGATCGCCTCAAAGAGTACCGCCAATGAAGATATTGCTCGACGCAAAGAGCGGATGTTATGGGTATTGCCCCTATCAAACAAACGCCTTAACAGAGTGGCGTGTTGTAGGAGAAAGCGATGGAATCCCGGGCGGGGCATGTGCTCGTCGATGAGGGTCTTGAACACAAGGTCAAAGTCAGCAGTGAAGCGCAAGGATGTGCCGACGACCTTCTCCTTCACAGCGGGATAGTCTTCCCGGTTACTTTGCGGTATCTTATCCTCATCACAGAGGATGACCACCTTAGCGCCCTCATGCTCAACGAAACTGTTGATATACCCGAGAACTGCCTTCGGGGTAAGTATACTCCGTTCGAGGTCGTCGAAGCAGACCACGGCCCCCTTTGCTCTGATAAGAGACCGAAGGTTAATCTTCGCCAAGTCGGCATAACCAAGAGCTTCGACAACTCCGGAGACGAGGCGAGAGATGTGGCCGATGCTCTTACGGCTAATGCCCGGATAACATTGGGCAAACAGCACCTTGTCAATATCTTTGAGATCGGAAATGCCGTAAAAGGATGCATACAACACACGCGCCGGGCGATGGGGATGTCGAAGACTGAGTAACTTCGATGTTGCGATGTTCTTCCAGAAGTAGGTCTTGCCGGAACCCCATGGTCCGGTGATGAGAAGAGCATAATCGGTCTGCGGAGCTTTCGCGTAGTCAAGCACAGCTTGCAAGACTTCTTTCGTAGTCGCCTCTCGCCGCGGGGGGCCGCTTGGTTGGCTTTGTTCGTGCAGTGGCATCGGCTATATCCAGCCCTTCGTGTACTTGGCGTAGTTGTACTCGTCGATTAGCTTGAGGAATGTTCGGCCGCAGTCCGGCGGCACGTGCCCTTCCAGTTGTCGAGCCAGGGCCTGCATCTTGTAGGCAAAAGCAACGTACTTCTTCTCTGGATGTCGGCTGTAGTGACAGGCGTAGGCTTTGGCGATCTTGTCATCCCAGATGGGAAGGAAACCCGGCGCGAGAAGGTGGAGAGCTTTTGCCACAGCAACCGGGCTCTTCCCTCTTTCGGTTCGCAGAGCGTCGAGGAACGCCAAGAAGAGCCGCTCGATGGCCGGCTCGTCAGCCTCCACAAGCGACTGAATGTCGCGCGTCCGAAGGCTCTCGATCACGGGCATGTTCGCCCCCAACGCTTCCTCAAGCAGGCCGAAGTCAAAAGCCCCGTAGCGGTAGAACGCCTGGTTCCACGTCAAGAGCAGCACGCCCAAGCCGTCCGCCATGTCCCTCGGCTGCCCCCAGAAGTGCTCGACCAGGAATGTGGCGATCCTATACATGGCATCCCTGGGTTCGCGCGTCTGAAAGGCGCGGTAGCCACGCGCGAATTCAGCGGGGGTGATGTCAGGCATGTTTCTCCCCTTTCGCCGCGTCCCTCGCCGCTTGCTTGGCCTGGTTCGTGTAGTGGCAGTCGTTGTGGCGGTTGCCGTCGAAGGTCTTGCCGCCGGCGAAGTCTTCGGTCTTCTCGTCCCAGCCCCAGAACCATGGGTACTCGGGCTTCGGGCGCTCGGGCTCCTTGCCGCGGTCCTTGTCCCACTTGATGTTGGGCTTCCAGCGCAGTACGCCCGCGCCGGTCCGGCCGTCGGGCAGGTCGCTGGCCAGGAAGGGGCGGATGTTCATCCGCACGCCGTCGTTGATGTCCGGTTCCCAGCCGATGGGCTGCTCGGCCAGCGGCTTCCAGCGGACGAAGATGTCGTAGGGCGGCTCGCCTTCGAGGATCGCTTCCAGGCGTTTCTGGAGTTCCAGTGCCGCGGCCAGGCGGTCTTCCGCGCCGCCTTCGCCGCGCTTCACGCCGTCCTTCTGGCGGGTGACCCATTCGCCGAGGTAGGAGTATGTCAGCGATTCCAGCAGCTTCCGCCCCTTATGGCCCGCCGTAGCCTTGGCGGAGGTGGGGCCTTCGCAGAGCTTGTGATAGTTGACCAGGGCGTGGAAGCCGTCGCGCTTGCGGCCGTCCCAGATGTGCCACACGAACGGCCGGTCGTGGAAGAGCTTGCAGTGTTCCTGGAAGAAGCCATTGCGGAGCCAGTCGTCCAGGTCGGTCCCGCCGGCCAGTTCTCGCACCTTCCCCGGTTCGATCCCCGCCGCGGCCAGCAGTGCCTCCAGCCGCCCGGCCGCGGGTTCCTCGCCACGCACCGACGGGATGCAGACGATCCCGTCGTCATCGGCGAACTTGGCAAGCTCGTCGCACCGTTTGACCAACTCCCGCGACCGCTTGCTGAGGTGCATCTTGTCATTGAGTTCCGCCGGCCAGCGGCAGCCCAGCAGCCGCCCCACGGCCACCTGGAGCGAGGCCGTCGATTCATCCGGCCGGCCATGGAAAAGCCACTGTGTCGGATCGTCGCTCTCCGGCTCGGGAAGCCCGTCGGGGTACTTCTCCGCCGCGACCTTCTGCCAATGGTCGAGATCGAAAGGAACCTTCCCTATAGTTGCATTTGTTACGTTCAGTTTCTGGTCAAGTTTCCGAATCACCGTACGGAATTCGGGACTCGAACAAAATGACCATATCGCTGCTTGGTGCTCTGCCTTGTACGGGACGATGGCCGCAACATTGATGTCGAAAGCATCGCCTGAATAGAGGCAGGAGCACATACCCGACATCCTGTTGACGCAGGCTCCTACGCGCCTCCAGCCCTTCAGCCCTTGAGGACGTGCAACAGAAGCTCCATGTTCACCCCAGTAGACAAGTGATTCCCTTCCCCCGAACTCCAATGTCTCAGGGACTGTCCCTTGTATCCCAATCCACGGGCTGACAACTTCCGGGCACTCCCAAAACACCCGCTTCAGCCGCCCATCGTCCCCAGTGACGATGCCCTGCAAGCAGTCGGCGAACTCTTCCAAAGCCAATCCCGTCGGGATAACGCCGAATATGACTCGGGAGTCTGCGTTGGCGAACAGTGCCTCCTGTGGCTGGAAAAGCGGTTCCGCGTCAGCAAGGAGTGTGGCCTTCGCTCGGGCGCTCTTGGCTGGAAGAGCGTCGATCATTGAGACGAGGTGCCCAGGGTTAGGCGGGGCCTGGCGGAACACAAACAGTCCCACGTTTACAACTTCGCCAGAAATCGTCTCAAAGGCTCCCGGGCCAAGCCGACCGGCGAGCTGCCACCTTTGGTCACGCAGCCACCGCCTTCGCAGCGTTTTGTCTGTGCTCTGGAATGTCCAGTTGAGCGGCAATACGGCAGCATAAGCTGAACCAGCGGCAACGAAACTGCGCAACCTCTCCAAGCAGCAAATGGCCAGATCATTCCTTGCCTCGTGGTGGTGGGCGTCAATGTAAGCCAGGAGTCTTTCATCCTGTCGTCGCCGAAGCAAGTATGGAACGTTGGTCACTACAAGGTGATACTCGCCCGCCAGGAGGTCGGCGGCCTTGACCATGCCAGCGGCGGCGATGGCGCGTTCGCGGGTTTCGTCGTCGGCCTTCTCCGTCTTGAGAATTGCCGCCAGGTACGGGTGGATCGTCTCGTAGTCGGCGGCGATGAGGTCGGCGGGAAGCTCGGCGGGGTCGATGAGCGAGCCGAGCGTCGGCGCCTGTGAGAAAAGCCGGTGCAGGTTCAGCAAGCCGTTCTTGATTGCTTCCCGCCCAACGGTGGGCATTGGGATGCCCGACTGCTCGGCCAGGTTCACCCACTCTTCGGCGGTGCTCTGCGGCCCGATGCCAGTGCAAGCGACATGCAGGTCTGGCAGCGGCCGGTAGCCGCCGGTCTCAGGGTAGGTCCAGGCGGCGAACGCCAAGGCGAACGCGGCAATCTGGCAGCAACGCTCGTCGATCTCCAGGCCGTGGAGATTGTCGCGGAGGACCGCATCGACCGCCTCGCGGGCCGAGAGACCTTCCTCAGCTATGCGGATCGGCACGAGGTAGTGCAACCCCGCGACGAGGAAGTGTCCGGAGCCGCAGTACGGGTCGAGCACCTTCAGTTTCGCGGCGGTCTTCGGCCAGCCGTCGAACGTGCCGGCGGCAGGACGCCATCGTGATTGCGGATTGCGGATTGCGGATTGCGGATTGGCTTCGCCTTTGCCGGCCTCTTCCCGAACGAAGCGCAGATAGTCCCAGGTGACGCCTGGCAGGGACAGTTTCTTTCGAAGCTCTTCTTCCGTCTCAGCGTTCTTTGCGTCCTCTGCGCTGAGATTCTTACCCGCGTGCCACGCGCCCAGCGTGTTGTGGAGCAGGAACTCCACCATGTACGGCTCGGTGAATAGCTGCGTCACGGCTGAGATTTCATCCGCACCGATCTTGACCTCGCTGCGGTTGACTTCATCCTTCTTCTTGCTCTGCCAGAACTGGTAGACCCACCCCAGCGCGTCGGAGGCGGTGAAGACCGCCTGCGGCAGAGAGGCCAGCAGCTTTTCCAGCTTGAGCATGTGCTCGGTGGCAAGGAAGACTTGGAGGAGGGGGTCGTCCGGCCGGAAGATCTGCGGCAGCATCCGCTGGGCGCAGCGGGAGGCGAAGACCCACACGTCCACGCCGTCTTCCTTGGCCAGTTCTTCGGCTTCGGCCAGGCTGATGGCCATGTTCTCCTGCGGCTCGATCAGCAGATTGTTTTCGGCCAGGAAACGGGCAAAGAGCATACGATGCCAGTGCTCGTATGCACATTCGCCGGTTAGGTGGTGGATGGAGGAATCCTGCCGGTCGCCGAGTTGCCGCGCCCGCGCGCGGAGGTGGTTGCGCAGTTCCTGCTGCTGCTTGGCCATGTGCGGGTAGAACTTGGGCTCGTGGACGGCCAGGGCCTCCAGGGCAGCCTGAGCCCCAGCCTCGGCCACATCGCGTGCCTCGATGACTACGCGCTCCAGTCTGTTGCGAAGATCACTTGCCAGTGTGGGCATTAGCTTCCCCTTCCTGCTTTTCATTTTGGGACTGAAGTCGCAATAGTTCATTAAGAAGCGCTGCTTCCCTTTGCTCTATCGCCTCGAAGATTCGGCCGCATTCATCGCCGGCACAATTCGCACCAATAAAGCGTCTCCAGTCTTCGATCGCATCATCAAGTTGGAACGCAATGTCGTCCAGTCTCCGACTGGAAGCCTTACATTCAGCCTCCATCTTGATGCGCACAGCGTGCATCTTCTCATCTTTTAGTTCCGGCAATTCACACTCAGAAGTCTGGCAGTCTGACTTCGTTGCATAGCTGAACCGTTGAACATTGGCGTGGAGAGTCAACAAGCGGAAGATCACGCTTTCCGCTTGAGGGAGCCAACGGTCGTTTGCCCGCTGCGCTGCCAATTCGGACTCCTGACGGTATCCAATCCAATAGGCAAGCAGGAATAGGAACAAGCTAAGCAAGATCTGGACAAGCGGGGTGTAGTCTTGGGGGCGACAGCCGAGATATATTGGTGCCCCAACAAAGACGATGATTGCCAACGCCCACCGGCCCAGCAAAAGTCCGTTCTTCTTCAAAATCACAAAAATGCCCATTAGCCATTCCTTCCAATTGACGGATTTCTTTTCTTGCATGTTGACTCACGCGATACTGGCCCGGGCGAGATCAGGGAGTTCGTCCCATCCGATGACGGCGACGCCATTCTCAAGGGCGAAATCCTCACGCTCGCCGTTCTTTCCTGCACGTACAAGCCAAACGCTCATAGGTCGATCTCCCACTATTCTCGGAGTTGCCGAATCACGGCCAGTTCAGTCATACGCCCCGCCGCGAGGCACGAAATCCACCAGGAGTATTTCCATACGGTCTTGGTCTGGTGCATAGATGAGACGGTAATCGCCAAGTCGATATCGCCACCATCCCTTCAATTCTCCTCCAAGCGGCTTCACGGTGTCGCCCTTCAGGCTCATTGGATCTCTGCTGAGGTGGCTAAGACATTCGAGAACCCGTCCTCTCAATTTGCCATCAATCTTTTTGATGCTGTCCACGAAGGAATTGCTCATTGCGAGCATCCAAGATCGCTTCGTAGCTTTCTTCACGCGCTCTTCTTCAGATCGGGGCCCGATATGCCTGGGGGGTGGGGGTGTTGCGCCGGAGAAGAGCGACTCTATGTCTAGCAAGGATTCATCGAAGACAGCTAGTTTGGGCCTGGCTGCCTGTCTTGCATCCTTCTGGGCCCAGACTAAGGTGATAAGGCTGGTCGCTTGGCTGGTAGTGAAGCACTCAATTGCCCCGCCCAACCATCTCGTTCGCACTTCTGCCCATGTATCAGGGGATGCCGGCGATTCGTCCTGGTTTTTCTGTTGGCTTGCCATACCTCATCTCGCGTGCGCATCTACGAAATCACGATCGGGCCCTTCTTCAGCTTGGCCAGGAGGTCTTTCTCCGTGCCGGCCAGCCACGCCCTGACATCGTCGGGCGTTTTCAGCGTACCACTGCTCAAGTGGACGCTTTGGGTCTTGGGTTCCAGCAGCTTGGCCGCGGCCATGGCGGCGCGGGCGAACTGCTGGCTCAGCGCATCGGTCTTGGTCTTCCAGGCCGGCAGGGCAGTCTGCTCCAGCGAGCTAATTAGGTCGGCCTCGGAGCCGACGGCCAACACTGGCAACTCGTCTATGCTCTCATTGGCGAGTATCTGCTTCTGCTGGACGGGCTTGAGCTTCTTCCAGTTATCGCTGGTGGTCAACGTGGCCATCTGGTCCTTATGGGTCTTTTCGTACCCAGCGTGGACGGTGGTGATGGCGGCGCGAAGTGCATCGACGGCGGCCTTGCGGATGTCCGGCACGGGGTCGCTGGCGTCGAGCAGCCGGCGCTCGGACTTCACCGCGTCGGCTTGCTTGCGGAGTTCGTCGGCTCCGGGCATGGCGCTCGAGTGCTTGAGCAGCGTGCAGAGCATTTCCCATACCGGCTTGCGTTTGCCGGCGAGGTCGGCGAGCTTGCCCCAGTCCTTGGCCTGCTGGGCGAGCGTGTCGTGTTGTGCTAGGATTTCGGCCAGTTGCTCGGCCCCGCCGAAGCCGCGGAGCGTGTCGAGGTGGGCTGTGGCGGGACGGGCGGGCATGGGCGGCTCGCCGCCGGCGCGCTCGGCCAAGTCCGCCAGGCGAGCCAGGAAGACCGGGGCCTTGGTGGTTTCCTCGTTGGGCTTGCAGTCCAGGCCGGCGTCGTGGAAGAGCTTGCGGAGCTTCATCTTCTCGCGGGCGTTGAGCGTGGCCGTCTCGGTGCGGAAGTCAGTCACGGAAACCTTCGCCTGGTCGAGCTGCTTCGGCGCAAGCGTCATGCCCTTGTGGGTAGCGCGGAGGTGGGCGGTGGTGTGCAGCGTGATAAGCGCGGCGTCCACGGCGTCGCGTGGCCAGCCGTAGGGACTGGCCTCGAATGTGTCGCGGACTTCCTTGCCGCGCTTGCCCGAGCCGACCTCGGAGAGGATGGCTGCACAGACCAGATGTTTCTCGGGGGCGTCGGTCCAGTCCACCGCGGACAGGGCCGCTTCGTCGCCGCTTTTGGCGCGGTTGATGACGCTGGGCCAACGGTTGTCGTCGGCGTCCTTGAAGCTGGGGAAGAGCCGGTCGAGCGACGCGTGCGCGGCCGCTTCGACCTTGGCCACGAGGTTTAGTTCGTATCGCTCGCCGCCCCCGCCCTGGAAGACCTTTGCCTGGTCGATCACGTCGTTGACGATCTGGTTGCGGGCGGCTTCAGCGGTTGCTATGCGCGTGGCCATGGCATCCCGTGCCTCACGGCCTTCGGGCGTGGTGGGCGTCCCCTTGAAATCCACGGTGGACTTGGCGGCTTCGTACTCGACGATGGCCTTCTGGAGATCGTTGGCGCTGGCTTTGGGCACGTAGACGTAGATGATCGCGCTGTCGCTGCCGGCGGCGCGGGCGTCGTTGACAACGGTGCTTTCCCCCTCGCCCCAGCCGTCGCGGACCCAGACGGGGATGTCGCTTCCGCCGGCCGGCGGGGCTTCCGTGCCGAAGTGCGCCAGCAGCTTCCGCGGCTCCTTGCACTTGCCCTGTGTGAGTTTGATGCCCTTGAGCGCGTCGCCGCAGCCGGCGCTGATGAGCGAGCCGCGCTTGCTGGCAAGCGAGGTTAGGTCGTTGTTCAGCCGCGTCTGTCGGTTGCGGAACTCGCGGTCCCACTCGCTGCTCTCGCGCGTCTGGAGGCTGTATTCGCCCTCAATCTCGATCAGCAGCGCTCCCTTGTCCTGCATTGCCTTCTTGAGCCAAGAAGGTCGTTGCGATTCCGACGGTGGATCTGTGAGCAACTTGAGAATGCGCGGAATGTTCTTGCGGAGTTCGGTCCCGTCGTTCGACAGGTCTGAGACCATAAGGTCGGCCAGCATCTCCGGCGTGGCGCGTACCCCAATATCGGCCACGGCCTC
>Ga0315274_10008538_pt1 | contig 14844 bp, 31 predicted proteins | sample YL17G02_20_MG_FD_203700 | JGI IMG/M metagenome (GOLD analysis project Ga0315274, IMG submission 203700) | Sediment microbial communities from Yellowstone Lake, YNP, Wyoming, USA - YL17G02_20 | ecosystem: Environmental > Aquatic > Freshwater > Lake > Sediment | place: USA: Wyoming | collected... | reverse complement strand
CCGTTATCCCAGCAAATATCAGGAAGACCAAGGAATCAACTAAGGACTTCCTGCCGTGGAACACAATCCTGTCCCCTGGCTCGCTGTGGCTCAATATTCCCTTCAGGGCTGTCAATGGCTCAATCTCAATCATTTCGCCTTTGGATAGCTGCTTGGCCACGGTTCTGCCGCTGCCTATCATATCCTTGAAGATTATGTGGATTAGTTTGCTCATAGTTTGACCTCTTTCACGTCTCTTATAATCCTTTCAGCCATAGACTTTATAAGCTTGCCATTTCTAGCTTTTATTTCTTTCGCTATTACGCCTGCATAGACATTCCATGGCTTGTATTTCCCCGGCTTGACTAGGGAATGAGCTCCGATTGCCACGCCTTCGGGAAGCTCGACTCCTGGGAGAATAGAACAAGAGAATCCAATCAAACAGTGGTCGGCAATCTTGACTGGCTTGATAATCGCCTTTCCTCCATAGCCATGAGGCAGCGCAGGGGACACAAGTTCCCCGCCAGAGTAATCATTGGCTCCAGCTGCGATGTTGCATCCTGGGGCAATATTGACGAAGTTTCCTATGGTCACCTTGGCATCTGCGCCCCCGATGATGTGGGCGCCGGATCCTATGTGGGTGAAATCCCCGATTTTGAGCTGTGTGGAAATGTAGGTGAAGTCGTCCAGTATCGAACCAAATCCTATCTCAAATAGTTCTGGTCTACGAATACGTGTAGTAATCGCAATGATTGAGTTTTTACCTCTATATTTTATTTTATCAAGTCCACCATATATATTTTCATCCATTTTTTACCCCCTCTATCCTACCAGTTAATAACCATATATATACCTTCTCGTTCAATCTAGCTAAACCATTATTATATTTCTTAGGATTAGTTACAGAATGTTTAATACTTTCATGTAATTCTTTTGGAACATATAAAATATGATTTTTATCAACATGATGACCACAACTTCCTTCAAAAAATTCGTTAATGAAGTCATATCCCAATTTTCTATTTTTTGCTTTTGATATTTTATCATTTATTCTTACTTTCTCTTTATTTTTAATCTTCCATAATTTGTGCAGGATTCTAATCTTATCCTTATTTTTTTGTGCATATTCCTTAGTTTTATCTTTATTTTTGATATGATACATTTTAGAGTATTTACGCATATGGACTGTTCTTTTATCACGATTTTTTTCATAATTTATTCTGTTGTGTTTATCTACATATTCTTTATTTTTAATATAATATTCTGCCTTATATTTTTTCAATTTATTTTTATTATAAATTGCATATTGTTTTTTATAAATCCTTAATTTTTCCATATTATCAATATAATACTGTTTGCTTCTTTTAAGTATCTTATCCCTATTCTTTTTATAATAATTTTTCTTATTCTCTGGGTGTTTTGTTTCATATCTTTTTTGACATCCTCTGATATTATCCCAATGTCTCATATAATAATCATGGCTATATTTTGGCATATTAATCAAACCTCTTTTTCTTAAACATATTCTGGTATAATTCAAATTCCTTAAGTTCATTTGAATCCTTAATTGCTCCAAAGTCTTTAACATAAGTCATGGATTGTTTAAGATCTGCCCAATGGATATATTGCGCAAGCGTTACCACATTGAACATTCCTGTGCGTATGAACTGAGCGCATGCACATTTCCTATAGAAATGAAATGATGGAAGAAATTCGACGGTGATTGGATCCATCAAATTATCTAAATCTTTGTAGTAGATAACTTTTAATTTTGGCAACGAAGTATATTTTAATTCTTTGAACAGTCCTCTATAATTACATTTTTCAAATAGCCATGTAGGATGGAATGAATCCTCACTGGTCTCATCTCCTATCCAACCCATATCTAATTCAAAAGGATTGTACATTTTTTTAGAACTCCATATGTTTGGTTTTCGGATCTTAAGATATGCTTCAAGGTATGATGCCCCAAGGAAACCTCTCTTGTTCATCTTGTGTTTTGTTATTCTATATTTCTTTTCGATTGGGAATTGTATTACACGTTTATTCTCATCGTTTAGATACACGAAAGAGTTCAGTGCTTCTCCAATCCTCAATCCGCTACACAATATAATTTTCAATACCTGTTTTAATTTTTCATCAGGTATCTTTTCAATGAACTCAGGCATCTCATCCAAAACTTTTTCTGTTGGATAACAACGCTGTGAGATTAGTTGCATCTCTTCTTCTCCTTCCCCCTCTAATATATTTTTCTTCTTATACATATTATAGACACCTGGTTCGCAAACCTTTCTAACGGCAATATGGATATATTGTCCTTATATATATTATATAATAGGGCGTAGGGGTTTTTAATGGGGTAGGTCAAATGCCTAGTTTTAGTCGGGTAGGGGGGTACCCCAGATGCCTAGTTGTCAGTTAGGGGGGGTAGCCCCAGGTTCGATTCAAAAAGGGGGTAGGGGGGCTCTAAAATAGGGGGTACGTTGGGGGGTTAAAATAAGGGGTACTAGGGAGGGCGTAGCCTAGGCCATAGCCAGGGAGGGGACTAATAATAAGCCCTGCTAAAATTGTTGGCATAAGTATATTATAATATAGTATTATTTAAAAGTAGTGAAAAAGTGATATAAAAGGCATCGTCGGTTAAACTAGGGTTAACAGATAGCTTTATAAAACCTTCTACACACTAATAGTATCAGGTGATTGAAAAATGGAAACTGAAAAACTGAAACTGTTAAGAATGTGGAATAATGATTTAAGCAGGCTTAGTGCCATTGCTAAAACACTGCATAGGATGGCGGAAACAGATTGTAATTATGCGCGTTCTACCATAGGGCAGAAGATGGCGGAAACTAAAGAGAAGAACTTAATTAAAGAGGCTAATGAAATAGTTAAACACTATGGTTTCATAGCTTACCATCAAGGGGATCCTAGGGGTTGTTCGCTTTACATAATAGAGCCAGGGATGGAATCCCATTATAATGACGGCATAGCCGTAGATTATTAAGAGGCGGTCTAAAATGACTGACATAGTTAGGACTATTGATGGATATGAGGAAGACATTGAAAACATGAGGGAGAAAAACATCCCAGAAAAAGAAATCCGTAAGCAGATAGTTGAAGATATGAAATATGAAGGATTTTCTAAAGAGGATATTGAATCCCTTATAAAAAAGCATTTTGAAATAAAAGAACCAAGGGATAAATATCCCAGGGTAGTAAATTTAGAAAATGGCGTTAAATTACTAATAGCCAGGCTTCATTTTAATCAATATGAGATTTCAGCTTTTGACCATAAAGGGAAAATGTTAGATAAATTTGATCTTGATGCAGAACAAAAAGAGGCGGTTTAAAATGGAAATACAAACAAATGACGGCGTAATGGTGGTTAGTGAGATCAAGAATTTTGATGCAAAAACAGAGGCCAAGCTAATTAAGGCAATAAGCAAAGTCAAAGACTATGCAAAAATACCTTTAAGTATTGAGCAGGCATTAAGCATGGATTGTCTTGGCTTTTTAGATCCTAGCCAGATCATGTTTATAGAGGCTAGGTCTGAAGAGGCCAAGAGAATCTTATATAAATTCATAAATACTGAAGATTCAATAAACCATGCCAGGATGATTGAAGGTATAAAAGATAGATATGGAAAAGAACAATTAGGTTATGGTTGTACCTATGCAAATAAATACCTTTTAATGGCATTGAAGATATTGGATGCTATGAATGAAAAAGTTGGTTACGCAAAAATAACAAGCGGACAAATGATGCCTAGTATTCTGGAGAATAAGCATTTTAGGATCATTATAGCGCCATGCGATTCAGAGACGATTTAAAATGAGCACACGATCCATAGTCCGGTTTTATAACAGCAAGGGCAAATACCTGGGGGGCTATTGGAGGCACTGGGACGGCTACCCCTCCGCGCATGGGGTTGACCTGGTAGAGGCTATCCGTATCCTATCCGGCATGGTTGATAATTTAACAATCGAGCAATTAAAGGATAGGTTGACAAAGGGCTTCAGTCTTCTAAGGGGTGACATTGATCCTATCGAGCAGGAGTACCCTAACGATTGGCAGGAATATGCTTATGATATTAGGCCATGCAAAAAAGAGGACAGCATTAGTGCCATTGGTGAGTCAGGGTTTCATATAACCATATTCAATGTCTGGGCTGAAGGCAGGGACAAAAAAGGATATTATAAGCTTGCTGAATTCAGGATTGGAGGTCTTGAATTCTATGATTTATTTAAACAGATAAAGAATGGTTTTTATGATTTATGGCATAACGATTGTAATAAAGAGCTCCAGGAAACAGTGTCAAAATACTATGATACATTAAGAAATATGAGAGGCACAGGATAGAGAAAGAGGAATGGGAACCATATTAAACCCAAAGAAACTCACAAAAAAGGAGGAACAAATAACGAGATTTTGGAAATAGTGTATATAAAAGTAAAGAGGTGTAGAAAAGTATATATAGAAAGAAATATAAATCGCAGATAACAGCGTCAGCAGATGCCTAGTTGCCAGGTCTGGCGGCGAGGTGTGCTTAGGTTTATAAAGAAAAGGAATATAAATAAGTTGCAGGTAGATATATATGGCAAATGAAGTATTGAATATAGGGGATCTCGTGGAAATGGATGTGAATGAACTCCTGAAGGAGGATGCAGAGAACAGCAATGCAGGGCGTTTTTTGAGCAACAAAGTCATCAAGGAAAAGAACATTAAGAAGATCTTAATTAAAGGAATCGGCAAGGCCTACAAAAAATCTTTTCCTCCGGACACGGATCTAAAAAGCTTCCTGGACATCATTGTAATTGTCCAGACCGAAGGCGAACTGAAAGGCAAGGAAATGACGTTCAGTCTCAACACCACAAACAGGAACAGGATGACGGAGCTTTACGGAAAGCCAGATGCCTGGTTGGGAAAAATAATAAGGCTGACAATGACGAAGACCGGAAAGGGAGATTCGGCAGTAATAGACAGCGATTGAAGGTGGTATGAACATGACAAAAATGTACGATATTCCGGAGAGGATAGAGATTGCGAACCTGAACTGGGCGATGGAGCAGCTTGATGGCGAAGATGCGGATTGCAGATGCCTAGCCAAGGAGGATCCCTTTAGCTCAAGCGAAAGGATGCTGGATCATGCGAAGGAAATCAAGACTGGCCTAGAGCTAGGCAGCAGGATGCTAACTCTTTTGAACCATGCAAACAGTCCAATGAGGCAGGCTTCAGATGCCTGGAACGTGCAGTATGGCGGAAAGGAGTACAACTGCGAGGCAAGGATAACGCTGATAGATTGATGCTCATCAGGGGCATGGCGGGGACATGATGAGGCAGTCTTCAACCAACTGCACCTAATCGCCAATAGAAACCGACCATGCCATTCTTTTTAAACTGTTTGGTGCATAATGTATATAGGTGTAAAAATGAACGAGAAACTAAGGGAATGTTTGCATAAGAACAAAGCTGAATATGTGAACAAGAGGGTTATCATATGCAAGGCCAAGGATTTCTGTGAAAATAGGTTGCCAAATCAGAAAGGAAGATTCTGCAGGCTTAGTCCAGATCTTATGGATTCAGACATGGTTTCAGGTGGTAATCCATGACACAGAGAAAGATAAAGGTATGCGCATATGTTAGGGGGTCGTCTCCACATGCAAAATCAATCCATCAGCATGATTGGAGGCCAAGGTTCTGCCGTGAGCAGAGATGCCTTGGGTTCCTGGAAGAATGCGAGCACAGCGAAGTTAGGACCATCACGGAAAGGAACGAGATCAGGAAGATGATTGCATATCTGCAAAAGTTGAAGAAACATACTGAGGTAGATCAGAAATGAAACCGACAAAAACAAAGACGAAAAAAAAGATAGATTATTGGACTTTTAGGAATCCCTTATTATGGATATCTACCCTACTCTGTCTGATGATTTTAGCTTATGCTTATTGTTCAGGGGATTTATTCAAAACCCCATATTTCAAAGAAGATTCCTTTTGTCAAACACAGGGATGGCAATATGGCATATTGATATCAACTCAAAAAGATTATTCAGATGTAAAATGCTTTACAAATGGAAATCCGAATTGGAGAACATATAGGATGTATAATAAGATAATGCCTTATGGATGGAGTGGTGATGATGCTCCTCTTATTTGTGATATATATAAAGTTCCGATAATAGAGGTAGAGTAGTATGAAACCGACAAAACCTAAAATGTCAATGAACAAACTGATAACAAAGTTATATGAAAGGTTGCAGTATTTGGAAATGAGGGAAGATGAACCCGATTATCCTCAAGAGAAAATTAAGGCAGATATTAGAATAATACGAGAGATTTTAGGGGGGATAGAATGAGCAAACCAAAAACAGGCAAGATGACGGATAAGGAATTTAATAATAGATTTAATGCTGGAGTCTATTCTCATAGAGTGGACTCAAAATCCAAAGACAAAAAGGCAATGACTGACGAGGAATACGATAAGATTTTGGATAGGGCAACAAACGAATATTATAAAGAGAAACAAGAGGGAATGAACGGAAAGAAAGTCAAAACAAATTTCCATCATTTTGTAATAGATGTGGCAAGAGCTGAGGGCAGGGCTGACGTAATATCTCAACTGTCAGGAGAAAAGAAGATAACGGTTGAAGTATTAAATGAGGCAAAGAGGCAAGGAGGAGAGAAAGCAGTCGCCGACTTCAAGGCAAAGCTACTGAATTACTCAAAGGGAAATGTTGTGTATGGGTATAGTATGAAATCAAGACAGATAATATCAGATGCAATAAAGGAGGCTGAGAAGAAATGAAAACCAACCAAGATACAATAAGTGAAAAATATAAAATTGCTTTACAGGAGGCAGAAAAGCGAGGTTATGATAGGTGTTTAGCAGAGCAGAAATTCTCAAAACCCTGCACTGATAAGTTTGATGAACTGTTAGAAAAACGGGCATACGCCAACGGATTCAAAGAAGGAGAAATCAAAGGATTAAGTGAAAGTATCACAGTTAAGGGAAAATCACACCTTTCCTATTACCAACAAGGTTATGCGTTGGGGCAGTCCGACCTCAAGGCGAGGCTAACTGACATAAAATTAGCCAAAAAGATAACTGAACTAACAAGATGGAGAGAAGATGAATATTTAACAATAGTCAATGATGCAATAAGAGAGGTTGAAAAATATGATAAAACCAACAAAGAATGATTTTATAACGTGTGATGTATGCGGAATGGAAGGTCTTGATGCGACAGCAGACTACGACCATAAGAAATACCCCAAGATGCACATTTGGTGGTTAAGCCAATGGGAGATATGGCTATGTCCAGAGCATAACAGGATAGCAGGTAGAAACTTTAAGAAACTGAAAAAAAGATATAAGAAAGAAAGGACTATTGAGAGCAAACTATTCAGGTTTGCGATTATAGAGGCAACGAAAGAGGGTGGGGAGAAATGAATTATATAATGAGTTATGGGGGAGGGGTTAATTCAACTGCTATGTTCTATCTACTGATTGAAAAGAAGATGCCACTTGATGAAATCCTTTTTGCAGATACAGGCTCGGAACTGCCACAGACATACAAGACAGTAGAACAGATGAAAGAAGTCGCAAAGCAATACAATATTCCTTTTACAGTAATAACTTCAAAATTAGGGAACATTTATGAACATTATTTTAGGACAAAATCATTACCATCAATAGTCAGGCGGGATTGCACTTCAAAATTCAAGATAAGTCCTATGAGAAATTATCTGCGAGGGAAATATGGGAAAGAGGAGAAATTCACGCAATACATAGGAATAGGATATGAGGAACTGCACAGGGTTAGGCTAAGTGATGTCAAATATATCATAAGTAGCTATCCCCTTGTTGAGGCAAAGATTGACAGGGATAAGTGTATTGAAATAAATAAGGCACACGGTTTTATAGACGTTGTAAAGTCAGGGTGTTGGTTCTGTCCATTCACACCGAAACAGGGTTGGATAAACCTTGCAAGGGATAACCCTGAACTGTTTGATAAGGCGATTGCATTGGAAAAGAATTGCTCAAATAAAAAGGTGTGTTTATCATCAAAACCATTATGGCAATTCAAGATGCTGAAAGGTCAAAAGAATATGAATGATTTTGAAAGTCCGCCTTGTAGTGGACAATCAGGGTGTTTCTTATGAGCAAACCAAAAACAGGCACGGAAAAACCTATTCCAATGGTTCAATGTCCAAAATGCAGAAAGGAATACTCATATATAATGTTGCAAGGACACGGCTTTAGTGGATTATGTTTTGCCTGTTGGAGAAGGGATAATTTGCAGAAAGAAATATCCAATATGTTTTTTAGTGGATTATGTCAGTGTTTAATAATAACATTCATATTCGGTATTGGACTACTAATTGGATATGAAACAGGGTGCAAGGAATGAAACCGACAAAACCAAAAACAGGCAAGGCGATTATGACGGATGAGGAAATCATAAAGGATTATTGCAGTAATGTTTTCAATGATTTAACGAAAGAGGAATTATTGGAACTAATGGCACAGGCAAGACAGCAGGGCAGGGTTGACGGAAAGAAACAAGAAAATCAAAGGGCATTAAAAGACGGATTTGACATTGGCTGGAAAGAAAGCGAGATTAGTTTGAAGGCAAAGCTGATTAAGTTATTCAAAGAGAACAATAGGAAGTGTTGCAATGCAACCTTAGAACAGGCAATAAAGGAGGCTGAACGGAAATGACAAAACCAAAAGGCAGGACTGATGAAATAAAAAGGATAAGGGATATGTATAGTGGGTTAGGAGAAACCAAAAGAATAATCCTATGGTGTATTTTGATAGGATTATTGGTTTATGTGGTAGCTTTCCAGCTTGGGATAAATCAAGGAATAGCCGTATCAAACCAACCTCCTATGGAAACATATACTATATCAGGAATGATAAATTTAGTGATGACGGCACAGTTGCCATTTATTTACTGGTTAGGAATATTCCTATTCTTATGGCTGACGAAGTGGTAGTTATGACAGCAAAACCAAAAACAGGCAAGATGACGGACTCGGAACTGATAGATGAACATCTTGGAAAAGATATAAGAGCATCAGGAGATTTTAGTTATTCAGAACTTTTAAAGTTAATGGCACAGGCAAGGCAACAGGGCATCGCCGAGGGCAGAAATGAATTTTTTACTGTGGGAAATAAATTATTAAGTCAAGTCGGTGGCATAGAAAAACAGGCATACGCCAACGGATTCAAAGAAGGAGAAATCAAAGGATTAAGTGAAAGTATCACAGTTAAGGGAAAATCACACCTTTCCTATTACCAACAAGGTTATGCGTTGGGGCAGTCCGACCTCTCGGCGAGGCTGATGTCTAAGGAACTTATAGAAAAAATGTGCGAGATATGGTATGTAGATATTTATTATAAAAATCATAAAGAGGATATATTCAAAAAAGGTAGGCGAGATGGTATGAAATGTTTTATTGAAAAGGCGTTAGCCGAGGCAACGAAAGAGGGCGATAAGTGATGACAAAACGATTATTGGTTCCGGCATTTATATTGCTAATTGTATATCTTGCTGGCATATATGGATTCAATACGTTGGAAGGCTGGTCTCAGTTTGATTCCGCATTTTACATAACAATGGCGGTAACAAGCGTAGCCGCATATGGCGGGATGTTTCCCCATACAGAAAGCGGGAAGATGCTGCTTATAGTAATATCTATTATTGGAGTGGCAAATATGCTTTATATCTTTGCAATACTTGCAGACATCATGAGCAGGCATGATGATCAAAATCGGGAAATCCTTAAAAATTTGCTGAAGCAGAAGATAATTGATGATGGTGAAAAAGTATGAACACATATTTGAAGGGCAGAAAAAATGAGAAGTGGCTGGAAGATTATTTTTGTGAACAGGGAATCTGGAATATACAGACAAGCTATCGGGCTCCGCATGTTAAGTTTAAGGCGAACACGGACATCTTTAATCTTTTTGATGGTATTGCCATAGACCTGAAAACAGATAATATCATTCTCTGGCAGCTTAAGAGCAACTATTCTGACTATTGCAGTTTCAAGAAGAGAATATTGGAGTTTAAGGCTAGATTTCTGGCTGAGAATAACCGAGTAGAGCCAATCCTATTTTTTAAGGAGAAGAATGAGAATGGATGGTTTCTCAGGAGCTACGAGTGTATCCTGGATAGGAACGCTACCGAGCAAGGTAACGATATAGTCAAGGGCTTTGAGAGGATAGTTCCATTAAAGCTTACCAAAAAAGGTGAGAAAAAGTGAAGGGAACTGAACTGGACTGATTTTATGCAATTTAATCCGCAGAATTTGCTCATAGTCGCATCGTTTCTGATGCTAATCTGTTTTACAATATATTTCGCAAATGAAAGCATGGCTAAGGAAAATCTGATATCAAACCTTTCAGCTAATATTACAAGGTTGACTACTATCCAGAGTTTCGTAGACGATTACAATGAATACAGCTCAATCTGCAACAGGATGCAGAATGACAAGGCTGAGATCCTGAAGAAGCAATGCACCCAGCAAGGCTTTGCATTCAGCAACTATTATGTCAGCTATCCAAGCAATGACTTCCTGATAACCTGCATAACCCCAGAGGGAAAATCTCAGATAATGAGGTTCAGATCCTCATGAGAGTCCAGGATAAAGCGAAAGAGATTGATCATACTAAGCAAAGCAATGAGACTTCTGAAAGCATGGTTATAGATTTATTGGATATCCTCTCATACAATGAAGATGATGTTTTGCTCGATGCTGGGAGCGGACAGACTAAAGTATGGTTCAACAATATAAAAGCTACAAATAAAGACGAATGCGAGATAAAGGAAGGCAAGGATTTCTTCTTATATGATAAAATGGTTGATTGGACTGTCGGAAATCCTCCATATAGCATTGGATGGCAATTCACTGAAAAGGCATTTTCCATATCTCGCAAAGGCGTTGCATGGCTAGTTAACATCAATGGCCTGAATTCAAACCTTTCCCCAAAGAGATTATCCCATGCAAAATCATTAGGATTCGAGATAACTTCAATTCATGTTATTGAGGACAAGCGTTGGTTTGGGAGGTATTTCTTTATAATCTATGAGAAAAATAAAAAGGGAATATTAACTTGGAGCAATAAAAAATATGGTGTGATCCATGAAAATAATCCGGTCTGAGGATTTGAATCTGTGGGAAAAGGAAAAGGAAAGGGCAAGAGAGCAATACCACAAGCACATTGAAGCAAGGAGAGCATACCAAAGGAAATGGGCTAAAGAACATTATAACCCAGTGGCAAATCGAAAACGTTGTAAAAAATATAAAAAACATAGGGTAATCAGATAACTTTATAAATACTTCGCTCTATAATAATATATGGTGGTAAAATATGAAGTGTAACAAAGAAAAGCCGATTGAGTTCATAATGGGTATACTGGGCGCACTAGCGTTCATATTCATAGGAATACTGATCGGAAAGATGGTCTAATATGCCCTCTCTAAAAATCAGCGAAACAAACCTAATTTTGCTTTTAGGGTTGGGTTTGGTTATCGGAATTGCCTGGGTAATCATAATCAGTGGAATGGGTTCGCATGACCTAACGATGTATAACAGTACATTTGGCTATGGGGATTAAAAATGCCTAAAGAATGCAGGAAGGACAAGTGCAAATGCGGAAAAGACAAAGCGGTATTCTGCAAAGTATGCAGAAAATGCCAGAAAAGGGAGTATTACCTAGGACATAAGGAACAGCAAAGGAAATCCACTGCAAAATGGCAAAAAAAGAATCCTAATAAGGTAAAGCTTGCTCATAAGAGGTATTACGCTAAGAATAAAGGGAAGTATTATGAATACCAGAAAAAATGGCAGAAAACACATCTTGAGAAGATGAGGGAATACCAAAGAAAGTCATATTGGAAGAATCGTGAGAAGAATATGGTTAGGCATAGGATAAGATCAAAGAAGTGGTATCATGATCATGCTGAACTTTGTAAAGCCAGGACTAAGGAGAGATATAACGCCAATAAGTCTGCATTCATAGAAAAGCATAAGAGATATGTCGCAAAGCACAAGGAATACTATAAAAAATATTATAAGAACTATTATAAGAAACACAGGGACAAGATGATCAAAAAATCAATGGATTGGTATTTTGCGCATAATCCCAAAAAAAAGGTAATGTTATGATCAAGAGATTGTATAGCCCTAAGATAGCATGCAGTTGCTGCAGGACAAATATGAGAAGAATCCAATTGATTGACAATACATTCATGTTTGAATGCCCCTCCTGCAATTGGAAAACTATCTCTTTTATAAAAGGCTTTGTCCCAAAACAATCTGATATTGATAAAATTAGGTTAGTAGAGAAGACTCAAAAGCCAAAACTATGGCAAAGTTTAAAAAGAGTTGAATTCTAAGTTATTTGAGAAAGTATTGGTTTTTTCGGGGCGGGTTTAGTCCAGTTCGACGGAATTGGAAAAAATTAGGGCGGGTTTCAGACACCTTGCCTAAAACCCAGCTATACTTTCAGCGTAAGCTAATAAATACTTTTCGGTTGGCAGGGGGGTTCCTAGAGCCGAAAATTTTCCAGAAAAAAAACAGGGGGAGTGAAACCTTTATAAACTGTTGCACATCTAAGTAAATCAGAACATGTAGAAAACCATGGTTGGAGGGAGGTCACCTTTGGGGAGTGCTAACAAACCTTTGCTCCCTCCAACGCACCCAAATAAGGAGATATGTATGGAAAATGAAACAATTGAAAGTGTAGTAAATACAACTGAGACGCAGCTCCAGAACAAGATCAAAGAAAGGAGAACAAAAAAGAAGAGAATCAATGTCGCTGAAGTGCTAAAAGAAATAGAATCCGGAACAAGCCTTAAAGAACTCGCAAATCGCTTCAATGTGTCATATTGCGCCTTTTACAACTATAAGGAACTCAAGGAAGCCCTTAAATCACGCAAAACAGCCAAAAAGACAGCACTTCTGCAGCAGGTTAACGAATTGCTTGACCAAGGGCTAAACTTCAAGGAAATCGCTGCTAGGCTCAATATTAGCCTAGTAACTCTAAGAAAATTTATTGACAATAAACAAAAGAGAAAGAAAAATAAGCAAGACGACCAGAATCAACCTACAAATGAAACCAAAAATGAGGAGATAGTTCCAGAAGACTCGCCTCCTTTAATAATACCGGCACCAGCAAAGCCAGAGGAGATAAAGGATGGAACCTATCAGTGATCCTAAGAAAAAGCCTATTCTGGCATTGGAAGTGGCTGAATACAGCACAATAAACAAAGGACACATACTTTGGCTATTTGGGCATCCTATAGCCATAAGGGAATTCTTTCAGGCAACGATCTTTTTCGTTATCTGTGTTTTGGCATTTAATTATGGATATGCTGGAAATGGGCAAGTTGTGGCCGTAGCAAGCCAATTGTGCACTGAAGGCGTTTACGATCAATCCACTCATTTATGGATCAAGTGCTACCCAAATCAGCAGGGCAACAGCGTAATTTGGAGTTGTGTAAACAACTCACAGCCATTTAGCGAGGTTTTTCCAATAGATTATAATCATACATTGAATATGAGGGGGAATTAAATGGTATTGAAAAAACCATGTTTATACTGCGGAAAAGAATTTGAAAAAAGTTATCCCTGCTCGATGAATGTATGGAATAATCGTAAAAAATATTGTAGTAAAAAATGTTATTCCTTAGCAATGATTGGAAAACATCCTTGGAATTATCAGAAAAAAGGATGTTTCACTGATGAACAGAATGAAAAGAGAATTGAAACAAGAAGAAAAAATGCCAAGGAAAGAGGTTTTTGGGAAAGAAAAGAAACCGGAATAAAAAGAACTGAGTCACGAAAAAGAACTTGTGAATTAAGAGGTTATTGGATTCCAGAGGATACGCTAATGAGACGAAGTAAAGCAATGAAAGGAACTCATTTATCTAAAGAAACGATAGAAAAGATGAAAAAACCTTATACAGAAGAAAGGAAAGAAAGAAATATATTGATGCGTAATACTGAAGAATTTAAACAAAATCAGAGTAAAGCACTTTTACAATACTATGCAAAAAATCCGCATCCTCCAATGTCAATAGAACAACGTATTAAAATAAGTAAATCTTTAAGTGGTAGAGGACTTGGATGGAAAAAGGGAAATAAACCATGGAATACAGATCTAACTAAGGAAACTGATTTAAGATTAAAGATAATGGCAGAAAATTTTTCAGGATATAATCATCCTAATTTCCAAAATTGGAAATCACGTGAACTTTATGGTTATGAATTCAATCCTGAGACAAAAGAAAAGATACGACAAAAAGATGGATATGTTTGTCAACAATGTGGTATAAAACAAGAAGAGTATAGAACAAAAACAGGTAAGAAAAGAAAATTAATAATACATCATATAGATTATAATAAAAAGAATAATAACACTACAAATTTAATTAGTCTTTGTTTAGATTGTCATATGGAAACAAATTATAATAGAAAAGAGTGGAAAGAATATTTTCAAGCAAGAATGGAATTATTGAATATAAATATTCTTAATCTGCAAGAACCAGAAAATATAATACTTGAGATGATATAATATGAAAAGATGGAAATGTGAAATTCGTAAGCGCATGATTGTGGAAGCTCCTTCTTGGCTAGAAGCCAAGCAAAAGTTTATAAATATTGTCTCAGAACTTGAACTGGAGCCAAGAGCTAAACTGGTAACCCAACAGAATAAGATTAATCATGTAAACAAATTGAAAAATAAAAAGTAAGAAGTTTCTACTTCTTTTTCTGCTTCGCTCTTATCATAGCGATAAATTTTGCTCTAGCAGCCAATTGGGCTGGACTTGGTTTTTTTGCCATTATAAATC
>Ga0315274_10008536_pt1 | contig 14845 bp, 15 predicted proteins | sample YL17G02_20_MG_FD_203700 | JGI IMG/M metagenome (GOLD analysis project Ga0315274, IMG submission 203700) | Sediment microbial communities from Yellowstone Lake, YNP, Wyoming, USA - YL17G02_20 | ecosystem: Environmental > Aquatic > Freshwater > Lake > Sediment | place: USA: Wyoming | collected... | reverse complement strand
CGAAACCAGATTCAAGTGGTTTAGAAGGCTTGAAAGTAGTCCAGATTCTTGAAGCTGCTTCTGAATCCCTGAAAAAAGGTGGCGCAAAGGTTGATATTAATGGTTATATTGAGGTGAATTCTCAGCTCTCACATACAACATCCGCTTTCGTAAAATCCTTAAGTGCTCGTTAGCATCAATAGCCGTAGCGTTATTTATATAATTGCATTACATGATCGCTAACGGTAAAGGGGCTTTAAATGTGAAAAAAATTGCAAATTTGGAAGCTATACGGGATAATTCTACCTCTGGAACCGTAAAGGAGGGAGAACTATAATGAAAGTTCCTTTTGTTGATCTCAAAGCCCAATACGAATCCATGCGGGGTGAAATCGAGGTTGCAATACAGCAAGTGCTCGGTTGAATGCTCGCATGGCTAGATTGCGGGAAGCTATCCTGAGTGTGAAGTTAAAACGCCTTGTTCATTGGAATGAAGCTCGCATAAAAAATGCACAACTATATAATGAATTACTTTCCAGTTTTATATTCACCTACCTCACTAATAACTTGAGGTATCAAGCGAGATCTCATTTTTGAAATGCACTGGGAACAGATGACCATAGATGAGTATGCAAATCTTGAAAGGGGAAATGGGACTAAACTTTCTAAGGTTGATGGTATTTGGTGGAGAGAGGTCCGACCCTTCTTTTATCGCCCACTTTTCCCTTTTGTAAGAATTAGAGCAGGGGCAGCAAAACCACCCCCAGCCTCTTTTTGTGGTGGCTTCCAACATCTCGTTTCATCTCCTGAGCTTTCTAACTCTTATATGAATTTTCTTGTATTCGATGAAGTCCACAACTATTCAATTGACAGGCTAACCCATAACTACAGAAAACATATCAAAAAAGGATTAAAATATTTTGTCATTAAGCCAGTAGATAATTTTCAAGAACTTATAACTTCAGGATACCAAGTTTACAAGTCATTCCATGCGAGGACACAGTATAGCTGGAAAAGTGAACGAACACGGCAAAATTATTTCACCCAATGGGCACAAAATCTCTTTCATTGTCCTAAGCTTTTGATCCTTGGAGCGTACAGTATGAGCGAATTATCTGCTATCAGCATATCATACCTTGTGGAAGATATAGTCATATACGCAACATTTTTTTCTACTACTGAGTGTTTAAATCTGAGGGTTTCCGAATTTATGTTACACTCCATAAGGGAAATGGCTTCTCAATGTTATGGTGCAAAATATATTTTTCTTGGCTCATTGGGAAGTAAAAGGAGTTTAGATGATTTCAAAATAAGCAGAGGATGCATAGTCATCGCTGAACCGGCCTATTTTCGAATCAATCCTATAATACTTTTTTTAACAAAATATTTTAGGAATGAGGATTATAAAAAGCTTGTAGGAATGAACCAGGAAGAATTAGATGAGATGCTACAAAACAGAAAAGGTGATAATCATCTTAATGAATCTTTATAAAAGGATTATAAATAGAAACCCCAATGATCCCCTTTTGTTTGTTAAGGCACATTATTCTGATCCAAATATCATTAAATCATACCGAACGATTGGGCTCTTGCCGTCAGAAGAGATTATTGTTGACAAATTCTTCAGGCCGGGAAGTACAATTTTAGACATTGGATGTGGGGCAGGTCGAACAGCAATTGCATTAGCAAACAAAGGATATGAAGTGACCGGGATAGACTTCGTTCCTGAAATGATTGAAGCAGCAAAATATCAAGCTCAATGTCAAAATGTACCTATGAATTTTATGGTAATGGATGTTGTGGATATGCGGTTTCCCAATGAATCTTTTCAGAATGCACTTTTTTCATTTAATGGTTTTGAACAAATTCCAGGGAAAAGAAACCGAAAAAAAGTTCTTAAGGATATGTTTCAAATACTAAAACCTGGGGGGTGCATAATTCTTACGGCGCGTTCAGGCTTGGCTTTTGGCCGTCGATGGTTAGGATGGGTTGGAATTTCGCTGGTATATCTGTTGCAAAAAGCTATCCATGGCAAACGTAATAAATATGAATTTGGCGATAAGGTCTGGAATGGTGAGTATCACCATTATCTTAATCCTTTTTATCTCAAGGCCCTCGTTAGTAATATAGGTTTTAAACTGCTATATTTTAATTCTCATGGAAACATTGTTCAAGTGAAGAAGCCGAGTTTCTTAACCAATTTCTCAAATGATAAGATGTTATTTTATGTTTTGGAGAAAAGTGCCATACCTAAATGAAACAAGCTGTATCAACGGAGTGGGTCGTATTTTATGGGTTTACCATTAAAAATAATAAATCCTCAAGATTATGGACAATGGGATGATTTATTGATTTCGACTCCAGATTATTCTTTTTTTCATTCATCAAGCTGGGCGAATGTGCTCACTGAATCGTATAACTATGTTCCGTGTTACGTCACTCAGCTCGATAATAATAAGTTACACTCCTTGTTGCCAATAATGGAAGTCAAAAGCTTCCTGACGAAAAAAAGGGGGGTATCACTCCCGTTTACTGACTACTGTGAACCCATCGTCTCTGATGGCGTGCTATTTCACGAGCTAATGGGATTTGTAACCGCTTATGGGGAAAAAAGGGGCTGGAAACATTTTGAGGTGAGAGGAGGACAAGCCTTTTTAGGAAAAGAGACACCTTCAGCCTGCTATTTTGACCACACCCTTGATCTTACCATAGGCATTGGGAAAATCCTTGCAGGCCTGAGAGAATCAACAAAAAGGAACCTAAAGAAAGCCCAAAGAGAGGATATTGAGGTAGGGATTTTTACAACGCTGGAGTCGGTGAACAGGTTCTATCATCTTAACTGCATGACGAGAAAACGTCATGGCTTACCACCCCAGCCTTACCGTTTTTTTAGGAGTATCCACCAAAATGTCATATCGAGAGGGTTCGGATTAGTAGTGCTCGCTTTTTACCGGCAGACATGTATCGCAGGTGCTGTTTTTTTTCACTTTGGGGGAAAGGTGCTTTTCAAATATGGCGCTTCCAACCTTAACTACCAGCATCTCCGGGCAAATAATCTCGTTATGTGGGAGGCCATAAAGTGGTATTCTCAGAATGGGTACAAGAGCTTATGCTTCGGTAGAACTGAGCCGCAAAATGATGGGCTCAGACAATTTAAGAGAGGCTGGGGTGCGAGGGAACGTATAGTAAACTACTATAAGTATGACTTCTCCCGGGGAGCTTTTATTGCCGGTCAATCAGCTCCCAATAAGCTATACAATAGGCTATTGAGTAAAATGCCCATTCCGGCGCTAAGGTTAATCGGAACGCTTTTGTGCAAATATATTGGGTAGGTAATTCAGTATGGATAATTTCTCACATTTTCTTTATTACAGGGTAAAAACGCTGGTCCCGAAAAAAATGATGTTATATGCAAGAAGGAAATATGTTGATCTTAAACGAACTCATTATGCGGGCACCTGGCCAATCGATCCAGATGCGGCTCATCCGCCGGGGGGGTGGTGTGGATGGCCAGGTGAAAAACAATTCGCACTCGTCCTCACTCATGACGTGGAAATAAATAAGGGGCAGGACAAATGTTACCCGCTCGTGGAACTGGAGGCAAGTTTAGGTTTCCGCTCGTCTTTCAACTTTGTTGCAGAAGGGTATCCTCTAAGAAAGAGTCTTTTCCGTTACCTAATTGAACAAGGTTTTGAAGTTGGAGTGCATGGGTTAAATCATAAGGGAAATCCCTTTAGATCAGAAAAGATTTTTATGGATCAAGTACCCAGAATTAACCACTACCTGAAGGAGTGGGGATCTGTTGGATATCGCACTCCTTCAATGTATCACAACCAAAAAATGCTCCATAATTTAGAAATCGAATATGACTCTTCCACATTTGATACTGATCCTTTTGAACCTCAACCCGATGGGGTAAAAACTATATTCCCATTCTGGGTAAAAAATGATTCTGGTGATAAAGGCTATGTTGAGTTGCCTTACACACTCCCCCAGGATTTTACTTTATTCGCGCTGATGAAAAAAAACGACATCAATATTTGGAAAACGAAGCTGGATTGGATTGCAGAACGAGGAGGAATGGCGCTATTGATTACACACCCGGATTACATGAATTTTGATAATAAGCAGCTAAAGACAGATGAGTATCCAGCGGCCTATTATGAGGAATTTCTTAAATACATTAAGTCTAAATATACAGACCGATACTGGCACGTGTTACCCAAAGAGATCGCCCGATTTTGGGCAAGCAATTTTGTAAAGTAGGAAAAAGGTTATTATGGCCAATGCAATATTAATAGATCCAGCACGGGATCCCCGGTGGGATAGGTTTGTAAAAAAGCATCCTTTTGGATGGATTACCCACCTTTCAGGGTGGAAGGGGTTCCAGTTCATAGCTATATTAGCTAACCATGAAAATAACTCGTTTTGTGTAGCTAAGTTTTATCATTAGGACGTTATGATTTTGAAAATGAAGAAAGCCAATCAATATAAACAACTTAAAGCAGTTATAAATAAATTCCGCAGAGGAATAGTCACGACTATCTCAGGTTTCTCGCTCAATAGAGCTAATTTATTATTAAGATATTTTTGGTACAATAAAATTAAAAAAGCAACAATTCCACAAGTTATAACAGTTGGCGTAACATATAGTTGTCAATGCAGATGTGTTCACTGTTCTTCTGGAGTACCAAATCTCAAACAGAGTTTAAGAGATAAAGAAATGACAACATGGCAAATTAAAGATTTAATTGATCAGGCAGTTCTGATGGGAATTCCTCGAATAACCTTTTTTGGCGGCGACCCTTTGATGAGGAAAGATATATTTGAGCTAATTAGATATGCAAATTCTAAAGGTATGATTACGAGAATTAATACAAATGGCTTTGCGCTAAGCGAAAAAGTGGTTATGAAATTAAAGGAAACTGGATTAACTCTTTGTGATGTCTCTATCGATGATTCAAATCCTGAAATACATGATAAATTGCGTGGTGTTGCCGGATTATTCGATAGAGCTATTAAAGGAATTAGATTATTAAAAAAACACAAAATGCTTTGCCAAACAGTTACTTATGCTGGTAGAAGAAATGTCACTGCGGGTTTGGAGCGAATTATCGAATTAGGTCGAGAGCTACATGTAACTTCAGTTTCAATCGTTTTTCCAATGGCTACTGGATGTTGGTTCGAATCTTATGATGAGTTGTTGAATAAGGAGCAAAGACAAAGGGTGATGGATTTGGCAGATTCAAATTTTGTTCATGTTGAAATAGCAACACCAAAAGACAGATGCAACGTGATTAATAAGGCATCGCTTTATGTTTCGCCAGAAGGAAATGTCACTCCTTGCCCATTTATTCCATGGTCATTTGGCAATGTTAAGAAACATAAGCTAGATAAACTGGTCAAATCCTTTTACTCTAAGTTAAACCTCAACTTCCAGGGTGATTGTATAATGAATAACCCATATACTCGTGATTTGCTCAATAAAACCATTGAAAAGGCTAAAGTAAATGGCTCTTGAATGATTACAACTCAATAGTTTGGTTTTCCATAATGTTATTATCTAAATTTTGGAAGCAAAAACTCCAAAAGGAACATGGTAAATTTGTAAGAATCATCAAGAGAGATAGGAGGGGCTGCAGACCGATTTGCATTTATCATTTATTAATAAGTTTGTTGATCTCAAAAACTATTTGTGTGAGTTCAAGATTGGGTCACCTTATTTATAATTATAATGTTAATGAGATGGGTTCATGTCCTCAGGCAGAAGAAGCAGCGATGCACCTCATTAATTTGCCAACCCATCTCTGGGTGAAGATAAAGGATGCAGAAGCTATTTTATTGGATTTAATTCAAACGTTTCATGTATCGTAGAAGAAAAGGTTAGATACGTGATAGGAGTAATTTCAAATACCTCTGAGAAAGACATGGCAAAGGAGTTTTTTGAATTATTTAAAACCCCGTGGGAAGTTTATGAAGACGGTCGCGATTATGACGTGGTTTTATGCACAGCATGTGACAACGATATAAATAAAATCAGGGCAAAACTTGTAGTGATTTACTGTAGTGCAAAAACTTGCTCCGACGACTTACATGGAATCAATATAGAATCTGTGAAACAAAAGGTAATGGTAGAGTATGAAAACATAAATTTTCCAGTCTACGGTAATATATTGATTTTTGGGAATAAAAGTAAACCATTAATCAAGATCAAGGAGACCAAAGAAGTTGTAGGGATAAAGGTAAACTTAAAAGATAAAAAGATGTTACGCATAGGATTTGATTTGTTTCATGAAATCTCTTTTTTACTTTCTTCCGGTCAAACTGTGGAATACTCCCTTATTCCCACTATGGAAATCCACATATCAATGCTTCGCGAATGGATTGTCAATTCTGGTCTTCCACTCATAGAAGTGCCCCCAGTACCACCAAGGTATAATTTTATTGTCTGTTTAACTCATGATGTCGATTTCGTTGGGATACGGAATCACAAATTTGATCATACGATGTTTGGATTTGTTTATCGAGCTCTAATTGGTTCATTTGTTAATGTTATCCGGGGAAGAAACTCATGGACTAATCTACTAAAGAATTGGAAAGCTGTTCTATCGCTCCCCTTTGTATATCTCGGAATAGTAAAGGACTTCTGGGATGAATTTGATCGGTATCTTGAAATAGAAAATAATCTTGGTTCAACCTTTTTTATCATACCTTTTAAAAACCGAGCAGGTAAAGATATTTTGGGTATGGAACAAAGGCGGAGAGCCGCACGTTATGACATTACTGATGTAAAACCAGAGGTCAAACGTTTAATCTCATATGATTGCGAGATTGGACTTCATGGTATTGATGCTTGGTATGACGCTCAAAAAGGTATTGAAGAGATGAATAGGATCTCTAAAGAGATAGGAGATACAAACATCGGGGTTCGAATGCATTGGCTATATTTTTTCGAACGTTCACCAAAAATTATAGAAGAAGCTGGTTTCTTTTATGACTCAACTTTTGGTTACAACGATGCAGTAGGTTATAAATGTGGTACGATACAAGTCTTCCGTCCATTAGGGGTAAAAAGGCTTCTGGAGCTTCCTCTCCATATTCAGGATACAGCTTTATTTTATTCTTCCAGAATGGCTTTGAGCGAAAAAAAGGCTTTCGAGTTAGTCAACACATTAATAAAAAACTCTAAAGAGTATGGTGGCGTTTTAACAATCAACTGGCATACGAGAAGCTTGTCTCCTGAAAGATTATGGGACGGTTTCTATGTCAACTTGTTAGATGAACTCAAGGCGCAGAACGTATGGTTTGGAACTGCCCGGCAAGTTGTTACATGGTTCAATAAAAGGCGATCTGTCTCATTTGAAGATGCTTCTACGATTGACAATAGAATACATATCAAGTTATCGGGCATGAGTGATACTTCTGGCCCCGATTTACTCTTGAAGGTTCATCATCAAGCACCCCAGCCCTCAAATAACGAGGCTGCTGAACATCTGGAAATACCCTTTTCGGATAATATGGATATGGTTATTCCATTACGGCATATTTGAATATCATTAAAAGTGGAGATGAAGATGAAAATATCATTGGTAGATTTAAAGGCTCAATATGCTGCTATAAAACACGAAATTGATGAAGCAATAGCACAGGTAATAAGTGAAACAGCATTTATTGGTGGTAAATATGTTGATCAATTTGAGGCTGAGTTTGCTGCTTATTGCCGCGCAAAATATTGTGTCGGAGTGGCCAACGGTACTGATGCTTTATATATAGCTCTGCGTGCGCTGGGCATAGGCAAAGGCGACGAAGTCATTACAGTTGCGAACTCTTTTGTTGCGACTTCAGAAGCCATTACCATGGCTGGAGCACGGGTTGTTTTCGTTGATTGCGACCCCACCACATATAATATTGATATAGAAAAAGTTGTTTCCGCAATTACCCCCCGGACCAAGGCTATCATGCCAGTCCATCTCTATGGCCAACCTGCTGATATGATGAATTTAAAAGCTATAGCTGAGAAAAACAGCCTTTTTCTCATTGAGGATGCAGCGCAAGCTCATGGAGCAGAGATTAATGGTCAACGAGTCGGGACGTTCGGTCATGCTGCCTGTTTCAGCTTTTATCCTGGGAAAAACCTTGGTGCCTATGGCGATGCGGGTGTAGTGGTGACAAACGATGAAATATTAGCGATGAAATGCCGTATGATTGCGAATCACGGTCGGACTCAAAAGTATGACCATGAATTTGAGGGAGTAAACAGCAGACTGGATGGTTTGCAGGCAGCAATTTTAAGCGTGAAACTTAAGCATCTTGAGGATTGGACAGAAAAACGGAGAAAGATAGCCTCTCTGTACGGAAATTATTTAGCAACCCCCGGGGTTACTACTCCGATAGAGAAAAAGGGGGTACGGCATGTCTATCATCTGTATGTTGTGAGAATGAAGAAGCGTGACTTAGTTCAAAAGGCATTAGCTGAGAACGGGGTCTCTGCGGGCATCCACTACCCGATAGCACTTCCTCTTCTTCAGGCCTATAGATATCTGGGGCATTCTGGCAAGGATTTCCCTGTAGCAACTCAATATGCTCAAGAAATTCTCAGTCTCCCCATGTATCCAGAATTGAGCGAAGGTCAGGTCGAATATGTCTGCAATCAACTTAAAAATGCACTCGGCAAAGTATAGGGAGAATTTCATATGCTGAATATTGCCCAGATTGGGGTTGGCTATTGGGGACCAAACCTTCTCAGGAACCTCGTTTCTAACAAACGGTGTGAAGTAAAGAAGGTGCTTGATCTATCTCCTGAACGGCGCGACTACGTTCGTAGATTGTATCCAGCCATTCAGGTACTTGATCGCACAGAAGAGGTATTTCGAGACCCGTTGATTAACGCAGTTGTAATTGCTACCCCAGTTGCTACTCATTTTGATCTCGCCATGAAAGCGCTGGAAGCAGGTAAGCACATTCTTGTGGAAAAACCTCTCGCTACGAGTTTAGTAGAGGTAGAAAAAATTGAAAAGCAGGCAAATAAGAATAATTGTGTAGCCATGGTAGGGCATACGTTTATTTTTAACAGCGCTGTGCGTTATGTAAAAAAGTGCATTGACTCCGGTGAAATTGGTGATGTGCGCTATATCTACAGCCAGAGATTGAATCTGGGACGTATTCGTTCTGACGTTGATGCACTGTGGAATTTTGCCCCCCATGACATCAGCATCATTCAATATTGGCTCAATAACCCAAAACCTCTTTCTGTATTTAAACAGGGTGTTGATTACATCCAGAATGGTATCCATGATGTGGTCTTCTTAAATATTGTTTATCCGGGGAAAATTATGGTCAATATCCATGTAAGCTGGCTCGACCCTCGCAAAGTGCGGACCATGACAATCGTAGGATCAAAAAAGATGATCGTGTACGATGATGTGGCGGAAAGTAAAATTGCGATATATGACAAGGGTATTGATCGGATGGCAGTGCTCGGAGAGAATATGGATTATGACAAACCATTTCTGCTGAGTTTTAGCCATCGTTCTGGAGATATTCTTTTACCGAATATAAATTTACAGGAGCCACTAAAAGTGGAAATTGACCATTTCATAGATTGTATTGAAAATGGCACTGAATGTATCACCGGGATTGAGCATGCACGAAAAGTGGTAGAGATATTAGTCTCATGAACAGACCAAAACTCATGCGGAGCCAGATCCGGGACGTTGATTTTGGCACAAATGTAACCATAGTTGAGCCGGTAAATTTATATGAATGCAAAATTGGCGATGATTGTTTTATTGGCCCGTTTGTGGAAATACAAAGAGACGTAATTATTGGGAATAGGTGCAAGATTCAATCTCATTCTTTTATCTGTGAGCTTGTCACGATTGGTGATGATTGTGTTGTTGCCCATGGGGTGATGTTTATCAACGATCTCTTCTCCACAGGTGGTCCGGCTGGGAGTAAAGATTTATGGAAATCGACATGTATTGGTGATCATGTGTCCATAGGGTCTAACGCTACTATTCTTCCCGTTAAAATTTGTAGTCAAGTGGTCATTGGAGCAGGGTCTGTAGTGACCAAGGATATTACCATTCCTGGAATCTATGCAGGAAATCCGGCTAAATTATTGCGTAAATTATAACTTAGAGAAAGAACATGAAATATTTTTCAATAATAGGAACAAGACCGAATTTTGTAAAGGAGTTCTTGATTAATCGAGAATGTAGAAAGCGTGGTATCAAGGAAGTGGTCGTTCACACAGGGCAGCATTACGACTATGAAATGTCACAGGTATTTTTTGATGGATTTAACCTCCCAGAACCAGACCACTATCTTGCTGTTGAGAACATTAGTAGTGCCCAGTTCTCGGCGGACGTGATTCTCCGATTGAACGAATTGTTGCGTAAAGATCCCCCGGACTTTGTCTTAAGTTATGGCGATGTGAATTCGACGCTTGCTGCCGCTATTGCATCAACAAAAAATGGTATGCCATTTGCGCATGTGGAAGGTGGAGTGAGAGGCAGTTGCCTATATAACCCTGAGGAAATAAACCGACGTGTTGCAGATGTCTTGGCTGAAGTTATTTATTGCTGTACAAAGACCGACGTAAGAAACTTGGAACGAGAAAACTACAATTCAAATAGGATCGTTCTTTCTGGAGACCTCATGAACGATGCACTCGTTGATACTATAGAAAGTCACAATATAGAAATTTCTCGAGGGGATTATATTGTGCTTACACTCCACAGACAAGAAAACGTAGTTCATCCCGACAGACTTGAGTCTATTATAGACGGGCTAATAAAATCAGAGAGAAGAATTATTTTCCCAGCGCACCCTCGGACTCTCAAGCACATACAGCAAAACGGGCTCATGGAGCGCTTAGCAAAGTCCAAGATCGAAGTGGTGAAACCGATGGGTTACCTTGAATTTGTTAGACTTATGGCCGGAGCGAATAAGGTGCTAACTGACTCGGGTGGTGTTCGCCGGGAAGCGTATCTAATGAAGAAACCATGCATAGTACTGATAGAGATATCGTGGTTCCCCGAAATCTCTGAAGCAGGTTGGAAAGTGTTAACAGGTCCCGATTCAAAAAAAATAGCATATCTTATTAATGAATTTGAACCATCTGGAGAACATCGTAGCATTTTTGGTGATGGTGCAGCTCATGTGAAGATTATCAATGATTTGGAGAACCGCTTTGGCTAATGAAAAAACGGTGCGTGGACGCGTCGGCATGCTTGTACACGGATATTATCCTGGAGATGTGCGTGTGCGGCGGGAGGCAGAATGTCTGGTCGCAAATGACTTTGACGTCCATGTGATCTGCATTGGAGATAGAGGTAGTGGGGAGAAGTTTTTTGATGTAGTTAATGGTGTACACATTCATCGCATACCTCTTATTAAGAAGCGTGGCAGTACATTGCGTTATTGTTTCGAATATTTTACTACTTTGCTTTTGGGCATATGGAAACTTACTCTTCTTCATCAGAAAAAAAGATTTGATATAGTTCATGTACATAATATGCCTGACCTTTTAGTTCTGTCTGGTTTAATACCTAAATTGACCGGATCTGTTCTGGTTTTGGATGTTCATGACCCCATGACAGAGTTGTTCCAGGAGAATAATCATTTGGACAGGTCTAAATGGTTTACGCATATTATAAAAGTGCAGGAGCGGATTTGCTATAAGTTAGCGGATCGACTCATAACAGTGAGCCATCCCATGGCGGAAAACGTTGCTAAGAAAAGAGGATGTGCTAAGGAGGCTATAAAGGTTATTCACAACTTTCCTGATTTAGAGTTATTTCCTGTTCGTGAAGATCGAGGACAGTGGCCATATCATAAAGACAACATCGTCCTTCTCTATTCTGGGACAATCACAGAACACTATCGGTTGGACATAGCTATTAAAGCCCTGGTAAAAGTATTGACTGTAATTCCGAATATCAGGCTTCAGGTGCTGGGTCAAGGGAATCGCCTGCAGGAAATACTTAGTCTGGCGAAGGATCTTGGCATCGGTGACAGGGTGGAGCACCTTCAGCCTGTTAGTGTAGAGATGGTCAAAACCATTATGGCCAATGTCGATGTTGGCATTTCTACTCACCAGTCAGGGGTATTTGGTGACCTGTATTTTTCCACTAAAATAATTGAATTCATGACACAAGGATTGCCGGTAATATCGAGCCGGACATCTACGATAGAGAAATACATTCCTGAAGATTGTATTTTTTACTTTGAGCCTGGGCAGGTTGAAGATTTAGCAAAGCTGATAATTTTTATGTGTAATAATCCGAGTTTAGTTCTTGAAAAAATTAGAAATTCAAAGAAGCTGTTATCAAAATACACATGGCAAAAAGAAGCACCTGAATTAATGTCTTTTTATGAAAGTTTAATGAGATCAGGTAAAAAAGTTAGAAGAACGTAATGTTTGAAAATCACACCTCCAGAAGAACCGCTCCCAATGGGTAGGCACATATTGATATAAGAATATGATTGAGAACGACAATTTCATCGTGAATTTTAATGATCGTTTACTCATTACTGGCTTAAATGGTTTTATTTTTGTTCTCGTTTGGAGTTTGAGAGAAGGCTATAGTTAATTTGATTGTGTGTTCACTTTTTATGGGAAGATTATCGTTTGACCACAGGTCTAACTTGGCATTTAAGGAATGTCAGATTAAGGTTCAACTGCTTCCACTATGGCTACAAGATGGGGGTCGGATTCTTCAGGAAGAAACCTGTTTGTTTCTATCCGTAAAGTTCCGTATTTATTCAAATAAATTCGCTTGACTTTAACGATGTTTTTGTAGATAATATATAACTATATTAATTGTTTACAAGTATCGTAAACATGAGAGAAGATGACGTGCCAAAACATTTTTTAATCAGCAAATGTGAATCATATTTATCTCTTCGTAGAGATGAAACTCCATGGAATCATTCAGGGTCAAAATAAGGAATTCATCTCTATAAAATCGTGGGGGGTATGAAAAGAAAGAACTTTCTAATCTTTGGTTCTCCAGCCATAGAAGATGCTGAGATTCAGGAAGTTATTGATAGTATGAAAAGTGGTTGGCTGGGAACGGGACCAAAGGTGGCACAATTTGAAAAGGATTTCGCCACTTACAAAGGAGTTTCCCATACGGTTGCGGTAAATTCTTGCACGGCGGCGCTTCACCTAAGCATTTTATCTGCTGGTCTGGGTCCAGGAGATGAAGTCATAACTACACCGTTAACCTTTTGTGCTACGGTGAACGCTATCATTCACGCTGGCGCTCAGCCAGTTCTTGTTGACATAGACGCAATGACAATGAATATCGATCCAAACCGAGTTGAGGAATGTATAACTGAAAAAACAAAAGCTATCTTACCTGTCCACTTTGCAGGTCGGCTGTGTGAAATGGATCTTTTGTGCGATATTGCAAGACGCCATGACCTCAAAATCATTGAAGATTGCGCACACGCCATTGAAGGCGAGTACAAGCGGAGAAAAGCTGGAACATTTGGGGATTTCGGCTGTTTTAGCTTTTATGTTACCAAGAATATTGTCACTGGAGAGGGAGGCATGGTCATTTGCAGGAGAGAAGAGGAAGCTTCCCGGATCAAAGCTTTGGCTCTCCATGGAATGAGCAAGGATGCTTGGAAACGGTTTAGTGACGTGGGTTATAAACATTACTACGTTACTGAATGTGGCTTTAAGTACAATATGATGGACTTGCAAGCCGCAATTGGAATACATCAACTTAGGCGAGTCGAAGCCTATTGGCAAAGGCGACAAGAAATCTGGAATCGGTATAATGAAACATTTACTGATTTGCCGATTAGGCTTCCCGCAGAACCTGAACCAAATACTCGTCACGCTTATCATTTGTACACGATTCTAATAGACGAGAAAAAAACGGGTATAAGCAGGGATGACTTTCTCGAAGCTATGATTGCGCAAAATATTGGTGTGGGCGTGCATTACTTAAGTATTCCAGAACACCCTTATTATCAGGAGAAATTTGGTTGGAAAGTGGAAGACTATCCTAATGCCATGATGATCGGGAGGCAAACAGTAAGTTTGCCATTGTCAGCGAAGTTGACAGATGAAGATGGGAATGATGTGATTAAAGCTGTCAATAAGATAGTAGCAAGAAAATGAAAATATCTATAGCAAATATTCACAACGCCACTAATGAAGAGTGGGATTTAATCTGGAGGGAATGCAATTATTCAACATATTTTCACTCTAGAGAATGGGCTGAGATTTGGAATGTCTATAGTAAGGGGAAGTTGAATCCAGGCCCTAAATTGATCTCATTCTCTGACGGGAAAAAAGCATTGCTTCCTCTTTCATTCCAGAGAAGTCTTAAGGGGTTAGCAAAAAATTATATTTCTTCGCCTGGTGGAACTTTTGGTGGGTGGATTGCAAAAGATGAGCTTGATGTTGACCACGCAGTATTACTGAATGGCTATTTAACAAAGAAATGCGGTAACTTAATTTGGAGGCTGAATCCTTATGATGAGCTTGCATTTAGGGCTGGAGTAAGAATAAGTAAGGATGATGAAACCCATACATTAAATTTGTCAGATGGGTTTGACGCTATTTATAACTGCTGGACAAAAGGGCATGTCTCTGCGGCTCGCAAAGCTCGCAAAGAAGGAGTCTCTATCAGGCTTGCTTCTTCATGCGATGATTGGGATTTATACTACCAAGTTTATGAAGACTCAATACGCAGGTGGGGCAATAAAGTTTCATCCAGATATAGCTGGGAATTATTTCAGGAAATGTTTCGGCGAAACTCCCCATCGATTAGGCTTTGGTTGGCAGAGTATCAAAATACAGTAGTGGCGGGGGCTTTATGCTTCTATTCTAAGAAGCACGTTGT
>Ga0315274_10008535_pt1 | contig 14845 bp, 11 predicted proteins | sample YL17G02_20_MG_FD_203700 | JGI IMG/M metagenome (GOLD analysis project Ga0315274, IMG submission 203700) | Sediment microbial communities from Yellowstone Lake, YNP, Wyoming, USA - YL17G02_20 | ecosystem: Environmental > Aquatic > Freshwater > Lake > Sediment | place: USA: Wyoming | collected... | reverse complement strand
TAAAAAAAATAGGGGACATGATCCGAATTCTCTTGAATTCGGTTCGTGTCCCCCGTTTTCCAGAATTCGGTCATGTCCCCACTTTTCTTTTAACGAGGGCGGCGGCCAGGACTTCGTGGATCGTCTCTACGAAGATGAACTCGATCTCCTTCCGGACGATCTTCGGGATGTCGATGAGGTCTTTTTTATTGGGCGCGGGAAGGATGACCCGCTTCACGCCCGCCCGCTGGGCCGCTAAAACCTTTTCCTTGACCCCCCCGATCGGCAGGACATTGCCCTGAAGGGTGATTTCCCCGGTCATGGCCACGTCCCAGCGGACCTTCCGGTTCGTGCATAGGGAGATAAGCGCCGTCGCGATCGTAATGCCCGCCGAGGGGCCGTCCTTGGGGATGGCGCCTTCGGGGATGTGGATATGGACGTCGTTTTGGGCGAAGATCCTCTGGTCGATGCCCAACTCCCGGGCGTGGGCCCGGGCATAGCTCAGGGCCGCCTGGGCCGACTCCTTCATGACGTCGCCCAGCGAACCGGTCAACTGGAGCCCCCCCTTCCCTTTCATCTTCATCGCTTCGACGAAGAGGACCTCCCCTCCCGTCTCGGTCCAGGCGATCCCCGTGGTGACGCCGACCCGGTCCGTTTTCTGGAGTTAAGGAACGACGCGATAAGTTCCTATCTTAATTTTCCTTTATAGAGAAGCGAGGCGCTTTTTGGCGTCGGCGACTTCGGGCCGGCCGGGGTCGGCGTCTTTCCAGAGGTCGAGGAATTTCTGGTAATTCTCTCTGGCCTTGGCTTTGTCTCCCTGCTTCTCGCAGATCATCCCCAGCCGATAAAAGTTCCTGGCATAGATATCTCCGTAATAAAAAGCGCCGACGGTGAGCTGCGAAATTTTCTCACATTCTTTCCGCGCTTTGTCAAGATCGCCCTGCTTGAAATAAGCGAGTGCCAAAGCATCCATAAATATGACTTGGTCGTTATCGAAAAAATATTGAAACGGAAGCAGCGCTTCCGCTTTTGACAGACGGTCCGTCGCCCCGGAATAGTCCTTGTTATCGATCATCATCCTTCCGGCTAACAGATCCCAATATCGGACGGCTTTTTTGTTGGCGTCCTGATCAATCAACGCCTTAAGCGCGTCTGCTGTTTTTTGGGCCTCTCGCGTCTTCCCCAAATCGAGCTCGACGAATCCCTTGGCTGACAAAATGTTTTTTTGCCTTGTCAGACTGACGATCTCGATCGCGGGGCGGAGGGATTTGTCCAATTCCTGGAAGGCCTTTTCAGGCTGATCTGAGCCGAGAAAAATACGGGCCAAGCTCTGATGGAAGTCGGAAATCCATCCCTTGTCACCGATTTTCTCGGCGAGCTCAAGGCCTTTGTTCATCGCCTCCTGAGCCCGCTTGAATTGTCCCCGCAATTGATACATCGCGCCCAGCATACGCCGGGCCACCAGATGCCCGGCTATTTCCTCCAAGCCAAAAGCCTTTTGAAACTCGATCTCGGCTCTCACCCAATCGCCCAAGCCCCTATAGCAACAGCCTTTGGCAATATAATTCAAATAATACGCCGGATTCAGCAAATCGGCCTTCTCCGCTTCGGCAAGGGCCGCCTCGTACCGGCCTTGAACATAATCGATGATAGCGAGATAGATCCGGATCATGAAACCATCTTGATAATTCTTGATATAGCCCTCCAAAGCCGCCTTCGCTTTCTCCGGCCATCCCTTGGCCAAGTACGAATCGAGAATGTTAAAATAGGCCCAAATATTATCGGGGCGGTTTCGGATCTGGCGTTCATAAAGCCCGATCGCCTTATCCCATTCCTCCAGGCTATTGTAAAGAATTCCAAGGTTGGTGACCCCCATCGTTTCATCCGGGTAAAGCTCCAAAAGTTGCTCGTAGGCGGCGATGGCTTTGTCAAAAAATCTTTCGGATTCCCGGTAATAATCCCCTTGAATGATATACCGCTCTCTGTCGGACAGGCGGTCGGAGAGTTCAAAGGCTTTTTGGAGGTATTTCTTTTTCTCCGAATTATATAAGAGATTACTGAAAGACATGGCCATCGAGCGGTAGGCCATGGCAAATCCGGAATCGACGGCGACGGCCTTCTCCATCATTTGGATACTCTCCCGGTATTTCTGCTCATTGTGCAGCGCCCGTCCCTCGACGTAAAATTTGAAGGCTTCTGCTGAGGACGTCGTGATCTTTTTCAGGTCTTCATCGATATCCGAGGCGATCTCCTTGAATGAGAGCTTGAGGTCCGCTTTGATTTTTCTGGTCAATTCATCGACCATGGAAAAAATGCCGTCTTCCCCTTTCCCCTCCACGCGCTGCGAACTCAGAAACTCTCCCGTGCCGGACTCCTGGAGCGTTACATCAATCCGGAAGTTATCGCCGGCCTTAGCATAACTGCCAACGAGGACATCCTTGACGCCTCCCCGTGCAGCCACCTCCTTAAGGACTTTCGACGTATAGCTTTTTGCGTCGGCCTGGTTCATTTCGCCGAGAATATTGAAAAGCTGGTCGGAGCTTAAGACTTTGATATATCTCGATTGAGACAGGTCCGTGATCAGCAGATCGGAGATCGCCGCTCTCCAGTGATCCAGTTTCTCGTCCCCCGTGTTGTTCTTGAAATACATAACGGCCAGGGAAGGTTTGCCCGGGGGAGGCGGGGCCATGCGCTTCTTGGGCAAGACTCGCCATACAATCACGGCCGAGGCAATGATAAACAGGACAATCAAAGCCGGGACAAACAACTTTTTAACGCCAAAGGTGACCGTGATCTGCTTCGAGGTGAAGCCTTTGTGCTTGGGTATCACCCTGTCTGTGGTGGGAATCTCCTTCTCGATCTTTCCGATATCCGACAGCATATCTTCGGCGCTCTGGTATCTCTTTTCTTTGCTTTTCTCCAGGCACCTCAGGACCATCCGATTAAGGTCATCGGGGATTTGAGGATTGAGCTCCTTGGGATTCTGCGGCGGCTGGCTCTTGTGTTTCATGGCGATGCCGAGCAGCGTCTCCCCCTCAAAAGGCACCCGGCCGACCAGCATTTCATAAAGGATCACGCCGAACGAATAAATATCCGACCGCTGGTCAACGTCCTTGACTTCCGCCTGCTCCGGCGACATGTACTCGGGGGTGCCGATCATCACCCCGGCGCCCGTAATCCCCTTGGCCTTTAGCGAACGGGCGATGCCGAAATCCATGATCCGGGCGTTTCCCTCCCGGTCAATCATGATATTCTGAGGCTTCAAGTCCCGATGAACGACGCCCAGGCGGTGGGCCTCGGCCAACCCCTCCAACGCCTGCCGTGCCACGTAGACGGCTTTCCCTACCGTCAATTGTCCCGACCTCCTGATAAAGCTCTTCAGGTCCTCGCCGGGGACGTATTCCATGGTGATGAAATAGGTCCCCTCGGCCTTGCCCAAGTCATACATCCGGCAGACATATTTATGGCCGATTTTCCGGGCCAGCTTCATTTCATTGCGGAACCGCTCGATCGTCTCCTCATCGGAGGCGACTTCGGGTTTCAGGATCTTCAGGGCGATTTTCTCTTTGATTTCGCTATCGAAAACCTTATACACCGTGCCCATGCCGCCTTTGCCCAGCTCTTCGATGACCTGGTAGCGCCCGGCGAATGTCGAGCCGGTCGTTAGCTCTTTTTTCGGAGCGAGGATGGTTTCCGTGGGCATCGCCGGGATCTCTTTTGATGCCTGGAGCGGCGCTCCGCAATTCCCGCAGAACCGGGTGTCGGAAGGGTTGTCAAAACGGCAGGCAGGGCATTTCATGACCTATGAATCCTTTTTACGATTTCAAAGCGGCCAGCCTTTTCTCGGCGTCTTCGACTTCCGGGCGGCCCGGATCGGCATCTTTCCAAAAAGCGAGGATTCGGCTAAAGTTATGGATATCTTTTTCCTTAGAAAAGAGCTAGCCTTTCCCCTTCGGATCCCTGACGGCAACCTCATAGGCTTCCCGAATCGGGGCTTTTGTGTAAAAAGCCAAGAACTTCGTCACCTGCTCCAGGAAAAAATGGCTTCGTTCATTGGCCAGCAAGGGATAGGAATTTCCTTTTCCGCCCGGCCCCGGTTACGGATCCGATCTCGTCTTGAAATCCCATCCTGCCCTCGCAGACCAGCATAAATCCCCGTTCGGGGGATGTCAAGGCCCTTTGAAGACGGGGCGGGCCGGCCCGGCGGCCGCCGGCCGCTCCGGATGAGCCGGAAATCGCCTGGACCTTCCCCTCCGGCCTCGGGGACAATCACGGGAAATATTCAGTCGGGGGGTCAGCAACCATCAAGAGATCCTGAAAGGCATTCTCCGGCGATGCTTCATCGTCCTACATGAGGCATCCGAATCAGGGCGGCGGCCTCTCCACGGCGAAGGTCAACTTGACCTTCCGGATCATGGCCGCGCTTCGCAGTCCTCTATGAGGCTTCCGAATTAGGGCCGCGCTTCGCAGTCCTCTATGAGGCTTCCGAATTAGGGCCGCCCAGCCTTGGGAAGGGACAGGCCGCACGTCTCCCTCGGCCATCCGCAAAACAAAAGGACTCAGGCCCGCCTTCCCGACTTTCCCCCGGTGGGCGTTGGAATAGAGACCGTAGTGGCGAACCATGACCTGCCCTTTGTCGGGGATATGGGAGGTCACCCGAGCGATGAACTCCAGAAAAAGAACCCGCTCGGCCTCCGGCTTGGTCTTGGCCCGGACCCGGCTGTGGACCGAAAATCCTGTGTGCCGCCAAGAAAGAATCCGATCGGCCTACTCCCGGCTGAGAAGCTCCCGGCCGACAAGAAACGCCAGGACCTCGTGAGAGAAGACTTCGACGAGCCGCTTGTCGTCGATATGGGACGGAAATAGCCGCCCTCATTCGCTTCGCGCCTGAGGACTGCAAAGCCTGTACTCCCGCTCAAAACGCTCCTCGTACTCCGCGACAAACCGTTCGAAATGATGAAAGAGCACCCGGTAGAGGACGGTGCGTTCCGGATGGCGCGTTCATCACCGAGAACGGACGGAAGGTCACGGTCCGGACGAGCATGGGATCGCTCCTCGTCGAATGGCCGGGCGACGAGGACCGCGTCTTTCAGACCGGACCGGCGGAGTTCGCCTTCGTCGGTTCGTTTTTAAATACGTTCCTCCGAAAATCGGAGATTAGGTTTCCGACGAAATGCGCGGCGAACTCGCCCCCGGAGAGAAAAATTCTTTACCTTCATTTCCTGGTGACCGAAGGGAGCGTTTCCGCATTCTTGGCGATCAACGAGGAACGCCGGGGAATCCTCTTCGGTGAGGCCCAGGGGGAGCTCTCGTCCCGTCAGAATTGACGTTTATAGGGACCAGAAGCTGAAAGCGACCCTTGTCGATTGGCCCAACGGCGAACAAATGGGGCGATTCTGCCTGCCGGTTTTCTTGATCATTGCCAAGGGGAAGCTCGGGCTAGCCGTAGGACCGGACATACTCGCCTCGGCCCGGATCATGTTTCTTGTAATTGACATCGCTGAACAGCCGGAAGTATATTGGCGAAGTGGTCAAGCGGGAATTCGCCCTGTCGCGGTAAATGGTACCGGGGAAAAAGGACGGCACGTCTATTCTAATAAGGAAGTAGCCATGCGCCGGAAAACCGGAATGATGATTATGTTCGCCGTTTTTTTTCTTGTGAGCGTGACCGCAACCTGCAGGAAAACAGGCGAGTCAGAGTCTGCGCAAGGCACGACCCCGATTGATGATCTCATCAAAGCGGGAAAAGGGCCGATCGAGGTCGGGCCGTTGTTCCGGGGGATCAGCCCCATCGCCCCGACGTTCACCCTGACCCTGAAGAACATCTCTGACCGGCCGGTCAAGACCGTCAGTGGCACTGTTTTGTATTTCGACGAGAACGACAAGCTCGTTCCCGAAGCGAAGGCTGAGTTGAATTACGGGGATTTGACGGAAATAAAGCCGGGCGAATCGATCAAATTGTCCACAATGACCGAGAACGAGAAGGCCGTGAAGGGCAAATGGATCATCAAGCAGGTGATCTACTTGAAGACCAATCCCGTCGACAAGATTTACGGCGACCTGCCTTACAAATGGACGAACCCGAATTTTGAGGCCGAACTGAAAGCCGCCGAGATCAAATAGCCGATCGGCTTCATCTTCAGGCTCAGCGAGCAGATCGTCGGCGGACTGGTCAACTGACTTGATCGTGCGCTCTGGAAGATTTCTTGGATCCGGATCCTACTTGCCTATTTTCACGGCGCCTACGAACCGTTTGCCGATCAGCTCGGAGACCTCGGCGATGCTGTCCATCCCCGTGAGCTGCTTCAGGCGACGTGAGGCGCCGACTGGATCCCCCTCCACCGCGTTGAGCGCGTCCTGGATCCGGCGCCAGCGATCGATGTCCGCCGCGTTCGCGCCCTGGCTCTCCAGCATCGGCAGCAGCCGTTGCCGAACGTCCTTCGCCGCTTGGTTGGCGGCGTCGATCTTGGCGACCAGCCCTCCTGTCGTGGTGGCGGTGCCCCGCGCGGCGCCGATGATCTTATGGGCGGTGACGTCGACTGCCTGCTCGACCCAGCCCCTGTTGATCGCGGTGATGTTGGCCGGGTCGCAGGCCAGTCGGGTGTAGCCCAAGTCTCGGTACGCGTCGCCTGAAGCCGTGGTCGTCACCTGTTGCATCGCAGACTGGGGGTTGCCGCCGGCCGCCCGGTAGACCCGGTCGTAGATGGTCTGCAACTCTCGGGTGGTGTCGCCATCGACTCTGACGGGATTGCCGTTGCGGAACATTTGGAAGATCACGCCAGGCTCGTTCGCGAGCTCCCTCAGCGCCAGGTCGCGATCCGTGTTGACCATGCCCTCCGTCCCGGCATGGCGCATCTCCTGAAACTCGAGATCTCCGGCAGGCTCCCACTTTCCGCCAAGCCCCTTGCGCCGCCACTCGAATCCGGCGCGGTTCACCTCCGATCGGAACGCCGGGTCAACGCGCCTGCTGTAGGCGGTCTGGACTCCGTCGGCCACGGCCCACTCGAGCTCGTCGTCGGCTTTCGGACCCTGTCCGCTTCGCGCCTCATGCCCTCGCGCCTTCATCGTCCGCTTGGCCAGGAAATTGTCGTTCAGGCGAAAAGCCTCGGCCGCGACCTCGTCCTCGAGCGCCCGGAGCTCGTTACCCGGAGCCCTGCGCTGGCGCGCTTGATCGAGTCGATCGCGTACGGCCCGGAACCGCGCGATGTGCTGGTCGCCGGCGGCCCGCAATCGTTGGAACGCCGCGTCCTCCAGGAGTTCGGCGTTCGTCCCCGGGCGGTTCGGCGGGAAATTTGGCGGCGGCTGGGCCCCTCGCCTGGCAAGCCAGCCGGCGCCCTGCTCGATGGCCTTGCCGGCGAGGAACGCCAGGGTGCCGCGCTCGAGGGCCCCGGCCAAGCCGCCCGACGACACGAGCGCGCCTTGCGTGTACCCCGTGAGAGCTTCCACCGCGACCATCCCGGGCAGGCTCGTCATGGCTACGGTCTGCTTTACGCATTCGACGATGCCCCCCGAGACCAGGCCGCTGCCGGCGCCGTAGACGACGTTGACCGCGAAGATACCGGAGGCCATTGCTGCGTCGGCAGCGATGGCCGGCGTGAACGGCGCGGCCAGGCCGATGGCCATCAGCGCCGAGGTCGCGACGTCGCGCACGCGCGTGGCCCGCAGTTCGTAGTCGGCGGACGCGAGCGCGTCCTCCTCGGCCTTCGCGCCTTGCTGTTCGTGGTAACCCTGCACGGTGTCGAACACGGCTTTCGCGACCTTGCGGGCCTTCTCGACGTCGCCCTTGGCCAGATCGGCCGTCGTCAGGTTCTGCCGGACGAAGTCGCGCAGCTTCCGAGCCTGTTCCGGGTCGCCCCGGCCCGCTTGCCGCTCGATCACGTCGGCCATCTTGCGGGTCTGCTCGATTTTGGCGATTTGCTGTTCGGCACGGACGATCATCAGGTCGTGGCAGTACTGGTCGGCCGCGGTGCGCGTATGCACGTACTGGCCGGTTCGGAGTGATTCGATCAGGTCAAGTTTGTTCCGGATCTCGGACCGGCCATTCAGGATGCGCGCGAACAGGTCCTTCTTACGCACCTCGTCGGTCTCGCGGTCCCACTCGGCTTCGTCTTTCCGGAGGTTCCGCTGGATGATGGCGATCCATTCTTCCTCTTCGGCGATGGCCTGCTCCTTGGCCTTCTGCGCGGCGTCCGCGGCGGGCGAGGCCGGTCCCGGCGTGCCTCCGGCGGGCGCGCCCGCGGATCCGGAGGGCGCGGCATGCGGCGGCGGCATCGTGTCGCACCGGCTGATGTCTGCCGAGCTCAGCACTCGGCCGTCGAGGAAGGCCTGAGCGGCAACTTCTTCGGGCGTTCCATTCAGGATCGCGTCCAGATGGGCCGGCTGCAGGCCCAGGGCCGACGGCATCAGCCGACGCTTGAGGTCGCTCGCCATCGCGCTAAGGTCCCCCGTCGGTCCCTTCCCGGGCATGGGCTCCGGCCCGGTCCGGCCGGACGTGAACCAGGCCGTCCAGGCTGCCTCGTCGGTGGGGAACCCGCCGCTCCAAGGTTCGTTGCTCCGTTTCGCAACGCGCCACAGAAACGCGGCGTGGGCAAGCCGAGGGTCGAACGGGTTCTTGGGGCGCCTGGTGGAGCCGGCCAATCCCCCGCAACTCATGTCGGCCAGGGTGAGGGGGCGGCCCGCCGCGTAGGCGGCGGCCGCCACGGCCGCCGAGACGCCGCTTTCCAGCATCGAACGGTCCGGGTTCGAGAAGCCATCCGTGAGGCGGCGGGACATCCCTGCGCCCTCCCGGTAAACTTCGGAGGGCGGTCGGTCCGCCGTGCCCTGCGGCTCAGGCCTCGATGCCGGGGCGTCGAACCAGGCCGTCCACGCCGCTTCGTCCGCGGGAATCACCTTTCCCCGTTGAAAGGTTTGCATCACCCGCCAGAGATAGGCGAAGTGCCCGAGGCCCGCCGCGGGAGTGTTGCCGCCGTCAAACCATTTGGTCATCCAGCCGCGGGCGGCCTTCTTTGCCGCAACCGGGTCGGGCGGGTTGCCAAGGCGCTCGACGTCGCGCGTGAGCTGCCCCATCCTCCGACCGACCGCCTGCAGCACGTCGCGCTGGCGCATCGCCGCCTGTAGGGCGTCGACGGCGCCCGGACCGTCCTGCACGGCGTGGGACACCACCGCGTCGATCCACGCGGCGTCGAAGTCCGACGCGGCGCGCGCGTTGACGCCGCGCAAGGCCTGCAATTCGGAGAGCATCGGGTTGACCTTGGCGAAATACTCGATCGCCTCGGGGTGCGGAAAGTCGAAGTAGGGCTGCCATTTCGCCTGGAATCGCCGCTCCTGGTCGGGCGCGAGCTGGCCTGCGAAACTCCGGGCGTGCTCCATGGCGAACGTGATCTCCCCCATCTCGATGCGACCGGTCGTCGATACCGGATCCGCCACCCGCGTCAGCGACACGGCCGGACCGCTGGTATCGACCCGCGTCGAGTAGGGTGCGGGCGCCGTCCAGAGGGTGTCCTCCCGAGGCTGGGGGAGCGAGCCCAGCGTGACGTCCGTGCCCGGGATGATCCCTTTGCGCGACGTTTCCGCTGTTCGCTCGCCGGCGGCGGCTGCCGACGCGGTCAGCCGCTCCAGCAGGATCTCCGCGTCCCGGCTGTTCGGGTTCAGACTGAGGCTCTGACGCGCGTCCTTGATCGCGGCGGCCGTGCGCCCCAGTTTCTCCGCGGCGAGCGCGCGTCCCAAGTAGGACCCGGGTAGGTTGTGGGCCAGCGCGATCGCCTGCGAATAGTCGTCATACGCCCGCCCGAAGTCCCCGGCTTTGCGGCGGACGTAGCCCCGATCGAACCACGCCATGCCGTTCTGCGGATCGAGCGCGATGGCGCGTCCGAAATCCTGCTCAGCGCCCGCCACGTCGCCAAGTTCGTCCTTGTAGTATCCGCGGCGGACAAGGTTGTCGGCGGAGCCGGGCTGAAGCTGGAGCGTGTGATCGAGGTCGGCAATCGCGCCGCGAAAATCCTTCAGGTCGCCCTTGATGTCGGCGCGAATCGTGTAGCCGAGCACATCGGACGGCGCCAGCCCGATTGCCTGGTCGAGGTCGGCAAGGGCGCCGGCAAGATCCGGCAGTGCTCGTTTCGCCTGGCCGCGCCCCCGCCAGGCGCGGATATTGCGTGGGTCGAGTTCGATCGCCTTGCTATAGTCCGCCGCCGCGCTGGAGAAGTCTTTCAGGTTGCGTTTCGCCTGGCCGCGAAAGCGGTAGACCTCACTGACCGCGGGATAGTCGCGAGCGAGCATATTGGCGAACTCCAACAGCTCGGCAAAGGCGCCCTTCTGCGCCAGTATCTCGGCCCGCTCGAGCAGCGCCCTGACATCCTGGAACGCGCCCGCCGAGGCAAAGACGACGAGCGCCGCGAGCAGGCAGAAACGGATAGGAGATCGCCGAGGGATAGGAGTTTCCTTTTCTGCGGCGCGGCGAATTCCCGTACCGGACAATAACCCTCTCCTCCTCACCATATTGGTAATATATCGCATGTTGGGCGGCGCCGTCAATAACAGCGAAAAGCCGCAAAGATCGGCGTTCAAAGAGCATGGCGGGACAAGGAATCCCCGCGCGAGAGGATGTTCCGTCCCCCTATGCTTTTCGGGCGTCGATTTCGCAATTTTCGTTGTGATTGACATCGCCGAGCGGCCGGAAGTACATTACCGGCATGAGCAAAACAATGTTTCGGAAAAGCATCCTTTTATTCTCTTTCGGAGCGATCGTTCTTTTATCCTTTTCCCATGGATGGCCGGGTTCGTTCGCCGCGGAAATTGCAAGCTTGAAGGAGCTACAGGAATCAAAAGCTGTTGAATTGTATTTTCAGGGCGGCATATTCAATTTCAAAAAAACGCAGGCTGACGGGAGCTCTTCGGATTCCATGGAAAACTTCTCGAATTTTGGAGGGACCAATATCAGCACCGTCAAGGTTGCCAAAAAGGCTGTGCCTTCCTGGACCGGGAATAGCTTTTCCATCACGGCTGAAGAGGCCGGCGCGGCGGGAGAAACAGTTTTGATCGTCATCAACGGCACTCTTTCCAAGGACCGCGCCACGATGGTAGAAGCAACTGCGAAAAAGACCGTAAAGGACGGGAAGGGGGCCGTCAAGTCCATGATGGAGTGGACCTTTAAGAATATCTCCGGAGGGAAGCTGGAAATAGAGGACTACAGCCGCAAAAGAAAAGTTCGGTACTGGAAATTCTCTATTCCTTTGAATGAGCTGAAGAACCACCTGGTGAACCTGAAGTTCTCCGAGATATCCTCGGGCGGAGGATCGACCGCGTTCGTGTCCATACCCTCCATGGAGCAGTTACAGACGGCTTACGGGGGCAGCAGCCTTTTTAGCACCTTTAAGGAAGTTGCCCTGAGCTTTACATTTATTATAGATTTGTGAATAGGGAAGGTGGCTAAAAACCATCCTTGAAAAAAGAAACCGTGTCGCTCCGCTCTTTCTCGAGGAGGTCGTCCATGAAACTTAGGATGAGGCATACGCCTCTCCTGATCCTCTCCCTCCAGGCGGTCCTCCTGGCCTTCGCCGCAGGGTGCGGCGGGAAAGAAACGGCGAAAGCCCCCAACCTCGCGAAGCAGTCGACGCTCTATGTCGTCGGATAAGGGATAGGAATTTCCTTTTCCGCCCGGCCCCGGTTACGGATCCGATCTCGTCTTGAAATCCCATCCTGCCCTCGCAGACCAGCATAAATCCCCGTTCGGGGGATGTCAAGGCCCTTTGAAGACGGGGCGGGCCGGCCCGGCGCATGTTGGCAGAGAGACGTGAGCCGGAAATCGCCCGGACCTCCCCCTTCGGGCTCGGGAACAATCACGGAAAATATTCGGCCGGGGGATCGGCAACCATGAAGAGATCCTGAAAGGCACACTCCGGCGGCGGCCTCTCCGCGGCGAAGCTCAACTTGAGATGATCGATAATCCGGTCCACGACGGCATATTCCATACCTGCCCCTTGTCGGGGATATGGGAGGTCACCCGAGCGATGAACTCCAGAAAAAGAACCCGCTCGGCCTCCGGCTTGGTCACCATCCGGACGAGCATGGGATCGCTCCTCGTCGAATGGCCTGGCGACGAGGACCGCGTCTTTCAAACCGGACCGGCGGAGTTCGCCTTCGTCGGATCGTTTTTATTCAAATAACGAAAAAAACGGGGGACACGATCCGAATTCCAGAGAATTCGGTCATGTCCCCACTTTTCTTTTAACGAGGGCGGCGGCCAGGACTTCGTGGATCGTCTCCACGAAGATGAACTCGATCTCCTTCCGGACGATCTTCGGGATGTCGATGAGGTCTTTTTTATTGGGCGCGGGAAGGATGACCCGCCGCACCCCCGCCCGCTGGGCCGCCAAAACCTTTTCCTTGACCCCCCCGATCGGCAGGACATTGCCCTGGAGGGTGATTTCCCCGGTCATGGCCACGTCCCAGCGGACCTTCCGGTTCGTGCACAGGGAGATGAGCGCGGTCGCGATCGTGATGCCCGCCGAGGGGCCGTCCTTGGGGATGGCGCCTTCGGGGATGTGGATATGGACGTCGTTCTGGGCGAAGATTTTCTGGTCGATGCCCAACTCCCGAGCGTGGGCTCGGGCATAGCTCAACGCGGCCTGGGCCGACTCCTTCATGACTTCGCCCAACGAGCCGGTCATCTGGAGCCCTCCCTTCCCTTTCATCTTCATCGCTTCGACGAAGAGGACCTCCCCTCCCGTCTCGGTCCAGGCGATCCCCGTGGTGACGCCGACCCGGTCCGTTTTCCGGAGCTGGTCCTTAAAGATTTTGGCGGGACCGAGATAGCTTTCGATCGATTGGGCAATGATCTTGCTCGCCGTCCGCTTGCCCTCGGCGACCTTGCGGACGACCTTGCGGCAAACCGCGGCGATTTCCCGCTCCAAGTTCCGGACGCCGGCCTCGCGCGTGTACCGGGAGATGATCGTCTTAACGGCGCCGGGCGTGAACCGGATGAGCTTCTCGGTCAGGGCGTTCTCGCCGACTTGCTTGGGCACGAGGTGCCGCTTGGCGATCTCGAGTTTCTCTTCCTCGGTGTAGCCGGGAAGATGGATGACCTCCATCCGGTCGCGGAAGGCCGGCTGGATCGGGTCCAGGAGGTTCGCCGTCGTGATGAACATCACCTTGGAAAGGTCGAACGGAACGCCCAGGTAGTGGTCCCGGAAGGAATTGTTCTGTTCCGGGTCCAGGACCTCCAGGAGGGCCGAGGATGGATCTCCGCGGAAGTCGGCCCCGATCTTATCCACTTCGTCCATCATGAAGACGGGATTGTTCGAGCCGGCCCGGCGGATGCCCTGGAGGATCCGCCCGGGAAGCGCCCCGACATACGTCCGCCGGTGGCCCCTGATCTCGGCCTCGTCGCGGACGCCGCCGAGCGAAAGCCGGATGAACTCCCGTCCTAAAGCCCTGGCGATCGACCGGCCCAAGGAGGTCTTTCCCACTCCAGGAGGCCCGACGAAGCAGAGGATCGGCCCCTTCAGCTTCTTCGACAGCTTCCGGACGGCCAGATATTCGATAATTCTCTCCTTAACCTTGTCCAGGCCGTAATGGTCCTCGTCCAGGATCGTCTTGGCCTTTTTGAGGTCGAGGTTGTCGACCGTGCTTTTGTCCCAGGGCAGGGCGAACATCCAGTCGAGGTAATTGCGGACGACCGTCGTCTCCGCCGACTCCGGGTGCATTTGGGCAAGGCGATTGATGTTCTTCTCGATTTCCTCGCGGACCTCCGGGGCGACCTTGAGCTTTTTGAGCTTTTCCTGATAGACTTTGATCTCTTCCTGAAGATCGTTGCCCTCTCCCAGCTCCTTCTGGATAGCCTTCATCTGCTGGCGGAGGAAATACTGGCGCTGGAGCTTGTCCATCTCCCCTTTCGCCTCGGACGAAATCCGGGACTGGACGTCCAGGATTTCGAGCTCCTTGGCTAGGAGCTCATAGACCTTTTTGAGACGGAGAATGGGGTCCGTCGTCTCCAGGATGCCCTGGGCTTCCGCGACCTTGAGCTCCAGGTTGGCTCCGGTCAGGTCGGCGAGCCGGCCCGGCTCCTCGACATTCGTGGCGATGATCAGGACCTCGGGAGGGATCGTCTTGCCCAATCCGGCCGCCTTCTCCAGGCCGCTCCGGACGTTCCGGACCAGGGCTTCGCCTTCGAGCGTTTTTTCGGATTGGTCGGGTTCGGGGATGATCTCGACTTGGGCGGCGAGATGGCCGTTCTCCTCCTCGTAGTTAAGGAGGCGGGCCCGGGTCAAGCCCTGGGCCAGGATCCGGATCCGGCCGTCCGGAAGCTTGAGCATGCGCATGATCAAGGCCACCGTGCCCATCCCATAGACTTCTTCCTGCTTCGGTTCCTCGGTCTCCATGTCCTTCTGGGTCAGAAGGAGGATCATCCGGTGCGAGGATAGGGCGAAATCGATGGCGTTCTTCGACTTTTCGCGTCCGACGAACAAGGGAACGATCATGTACGGGAAAACGACGATGTCGCGCAGGAGTAGGATGGGAAGCTTCGGGGGGATGTTGAGCTTCTGGTCCTTCTCCTCGATGATCTCTTCGATCTCGCCGGCGGTGTTTATATCTTTTTCGGCCATGGGGACTCCGTATCACTCCGTATTCTTGGAGATTTTTACCACGATATCCTTGTCGCGGATCGCCCGGGATTTGGGCATGATGATCGTCAGGAGGCCGTTTTCGAGGTCCGCCCGGGCCTGGTCGGGGATAACGGCGCAGGGCAGGGACAGGGTCCGCCTGAACGGTCCGTACTCGCGCTCCAGGCGCAGAACCGTGAATTTCCCCTTGGGCGCGTCCTCGTGCTTGGTCCCTTTGATCTCGAGGCGGCTCGGGTGGAGGGAGATCA
>Ga0315274_10008533_pt1 | contig 14847 bp, 11 predicted proteins | sample YL17G02_20_MG_FD_203700 | JGI IMG/M metagenome (GOLD analysis project Ga0315274, IMG submission 203700) | Sediment microbial communities from Yellowstone Lake, YNP, Wyoming, USA - YL17G02_20 | ecosystem: Environmental > Aquatic > Freshwater > Lake > Sediment | place: USA: Wyoming | collected... | reverse complement strand
CCGTGGCTCGTCACTGCTTCAATAAGAACCAGCCAGTTCTTTTCTGCGTGATGCACCACAACATCAGGCATTTTCCCGTGTTCCTGTATTTCAACACCCAGTAGCACCAGGGCGTCTGAATCGAAATAGGCCCACTTCGCTTGAGTGTCCCCAACGTAAATAACGTAACTTCCCGGTGTGAATAAGGGGCAGAAATCATCCATGATCTTCTTCACCAGGACATTCTGGCCACCAGGGGAAAGCCTGATCTCCTGACCGTTCGCCAGCCTGACAGGCAGCCGTCTCATTTCTCTCTCACGTGCATACAGCTTTCTCAGTGTATCCACGGTCCGAAGATACTTCTGCAAATACCCCTTCCATCCTGGTTTCCCAAAACCTCGAAGCAGTTTCAGGACAGATGGCTCGATCTGATAGACTGCTTTGGGGCTATTGGTCGGTCTTGAGGGTTTGTCAGGGTTGGCGACAATCAAGGCAGCTTGCATAAACTGGTGAACTGTTTGGCGACGTACCGTTTCACGGGTGTTAGGTGCGTATTTCTTTCCGTAGTGTTGCTCAAAGAACTCCATCATGGGAGTAATACCCATCAGTGGATCGGTTGCATCCTCCCATCTGCTGGCAGGCTTGAGGCCCAGCAATGATAGAAGGGTAAGGGCGGATCGCTCGTTCTGTTGCTGCCTTGGAAGACCCAAATCGTTCAGAATCGTGAGAGCCGCTTTGATCTTATCTTCTGCTTTCTGCCCGCTTGTCTTATTGCTCACAGTTCAAGCACTCCTTTTCCATAATGTCGTCAATGGTCTCCTGATCGGGCATTGTTTCTTTGACATATCTACTTAGTCGTAAAAGCTGTTCATGAGTAGGATAGGGCATCTTTCGGAGATCGGTGGCATTAACCTGGGTGTGTCCGCTAAAGAGACGGAAATACTGATCGACGATTGTCGAATTGAGGTATACAGCAAGCCCTTTCGCCAAATCAGCCGCTAACCCTTTGCCCTGTTTGTGGAAGTAGTTCAGGTGGTTTTCGAAGCCTACAAGGGGCGCGTCGATCCTTGTAGGGTCATATATCGCTGCCATGACTCGTCTCTGCTGTTCCTTGGACGAAAACCTTTTTGCAAGAACGTAGAATCCAGCTTCGACAAGAAGATCGGATGTCTCGGACGACGACGCGATAGCATTAGGTTTCTTTCCTGATTCCACAGGCCAGTTGATGAAACCGTTCAGGAAATGGCACGGATAGATTAGCGGGACTGTTTCTTGTTCGGGGGACTGTCTTAGGTGCTCCCGTGCCCTGAAATCGACGACACGTCCAGTAGAGACACCCAGGCTCAGCTTGCTGAGGGATGTGGTCAAGCATCTCATTCGCTCTGCCGGGCCAACATCGGCATCATTAATGCTCAGATGAATGAACATATCTCGATCAGCGGGGTGAACAACCCGATCGTATGGAACAGATAGTGTACGTGCTTTGTCAAAATCAAGGCCTTCGGACGCGGAGATTGTGACAGACTTCGGCTTCTGAAGCCCCCGGACGGCATGATAGATTATGTTCTCTTGCAGTACGTTGTCGTCGCCGAACGCCTTCTTGCGCGATTCGAATAGGTGAATCCGCTTGAAGCTCATCATCCGCAAGAATGCGGCGCGGAACTTCTTGAAGTAAGGGCCGTTGCAGAAGCTCCGGGGTGTTATCGCCACCATTTGCCCTTCTGGTTCCAGCAACCGCATTGAAAGCCAAACGAAAGCCGCATAGAGGTTTGCTACCTCTATGTCAGAAGAATAGAGCATCCTGCTCATGACAGTCTGGCTATTGATCTTCTTGTAGGGCGGGTTAAGAATAACATGGGTAAACCGTGCGCCAGGAACAGCAAAAAGAGACTCTTTTGTTTCTGTGATGGCAGCCGAGACAAAATCCTGGGGCTTTATGATCCCGTGAAACGCAATGCCATTTGAAGTACAATGCGATTGGGACCACTTCATGGTCTCATCCAGATACGGCAGGATCGTGCTATCTATTTCGTAGGCGACGACCTCTATAGAAAAAGGCCGATTCCTTTGCGAAACAAGGGTTTCCACACATGACGCAAAAAGCACTCCCGCTCCAGCACCGGGGTCCAAGAGTCTCACCTCTTTGGGTCCGGTTTCAAACATCGACGACATGAACTGGGCTATCGCGGCGGGTGTCAGGAACTGACCGATCTGAGAGCGGTCAGCTCTATTGGTCGCACTGTTGAATGACTTACGAACGTGGTCAAGAGTATGCACGGGTTTTATTACCCTTCCCTCTCACCGAGTTGTGTTGTCTCGATGGTCCACAGTAATATGGCCTCCCCCGACTTCTCACCCGGCCTCCCATCGGATTTCGCTTCCTCAGCTTATACCGACAGTCACGGTGGGTGTGGGCCACCGACTGGATGAGATCTCCCCTGTTCCATCGCCTACTTTCACAGCATCCCGCTCCCCCTACTCCGGAGGGTTCTTGGCAGCTGCTATCCAGGTTCCTTGCCGCTTCCATGGCCTTCGCTATCGCTGAGTAGCTCGGCTCCCTCTTGCTCCCCTCACAGGGCTAACATCTCGACGCTGCAGGATTCACTTGATGTTACGGGCTGCTGCTTGGCTCCCCGTTCTCCGGGGGATACATCGCTTCAGCACATCCGATCGCTCCGATGCACTGGATGCCTGCTACGTGGCCCCCTGGCGGTTACCACGACCGGACTTGCACCGGTGAGCAGACGATGACTTGGCAGGGCACACCAGCGGCTTGTTAGGCGGCCATCAATCGCCGAAGAAGCCCTCCTTGATCTCTCGGCATAGCCCGCTCAGCTCGGGAAAGATCAGCGATTCGCTGATGCCTGAGATCGCCAGCTCTCTGTGGACTGTGGCGACGTGGGCGCTCGGGATCACCATCCTCCGCAGGCAGGGGCGGTCTTTTCCTTTTCGGCGTGCCAGCCGATCCAAGGCAGGCCGTTCGTTGCCGTGAATGGTGAACACGCCACGCTGCGCGGCGATTCGCTGGCTGGCGTGAATCGGCGTAATGGCGAGCGGCAACTTCTCCTTCAGTTCCTGCTCGGGGCGGAGCGGGGCGTGCTCCCTGGCTCGCGGGTCGTCCGCTGGGAAGAGCCCATACTCACCGAAGGTCTGACGGTTTAGCCACCACGGATTCATTGCCCATACTGCGGCATCGACGTCGCCGGCATTGTCCCGAATGGCGAAGTAGAGGGCGATCAAGGAACTTTCTGTCCAGTCTAATAGTCTCGTCGGCAGGCCGTAGTGCTGCATCAGGAATAACCACTCCCAATCCGTTGCTGGTAGCCGCTCCAGGTAGGTCGGCGCTCGAAGCCGGAAATTCTCCAGCAGCGTGGCCTCATTGTAGTATTCGGCGCCAATACCTCGGATCGAGCTGGAAGGCCGGTACCAGCCCGGCTCCAATGACCAGGAGGCAATACCGTGGCCGCGGAACCATGGTTGGAGGTACCAGTCAGCTCCCTTCGGCGTCCATTCGTCGACAAGCTGCTCTACCGCCTTGACGAATCCTGCTAGGCTTGTGATTTGCATCAGTCCCTTGCTCCCATCGCGCCTAATCGACATAGGTTGGCCCTCACCGGCTTTCCCTGTCACACCACCGTACAAGCGGATCACGCATACGGCGGTTCCGCGAGCATGCCGGGTCGCACCCGGCTGGACTTTCGGAGGCCTTCGCGCCGACGCAGGTTTCGCCCCTACTGTGCCCTCTGCTGACTTCTGCACGGCGATGGACTCGGATCGCTCCTCGCTCAGTCTACCCTACCGGTAGACACCGTGCAGACCTCCCGGGGTAAGATCCACGACCTTCGATGCGTAAACGCCGGATTTATAAAGCACGCTCCCGCGTGGATGGAGGGCTTCGCTGTCACCTGCCAGCTCGCCCCGCACTTTTGGATTGGGCTTCCTCCAGACCCCACCGTTCGGCTGAGCTCACGCCGAAGCCTCGCGGTGACGCCCTTGCCCTTCTCCTACCCTCTTGCCTGCGCACAGCGCGCAAGCAGGTCGGCTCCGCGTACACCTGGTACGGGGACTTTCACCCCGCAAGTTCTGACTCATGTCCGGCACACACGTCAGGCGTCAGGGGCGCAGATACCGCGTCGCCTGCACTCCTTGGTTGTGCATCTTTCTATCTCGTTGAGAGGGGGTTGTGAGCACAGAAACCCCAGGCCACGCCGAGCATCATAACACACATCAATACCTCGGTCAGCCATGACCAGAAACGAGTCTTGTGCGAAATTTCCGGGAACAAATGACTCAAAGTGCCCCGGTAGCTGTACCATGCTCTGAGATTGTTGAGGATAATTATCGTCATGCCGACTGCCGCAAGGAGCAGCAGGGCGTCCGTCCCGCGGGCGAATGTTGTTCTCTGTGGGTCGTTGGCCGCCAGTTTCCAGTGCAGAAAGAACGTGCCACCGACGATGGCGGTGGCAAGTTTGATGAACAGGTTGAACGCTTCGATCATTTTGTCGTTCAGATACCGCAAGTGAGTCCTGATTTCCTCGTACTGCTTGTCGTCGGATATGGCCATCTGTCATTGCCTCCTTCCTGCACAACGCCGGGCATCACCGGGAGCCGGCTCTATTGGCGATCCGGTGCATGCCCTGGTTATGCAAATGATTTTCGGACATAACAACCACCTTCCGTCCTTAACCTTGTATTCATTAATGATCGCCTCCGCACCTCTCCTTTTACGCGGTGCTCACTTCACGGCCGCCCTGATCTTGTATAACAACCGGAGATGGGGAACACTACCAATCAGAAGAGCGGCTATCTTCTCATACGTATTTGGCATCGATGGCTCTGCCCCATAATGGACTGAATTCCTGGATTCCCTAACAGCATCAGCCCAAACCATAACGTTGTTTAGGTCTTGCGGCTTCACACCGCAGGCCTTATGCAAATTCTCAAAAATATCCGTGCGCTGGTACAGTTGTGCTGTTTCAAGTATTTTCTTTCCGATACCAACAAAAGGATCTTCCAGCTTTTCCTTTATTTTCTTTGTGCTTATCGGGACAGTAGACGGTGTGATAGTGCAAAGCGTCAAACCCAATTCAATCCAAGCACCTTCTGAAGCTCTGCCGAGCATAGCAAGACACGCTAAAAACAGTTCATGCTTAAAGCAGCGCACCGACTCCCGAAGAGACTCTTCAACCCCTCTGTCGATGTGGGGTATTTCTAATGCATGGAGAAACAAATCAGGGTCGGTTAGAGTCTGACGTTCCCCCTTGGATATGGAGGGAGGGAGTAGTATTGAGGTTGGTACAGGCAGGGATAAATGATTGAGGTCTAATCCGCCCGAAGAACCACTTCCTTGGACGACCGTCGTATAACTCACATTCGGCACCAGGGAGCGCAGGTCTGAAGTGGCGGGGAACAGGAGTCCTGAAGAAATGAGTCCCCATATTGCCTCACAACCTGCCAAAGTCCACGAAAGGGTCTGAGTAACCGATCTGATGGATTCCTCCGTGTCAACGGTTAGATGGATGACCAACTTCTCAGGGGCGGCTACCTCCACGGATTTCAAAAAGCTTAGAATGACTGTACGCGTATCAGGGTTGAAATGATTGATTATGTGCCCTTTTGCAATCGTCACTTGTTGGGGCGTTACCCGGATTTGGCTTTCAAGAAGCTTCAGTGCTTGATCTCTATTCATTTGCTTCAAGCCTCCTTCTGATTTCGCTGGAGCATAATGCGGGTCTAAGCGGCGGCACGAGCATGCAGGGCCGCGCAGCGGCACATGCAGGCGTAGTGCTGACCGCTTCAGCGATTTGTTGGCGCCGCGCGAATCAGCGCGCAGGCAACTGATCAGGCAGGAGCCTCAGATTGATAAAGATACCATGCTGATCAGAGCGCCAACAAAGCACTGAAAGCGGTAGCTTAGCTCCGCCGTTGCCGTCGCGCACAGCGCGGCGGCAACAATTATTATACTGAATCGGTTTATTCCTTCGATTTATGTTTATGGATTGAACGGCACACGCAGATTGGCTGAAAATCGGTACTATGTCCCCTGAATTGATGCTGGATTGCAGTCCCCTGAATTGCACAAGAACAAAAAGGCGCCGCGATTTCAGGGTTCATTGGTTCTAAGGGAGGATAAAACGATTTCTTCGGAGAACCGAAAGGGGGAGTGATCTAAGAAAGCCCTCGGGCGTCCAAACCCCTCCTTTCTGCCCGTTTATTAATCCTTTTAACCTCGGTTGTCAATTGATTTTCCCCCTCACCTTCCCTTCCCATTAAAGCCGCTTCACACTACCCGCAGGATGGCGCATTTCAAGTAGCAGGTCTCGGGCACCCCCAGCAGGATCGGGTGGTCCGGGGCCTGGGTGCGGAATTGGAGCAGATGCACTCTCCGGCCGGCATCGGCGGCCGCCTCTTCCAGCAACTGGAGAAAGAGCTGGGGTGAGAGATGATAGGAACAGGAGCAGGTGAGGAGGATCCCTCCGGGTTCCAACAGCTTCAGGGCCCGGAGGTTGATCTCCTTGTAGCCCCGCAGCGCAGGCTCGATCGCCTGCTTGGATTTGGTGAAGGCCGGGGGATCGAGGATGACCAAGTCGAACCTCTCCCCCTGCCTCTCCAAGGCACGCAGCTCATCAAAGGCGTTGCCGGCCCGGAACTGGCAGCGGTCAGAGAGCCCATTCAGTCGGGCGTTCTCCTGAGCCAGGGCGATGGCCTCCTCCGAGATGTCGAGCCCCAAGACCGAGGCAGCCCCGAAGTGGGCGGCCTGAAGGGAGAAGGCCCCGGAGTAACAGAAGCAGTCCAGGCCCCGCCGATCCTGACAGAGCCCCTGTAAGGCCAGGCGGCTCCCCCGCTGATCGAGGAAGAATCCGGTCTTCTGCCCCCCCTTGACATCCACCCAGAAGGAGAGTCCCCCCTCCCGGATCTGAATCCGGTCCGGGACTTCTCCCCAGAGCAGGCCTTTGCCTGAGGGAAGGCCCTCTAACTCCCGCACATGAAGGTCGTTGCGCGCATAAATACCCAGGGGATTCAAGGTTTCGCGCACCAGGCTCAGGACCATCTCCCGGCGGACCTCCATCCCTAAGGCCAGCAATTGGATCACCAGGTAGGGCCCGTAGCGATCGAGGATGAGCCCGGGCAAGAGGTCGGCCTCAGAGAAGACCAGGCGACAGGCGTCGGAGGGTATGGAGAAGAGGGAGCGGCGGTCGATGGCCTGCTGCAGACGCCGACGGAGGAAGTCGCCATCGATCGCCTCCGGCTCAAAGGAGAGGACCCGCACCCGGATCTGAGAGGAGGGGTTGAAATAGCCCCGGCCCAGGAAGCTGCCGCGGGCATCGTACAGGTCCACGATCTCCCCGGGGCTTATGGGTCCATCGGTCTTCTCGATCTCCCCCGCATACACCCAGGGGTGTCCGCGGAGGAGGCGCCTCTCTCTGCCGGGTTTAAGGCCGATGCGCGCCGGGGATGGGGCTTGAGACATAACGCTCGAAGGCTTGCAGGAGCTGCTGATAGAATTCCTTCCCCAAGAGGGCCTCGATCGCATAGCCCAGGCTGAGGACCATCACCTCCCCCTGGGGGTCCTTCAAGCAAGGGATGTGGGCCAGGTTCGGGGTCTCCTGAACCCCCAGGAAACGCCCCTCCTCATCCTCTCCCAGACAAAGGGGATACTGGATGCAATCTAAGGGCTTGACCTCAGAAAGGCCCAGCCCACCCTTCAGGGCATAGGAATGGATGGCGCATAGCCTGACCCCATTCCGCTCGTAGGCAAAGAGGCACATCTGATCCGGATAGGAGAGGCAATGCGGGGGATCTCCCTCCGGGAAGTGCAGGCGCAGGGCCTCCCATTCCAGGCCGTGGATCTCGCAGCCTGCCGGACACTGGGTCGCGCAATCGGCGACGAAGCAGCCTTTGGCGGCCAGGGCCCTCCCCTCCTCCGGGGGGAGGAAGGAGGCGATCTCAGATAGATGCAGGCGGATCCGCTCGATCTCGACCTGATGAAGGATGCAGCCCCGACAGCAGCACTGGGACTGGCAGGAATAGAACTCCGGATCGCAGGTATAGGGGGTGGTGAAGATCCTCTCCTCTACCCGCACGCCGGCCACGGTAATATAACTCCTTCCTGGGGGCCCCTTGCTCTGATCGCTCATCGGCCCCAGTCCCGGGGGTAACGAAAATCCCGATCAATGGTGCGGCCGGAGACCTTGGCGATCACGGGCAGGCGCCGCTTGAACTGAGAGGACTGGACCATCTCGAAGACCTTCCGCACGAACTTCTCGTCGAAGCCCGCCCCCACCAGATCCGCGATCTCGTAGCGCTTGTCGATCATGAGCATCAGGACCTGATCTACCTCCTCATAGGTGAAGCCCAACTCCTCCTCATCCGTCTGCCCCTCCCAGAGGTCGGCGCTCGGCTTCTTCTGCATGATCTCCTCCGGCACCCCCACATGTCGGGCCAACTGCCACACCTGGGTCTTGAACAGATCCCCCAGGGGATTGATCGCGGAGGCCATATCCCCATAGAGGGTCCCGTAGCCCAGCATGAGCTCGCTCTTGTTACTGGTCCCCAAGACCAGGGCGGAGAGGACGGCCGAATGATCGTAGAGGATGGTCATCCGCTCCCGCGCCATCTTGTTGCCCCTTCTCAGGGCATCGGCCTCGGGGAAGCGTTCGAAATAGACATCGATCATCGGGGTGATGTCGATGAGGGTGGAGTGGATCTTCAGCTTCTGCACCACCAGTTGGGCATGGGCCACGCTCGCCGGGCTGCTGGTCTTGTAAGGCATGACCAGGCCCCAGACGCTCTCTGGACCGAGGGCCTGGGCAGCCAAGAACGCGGAGAGGGCGGAATCTACTCCTCCGGAGACCCCGATGACGGCCCGGCGGAAGCCCATCTTGTGGACCTCGTTTTCGATGAAGCCCACCAGGATCTTGCGCAGCAGCTCACAATTGATGGTCACATCAGGGCGAATCGGCTCCATCCCTTCCCTCTCCGTCTCCCCTTCCCGGGGGGAGGCCCCTATTTCGCTCTCTCCTTGATGACCCGCTTTAACTCGCGGAGGGTGAGATTGGGACGCTCATCTCGCAGCAAGGGGGAGGTGGCCCTCTCCCGCCGCAGCTCAGACCGGTCCAGCTCGGCGATGACCAGGTCCTCCTGGTGGTACTTCCCCTTGGCCAACAGGATCCCGGCCGGGCTGAGGATCTGGGATCCTCCCCAAAAGTGGACCCCGTCCTCATAGCCCACCCGGTTGGCGAAGACGAGGAAACAGGAGAAGAGGTAGGCATAGGTGTAGATGAGGCTCTCCCAGACCTTTACCGACTCCAACTTCTCCTCTGCCCCCAGCCCCCGCCCCGGGCTGGAGGAGAGGCCGACCAAGAGATCCATCCCCCCCAGGGAGAGGACATAGGGGGCGGAGGGGTGCCACAGGTCTTCGCAGAGGAGGAGTCCCATAGGTCCCCAGCGGCTCTGAGTCGCCCGCAGGCGATCCCCGGAGGCGAAATACCGCCGTTCATCGAACATCCCGTAGGTGGGCAGGTAGATCTTGCGGTGGACATGCCGCACCTCTCCCGCCTCCAGCAAAAGCGCGGCGTTATAGAATCGATGATCCGAGGATTCCTCCACCAATCCCAGCACGATGGAGATCTCCCGGCTCAGCTCCTTCAAACCATTTAGGAAGGGGCTCTCGCAGGATAGGGCCAGGGAGGGCACCAGGTCCTTGACGAAATACCCGGTGAGGGAGAGCTCCGGAAAGATGATGAGATGAACGCCATCAGCCCGGGCCTGCTCCGCGATCTGCTCGTGGAGGGCCAGATTCTTCCTCAAATCCCCTAAGATGGGATTGACCTGGGCGACTGCAATCCTAAACTGCCTGGCCTGCATTGGACCTCTCAGCTCGAAAGGAGCCGTAAATGACCTCTAACTCCAAGGATGGCTGCCTCCTTCCTCTACCCGTATAAAGGATCAAGGGGGATAAGGCCTTGAGCTCCGGCCTCGCCCCCTTCCGGGCGGAAACCAGGGCAAATTCCGCCTCCGATTCGGGAAAGGAGTGAACCAGGCGGAGGCGCTTGGGCTCCAGGCCGGCCTGGCGCAGCGAGACGATCAGGCCCGCCAGGCCGCTGCAATGATAGATCAGGGCCAGGGTGCCCCTGGCTCGAAGGACCCAGAAGGCAGCCCGCAAGAGATCCTCCAGCCCTCCCTGTGGGCCGTGCTTGGCCAAGGCCACCTGCGGCCGTGGGCTCGATCGGCCGCTCCCGATGGCACGATAGGGAGGATTGGCCAGGACCAGGTCAAAGGAGTTAGGGGAGAGGAGGCGAGGTCCCGCCCTCCAGTCAGCCACCAGGACGGAAACCCTGCCCTCCAGGCCATTGAGGACCACTGACCTTTGGGTCTGGCTGGCCAGGTCCTCCTGAAGCTCCAGCCCCAAGATCTTCACTTCTCCCCGCCGCCGCGCCAGGAGCAGGGAGGCCGCCCCATTGCCCATCCCCAACTCCAAGGCGGATCGCCCGGGAAGGGAGGAGGCGAAGTGGGCAAGGAGCACGGAATCCAGGGAGTAGCGGTAGCCCCGACGGCTCTGGATGATGCGGTAGCCCGAGCCAAGCAGCTCCTCAAGGACCTCCCCCGGCCGCAGGAGAACTTCCATCGCGCGAATCCCCTAAAAGAGCCCGACCACCCTCCCCTGCTCGTCGATGTCGATGAAGTTGCCCGCCGGGGTCGAGGGCAGGCCGGGCATGGTCCGCATCTCCCCCAACAGGGGATAGAGGAACCCGGCCCCCACCGAGGCGTTGACATCGCGAATGGGGACGCGGAAATTCCGGGGTCTGCCCTTCAATGAGGGATCATGGGAGAGGGAGAGGTGGGTCTTGGCCATGTTGATGGGCAGCTTGTCAAAACCCATCTCCGTGTACATCTTGATCTTCCTCTCCGCGGCGGGCATATAGTCCACCCCATCCGCCCCGTAGATCTTGGTGGCGATGGTTTCGATCTTCTCCTTGATAGAGGCCTCGAGGGGATAGAGGAACCGGAACTGGGAGGGCTGGTCGCAGGCGGCCACGACCGCTTGGGCCAACTCGATGCCGCCCTGTCCCCCCTTGGCCCACACCCCCATGGGGACGGCGTCTTCGGCCCCGTATCCTTTCGCTCTCTGGCGGATGAATTCGATCTCTTTGTCCGTGTCGGTGGTGAAGCGATTGATCGCCACCACCACCGGCACCCCGAACAGCCGCACATTCTCCACATGCTTCTGCAAGTTCTCCAGCCCCTTCTCCAGGGCGGGAAAGTTCTCCTCGGTAATCTCCTTGGGCAGGTCCTTCCCGGCCACCACCCTGCCCGCGCCTCCGTGCATTTTCAGGGCCCGCACGGTGGCAGTGAGGATGACGGCATTGGGCTGGAGGCCGCTGTACCGGCACTTGATGTTCATGAACTTCTCGCAGCCGCAGTCCGCGCCAAAGCCCGCTTCGGTGATCACATAGTCCGCCAGCTTCAGAGCGATCTGGTCCGCGATGATGGAGTTATTGCCATGGGCGATATTGGCGAAGGGCCCGGCGTGTACGAAGACCGGGGTATGTTCCAGGGTCTGCATCAAGTTGGGCTTGATCGCATCTTTCATGAGAACGGTCATGGATCCGGCACATTTCAGGTCCTCGGCGGTCACGGGTTTGCCGTCATAGGTCACCCCGATCACGATTCGCCCGAGGCGTTTCCTCATGTCAAAGAGGTCGGTGGTAAGGGCCAGGATCGCCATCACCTCGGAGGCGACGGAGATATCGTATCCGCTCTCTCTCGGATAACCATTATCCCTGCCCCCCAGGCCCACCACGATCTGGCGCAACGCCCGGTCGCTTACATCGACCACTCTTCTCCAGGAGATGCTCAAGGGATCGATCTTCAGACGGTTGCCGTGCAGGATGTGCGCATCGATGAAGGCGGAGAGCAGATTGTGGGCAATGCTCACCGCGTGCACATCCCCGGTGAGGTGGAGGTTGAAGTCCTCCATGGGGACCACCTGGGAATACCCGCCGCCGGCCGCGCCCCCTTTGATCCCGAAGACCGGGCCCAGGGAGGGCTGGCGCAGGCAGGTGAAGATCTTCTTTCCGATAACCGCCATCGCCTGCGAGACCCCGATGGTGGTCACTGTCTTGCCCTCCCCCAGGGGGGTGGGAGTGATGGCCGTCACCACGATGTACTTGCCGTTCGGCCGGCACGCGAGCCCCTTCAAGACATCCAAAGAGACCTTGGCCTTGTATTTGCCATAATATTCCAGATCGTCCTCCTGCAGGCCGACCGATTTGGCGATCTCCAGGATGGGCTTCATCTTCGCCTGCTGGGCGATCTCGATATCCTTTAGCATCCCTGATACTCCTTTCTCCTGCGATGAATAGATCGTGGAAATTGAACCCTCGGGGGTAATTTCCTGTTAAGTTCCGATCAATTTAGTCTCCCCTTTCGCCCTTGTCAAGATAAATTGATCAATGGCTAAAGCTGCTTCCGCCACTCCTGTATTCTAATACAGCCGGATCGGATCGACATCCACCCGGAGACCGACCCCGGCCCTGGCGGCTGAGTCCTGGAACTGATCCAAGGCCTTGCCCAGGGGATCCACCAGGCGACCCTGCTCGCCTTTGACCAGAAGCCTCCAATAAAACCTCCCTTTCCGACGATAGAGCGGGGACGGGGCCGGGCCGTCCAAGAGCTGGGAAGGGGGGGCCTGGGCCTGGAGGAGCGAGGCAAGGGCCATCGCCGCCCTCTTCGCCCCATCCTCCCTGGTGGCGCTGATTTCGACTTGGGCCAGCTGGAAGAAGGGCGGCAGGCAGAGGACTTCCCGCGAGGCAATCTCCCTTCCGTAGAAGAGCAGGTAATCCTGGGCCTGGACCGCCTGCAGGACATAATGTCCGGGGTAATAGGTCTGAATGAGGAGCTCGCTATAGGGATGGCTCCCCTTCCGGTTTTGGGCCATCTCCATCAGGAGGGAAAAGAGGCGTTCCCCGGCCCGGAAATCGGGCAGGTTGAGGAGGTTATCCGCAGAAAGGAGCGCCACCAGGGAGGGCTGACCGAAGGGCAGCGCCCTGAGGATCATCTGGGTTCCCACCAGGATATCCAGGTCGCCCCGGCCAAAACGCTGGAGCAGGGCCTGCGGCCCTGTCCTCAGGGGAAAGACATCGGAATCCATACGGGCGACCCTCGCCCCAGGGAATAGGCGCTTGACCTCCTCCTCCACCTGCTGCGTGCCCGGCCCGAGATAAAGGATGATGACCCCCCGGCAATTGGGACAGCGATCGGGGGGGGACTCCTCCCTTCCACACTGATGGCAGACGAGCCCCCGGCCGCCCCGATGCAAGACGAAGGGGACGCTGCATCGAGGACATTGGAGGCGGAAGCCACACTCGCGGCACAGGAGGTGGGCGAAATACCCACGCCGATTGATCAGGAGCACCGACTTCTCTGAAGCGGCCAACCTCTGTCCAATCGCAGCCTGCAACGCCGAGGAGAGAAGAGGAGGCCTGTTCCCCTCCCGGGCCTCTTCTCGCATATCCACCAGGGAGACGCGTGAAAGCTCTCCCGGTGCTGAATCCGGCACGGATAAGAGCCGGTACTCCCCTCGCTGGGCCTTATAGAAACTCTCCAGGGAGGGGGTGGCCGAGGCCAGGAGCAGGGGGATGTTGAGCATTTGGGCGCGGGCCAACGCCACCTCGCGCGCGTGGTAGCCTGGCCCCTCCTCCTGCTTGTAGGAGGGATCCTGTTCATCGTCGAGGAGGATGAGACCCAGCCGGGGGTGAGGGGTGAAGGCCGCAGAACGCGTTCCAATGGCGATGAGCGCCTCTCCCTCCCGGATCCTCCTCCACTGCCGCTCCCGTTCTGCCCGGGAAAGGCCACTGTGCAAGAAGGCAACCCGGCCTCTTAGGAGGGCATCCACCTCTTCCCGGAAGGAAGCGGTGAGGCCGATCTCCGGGACCAGGAGCAGCCCTCCCCTTCCCCCTTGAAGCAAGAGCTGAAAGAGCTCTAGGTACCACCTCCTCCTCTGCTCCCGGTGAGGGCCAAAGAGGAGGAAGGTGGCATGGGTTGGCTTCTCCATGGCCTCTCGCACCGGTGCCAGTGGAGGGGGCAACTCCCTTCCCGGGGAGGGAAAAAGCGGCAGGGCCTCGGGGGCGGAGCTGGAGAGAGAGTCGACGCGGGATGGCAACCGGCGAGCCTTCACCGGCACCATCTCCCGTGCCAGCCATCCCTTCCGCTGCATTCCCTCCAAGGACGCACCAAGGCCTTCAGCTCCCACCCTTCGCTGGAGCTGGCCCACACTTAGAGGAGAGGAGGCCTGCAAGGCCTCCCAGATCCTTTTCTCCAGAGGAAGGAGGGAAGGAGGCAGGTCGGGAACAATCCGGGTCAGGTGAAATACCCAGCGGCCGGCGGTTTTGGACCGCGGGGGAAGGGCAGACTTGATCACCGCCCCCCAGGGGGCCAGGCAGTCGTCCGCGATCTTCCTGGTGAGCTTTAGGAGGTGGGCGTCAAGGGAAGGCCCCTCCCCCAATACGGCCTGGATCTCCTTGAGGGGAATGGCTGGAGGCTCCCCGGGCATTCCCACGATATAGCCAATCACAAAACGCCGACCCAGGGGAACCAGTACGCATTTTCCCAGGGAGATCTCATCCTGCAGCGATGGGGGAACCTTATAGGAAAATAGCTTGTCCGTGGCCGCCCCCACCGCCACCTCGACATATCGCTCGGGATCTGCCATTCTGCTTTCCTGCGGCTAAGAGGGGCCCGGGGAGGGGGATCTGCGAAGTCGGAGATACTCCTGTTTCAACATCTTCATATCCTCCCAGACCTTCTTCTTCTCTAAGGGGTTACGCAACAGATAGGCAGGATGAAAGGTTGCCAGGAGGGGGATCC
>Ga0315274_10008532_pt1 | contig 14848 bp, 7 predicted proteins | sample YL17G02_20_MG_FD_203700 | JGI IMG/M metagenome (GOLD analysis project Ga0315274, IMG submission 203700) | Sediment microbial communities from Yellowstone Lake, YNP, Wyoming, USA - YL17G02_20 | ecosystem: Environmental > Aquatic > Freshwater > Lake > Sediment | place: USA: Wyoming | collected... | reverse complement strand
CCCTCCCTGCCTTTTGCCAAAAGCGATAAATCCAACTGTCTCAATGCCACAGGACCTGCTTATGCCACGATTCTTTCATGGAACTTTTGACACTACCCACGAACCTGGCGCGGATTGTCATTGATCGCGCCGCCGCGAAGCAATTCAAAACTTCGTTCCGCTTTCGGTCAAACCGGTTTTCCTGTTGAACTCCATCGAACCCCACAGTATGAACACTGGCGTTTGCCCCGGGGGATTGGTGTGGCTTCCTGACGGGAGCCGGGCGGACAACTCCGCTGAGACAACCGCATGGATCACGAATCGTCCACCAGGAGAAAACCGTTCAAGCGCTTCTCCGACTTCGTCTGGGACGACCACGGCGCGCGATCGTGGCCCGTTCGCTGGCTGCTCGGCGAGTTGCGCGTCTTCTATTTCGTCCTCCGCGGATTCGCCGAACACCAGTGCGCCCTCCAGGCCAGCGCCCTCACCTTCGTCACGTTGCTTTCGATGGTTCCGCTGCTGGCCCTCGGGTTTGCGATGATGAACTACCTTGGGGTTCTGCCCAGCCAGCCCGCCGCCACACAAGTCCGCCCGTCGCCGGCCTCCTCGCCGCCCTCTGCCACCACTTTGACCGTGGCGGCGGTCGCGCCGCCTGCCGTCCCACCTGCGTCTGATGATGTTACCGTTGCCGCAGAAGACCAAGCATCCACGGGCAGTTTCGTCAGCCTTCTGCTCGAATCGCTGACCGATCAGCTCACGGCCAAACAAGTCGAGGTGCGCGACCGCATTCTCGCCTACGTCCGCAACACCAAGCTCGCCGCGCTCCAAGCCGTCGGCGTCATTCTCCTCATCGTCACCGCCATCTCGGCCCTCGGCACCATGGAACACGTCTTCAATCAGATCTGGGGCCTGCGCCGGTCGCGCTCGATCCTGCGCAAAGTCACCGACTACCTGAGCGTTGTCGTCATCTGTCCGCTACTGCTGATGGCGGCCATGGCCATGACGCCGGTGATTTCGCGCAACGCCCTGGTCACGCGATTGTTCAACACCGGCTACATTGACGAAGCGCTCACCTGGTCGCTCAAACTTGTCCCCTACCTGAGCACGTGGCTGGCCCTGACGCTGCTCTATTGGTTCCTGCCCAACACGCGCGTCAAACTGCGTTGCGCCTTGCTGGGAGGCTTTGCCGCCGGCGTCCTCTGGCAGTTCGCTTTCTGGGGCTATACGACGTTCCAGGGGGAAGTCCTCCGCTACAACATCATCTACTCGACGTTGGCCGCGCTGCCGTTTTTCTTGTCGTGGCTCTACCTGAGCTGGCTGGTCGTTCTGTTCGGCGCCGAAGTCGCCGCCGCCTATCAGAACATCGAGTCCTACTCGCGCGCCCGCGTGGCCCATCGCATCAGTCCCGCCGAACGCTTGCGGATCGGGCTGAATTTGCTTCTGACGATCTGCGCCCGCTTTCGTCGCGAGGAGCCGCCGTGGACGGCCGACCAGCTCAGCCGCTATCTCGAATGTCCCGCGCGCCTGGTGGACGAATTGCTCGCCGACCTGAGCAGGGTCAACATTGTCATGCCATCAGGCACCGGACGCCTTCCGGCCTACCAGCCGGCCGTCCCGCTTACCAATATCTCGCCCGCGCGCGTGGTCGAAGCGCTTCAGGAAACCGTCAGCGAAGGTGTCGTGGGCACGGCCACACCCGAAGCCCTCTGCGCGCGCACGCTCATGGAACAATGGCGCGAGGGCCTCTGGCGCGAACTCGGCCACGTCGGGTTCGACGTGCTCGTGGAGGAACTTCGGCCCGAACCGGTGCTGTCGGCGGTTCCCGAAAAGTCGAAACAGACCCGGTGAGAAACAGCCGACGGACGGATTTCGTTGCTCCCCAAGGAGATCACCCGGCAGATGTCAGGGAAGAGGCAAACAATCCCCGCGGTGGCGCTCGTTTTCGCAGCCGCCTGGTGTTCGGTTGGAGCAGGCGACGGATTCCTCCAGATCGCCGGCCGCCGCGCGATCATTCCTTGCGGCCAGGCCGAACTCCGGCTCGACGGCGAGCGGGGTTTCTCGTTGGCGCTGGCCGCGCGACACAACGACGCGGCGCAGCCCTTGCTCACGTCCACCTCGGTGAGGCTGTGGCTCGACGGCCAGGATCAGATGGTCGTCAGCCGCGGCCACGTCGTCAACCTGGCGATCCTCGAAGAAGGGCCGCAGCGGGTTGTGGTGCGCGCGCCCTTCACGTTAAGCGGGCGCGACGGCCGCCCGCTCGCTACGGCCCAATATGACCTCGTCTGCTATCCCGAGGGCGAGCTCTTCGTGACCCTTCGCGTCCTGCCGCTTCGCGAGGAAGAGGCCCAGGCGGCAATCGAACTGCGCTTCGCCCACAACGAGGCCCTTCGGTTCGAGCGAGCCTGCGACTTGCCGCTTCTCGCCGGCGCTGCGCCGAGCGGCCCGGCGGTCGGCCTCTACTGGCACAACGGCGATGCGCCTGTGATGGGAGTGATCGGCGACCAAATGCGCTGCCTTCTGGCGTGTCAGGCCGAAACCGAGGGCGACGCCACGATGATCTCGCGTTCGTTTGTGATCAGCCTGGCGCCAACCCGCGACGACTTGCGCCGGCGATGTCTGGCTCACATCGAGCCGCTGCGACCGCTCCGGATGCAATCCTGCCGACCGCTGGTCGAGAGCACTCCCGAAGCGCGCGAGGGAAACGCCGAATTCCCCGGTTGGTGCTATAGCTTTCGCGAGGGAACCTACAACGTTCTGGCTGACGGACCGCGCGCCGAAGTCGAGTTCGTCAATAGGCACGAGGAACCGCGGCATGTCCGCCTGCGGTTCGTCGGGCGTGACTGCCCGGCGCTCCAAATCACCGCGACCAACAGCGTCGGCGGAGAGGCAGCTTCTTGCGGCGAGACTCAGGTCGTCTCCCTGGCGCCCGATTCGGAGACGAAAGAGGCGGGCCAGTCGGCGGCGACCTTGTCGAGCTTTGACCTCGGCGCCGAGGAATGTCTTCTCGCGCGCGCCGAGAGAACCGATCGCGTATTCCTTCAGTTCGTCGGCGCGCGCTTCGCTCAGGGAACGATTCGTCGGCAGTATCGTCTGGTCACGGGCGACCCGAATGCTGGTCTGGGCCAAGTTCAAATTACCGACGGCGGGCCGTCGGCCGGAATCGAACTCGCATCGCTGGCCGCCCCGACGGCCGCCGGATCGCCCACCGTGGCAGCGCTTTCGGCGACGCCTGGCGCGACCGAAACATGGGGGCGTTTCTCACGGTTGACCGATCTGGCGATTGTGCGAAATCGCCCCGATCGCGCGATTGTGCAGGCCACATTCCTGAACGAACCCCGGACGCTCTCCTGCCAGACCAACCTTGTCTTCCGACGCGACGGCGCGACGCTTTCGCTTCACGGCTATCACAGCCTCGAAGCGCTCGAGCCGTTGCGCGGTCTGCGCCCGACGACGCTCGATTTGCCCAGCTTTCGATTCGGAGGCGGCGCGGCGAAAGAAGCCAACCGGCCCGCCCGATTCTTCTACGCCGACAGCCGGAAGCAAATTCAGATTTGCCCCCAATCGGCGCAACCGGGCTTCGGCTATGAGATCGGCGGCTTCAACCGATCGGTCCATCCGGACTTTGCGCTGTGCGGATTTTCGGGCGGCTCATCAGCAGGATTGGTCTTTCTGGGGCGCTCTCTGTCTGGCGCGGGCAAGATGGCCGCCGCCGAGTCGTCGCCGGTCTTATCCATGCGGCTGGAATTGCCCGCCGCCGTCGCGCGCGGCCAGCGCTTCGACTCCATGTGGCAGATGGTAATGGCCGGCACGGGCGAGACCAACCTGCGCGCGCTTCAACAGGCGCTGGGATCGCTCAAGGGCCGTCCGGTCGAAGTGGGCTGGACCGCCAGACAGATCACGGTCGGCGACGGCCATGTCGCCCACCGCGTTTTCGAGCTGAGCCCGTCGGGCAATCCGGCCTCGGATGACGCACGGGCCTACCTGATAGACGGCGGCAACGAACTGGCCGTGGTGAGCGCGGGCACCGATGCGTTGCGCTGGCCGTGGCTGTTTCGCATCCGCGCGCTGGGATTCGATCCGGGGCGCGTTCGGAAGATTCTTTTGACCGACGTGAGCGCCGATCAGGCCGGCGGCGCTCGAGCCTTAAAGCAACTCACCGGGGCGGCAATCCATCTTCACGCCAGCGCGACCGAAGCGCTATCGGTGGCCGGTCCCGATCAGGACCAGCGAACCGACACTTTGGACCGGAACGGTTCGGACCGATTCGAATCGGTCGGCGCGGATCGTCCGCTTCGCGACGGCGAGAAAATCGCCGTGGGCGACGTTGTCATTCGATTTCTCCACACGCCCGGGCCGAGCGGCGAAGCGGGCACGTATCTCGCCAACGCCGGCGGCCTGAGCGTCGCGTTTGCGGGCGACTTGCTCGCGGCCGACGATTCCCGAAGCACGTCGTCCGGCGCGCGAGCCGATGCCCACCGGCACGCGAACCTCGATGAGTGGGTGAGGTCGCTGCGGCGGCTGCGCGCCGAGAACGTTGACCTCGTCGCGCCGTCCTGCTCGCCTCCCCTGTCGGGAACCGAACGCATCAATGCGTTGTGCGATCAAGCAATCAAGCGGTACACCGCCGTTCTGCGAGTGAAGAACATTGATACCGTCCTGCCGCGACCGCTGGTGGCCGGGCCTGAGCTGCGCGGCGACACCGCCTCGCCCGTTGCGCGCGACGAACTGTGGGGCGTCAAAGAAACCGCGGCTCTGAATGTCACGCGAACCCGCCCCATTCAGATCTCGGATTCCATCTGGCGCGTGGGCGGCGGAATGGCGGGAGAGCCTGAAGACGCCAACGTCTTCCTGGTGGACGGCGGCGGCGAGATGGCGCTGATCGGCGCGGGAAGCGGTCTTCACACGCGCGCCATTCTCGACCGCATTCGCGGCTTGAGCAAGAATCCTCTGGACATCAACTACATCCTGCTACCGAGCAGCCACTGGTATGAGGCGCGCGGCGCCAATTCGCTGCGGGCGGCGACGCGGGCGCGCGTCTGCGCCCATCGCTTCGAGACGGCGGCGCTGTGGCGCGGCGACGTTCTGCGCACCGGCCTTCTGATCGGCGACTTCGCCTTCGCTGCCTTCCCGCCTTGCCGCGTGGATCGCGCGCTCGAATGGGGCGAGACACTCCGCGTAGGCCGGCAGGAAATCACCGTTCTCGACGCGCCCGGCTTCCATCGCGGCTCGACGGCGTTCTGGATGATCGTGGACGGACTGCGTTTCCTCGCTGTGGGCCAGACGGCCTTGGGCGATCTTCCGCTACCCAACGATGAGATTGCAGACGGAGCGTTGGGATGGCTCGACCCACACTGGGGCGGAAACGTCCCGGCCTGGCGGCAGACGCTCGAGCGCTTCCTCGCCCTTCAGCCCGACGTCATCCTGCCGGGTCAGGGTCCGGCCCAGGACGAGGAGCTCGAACGGCAGCTGAAGGAGTGTCTGGCGCGGTTGGACCAGATTCAGAAGATTCAAGCGGCCACCGGCCTGTTTCCGGAAAGCCTGTTTGACGCGGCCACAGCGCCCGTGAGGCCGGACATCACGCGGCTTCTCCCGAAACGCTGAAGCGGCGGAAGCAGGGCCGCAGCCAAACGAAGGAATGGGGGACTGGGAGAGTGGGGGAATGGGAGATGCGGAGAAAGTAGGAGTGCTGCCAAAAACGCGGCAGGGTGAAGTGCTTCATAGCGGTTGGGCCAACCCCGCCTCATGTTCTTTGTCCACTTCGGCAAGCAGCGCATCGAGACGGCCTGCCTCCAAGTCGTCCTCGATCTGCCTGTCCCACGCCCGCTCGTGATATTCCTGAAGCCACGCCATCAACTCAACCAGCTCCTTGGCCGGTAGTTGAGTAATGGCCGCTTCGATCTCCGTGACGCTCATACCTGAAACCTCCAGAGAACCTCTTGTCTTGTCAGACGGGGCGCGAAGGCCCGAACAGTTGAATTCTGTGGTTTCCCACTTGGAATCTACGTTTATTTCACCGTCGCCAGCATCTCATCTCGACTACGGTTCTCAACCACAGCCAAGCCCATGCAAAAGCCCCTCACCGCGGTTGTCAAGGGAGTTTGAACAAAGGGGCAGGAACGGGAGAGATGCAATAGGCGGCCATTGGCCCTTGAGGTAGGGGGATGAGTCGTGCGGGGGAGCTGGCGTGGGCGCTGCAACGAATGAGAGGACGGCCACATCATTCTTGGAGAAACGATCATGCGTCGGTGCTTGCCTCTCCCTGGCCCGGCCTCCGCCGCCCGCCGCAGATGCCGCGCTTGGACTTTTCGAGAAATGCGACGATCTGCTGGACCTCGGGACAGCGCGGTTCGGATTTCAGCGCGGCGAGGACCGACGAAAGACTGCGGCGCTCCTCGAACAGGATTCGATAGGCCGTCCGAAGTTCGGCGCGTGCGGCCGACGTGATTCCCGCCCGCCGCAGTCCCACCAGGTTCAGCCCCACCACTTCCGAATCGCCATAGACCATCATGAAGGGCGGGACATCGCGGTTGACGCGCGTGATGCCGGCGCACATGACCAGGCGTCCGATGCGCGTGAATTGATGAACCGCCACAAGCCCCGAGATGAAGGCCCGGTCTTCGACCTCGACGTGGCCGCTCAACAGCGACCCGTTGCAGACGACGATGTGGTTGCCGAGAATGCAGTCGTGGCCGACGTGAGATTGAATCATCAGATAATTGTCGCTGCCAATGATCGTCTGCCCACCCTCGACGTAGGAGCCGTTGATCGAAGCATACTCGCGAATAATGTTGCGGTCCCCGATGACCGTATGGACCGGCGCGCCCTTGTAACCGAGATGTTGCGGCGCCGTGCCGATGGTCGCGCCCGTGTGAATTTCGTTGTCGGCGCCGATGACCGTATGGCCGGTGATCGAGGCGTGGGCGAAGACGCGCGTGCGCGGGCCGATACTCACGTCGGGGCCGATGATCGCATAGGGGCCGATCTCGGCGGTCGGGTCAATCTGCGCTCGCGGGTCAACAACAGCCGTTGGGTGAATAGACATGACAGGACGCGCTCCAAAGCAAAGTCATGGCGTATCAGTTGCGCGACATAAGGCCTTGCGGAGGCGCGACTGACAAGCGTTTTTTCCGCGACATTCGGAGTTCACGCGCCAATGAGACTTTCGCTCCTGGAATGCGAAGATAGTATCGCGCTCCAGGCCAGCGCCAGCCAGAACACCGTCGTGCGCACCGGCTCGTGCAGAGGGAAGTTGAAGAAGGCGTTCACCAGAAGCGCCGCGACCGCCGAAGCGAGCGCCAGCGCGAAGAGGGAATTGGCGGTCTCCGGCGTTCTATGCGCGAGCGACCGGATGACCAGGGAAATCCACGTCACAACAACGACCAACCACGCGGCAAAACCCAGCGTCCCGGTCTCGGCCCAGATTTCCAGCCAATCGTTGTGAGCGTGCTCGGCAACCGCGCCGTTGAGATCGCGCGCGACCACGTCCATCGCCGCACCGGGATTGCGCTGCTCCAGGCGCAAGAACGACGGATAGAACTCCACGCCGAACATTCCCGGCCCGACGCCCAGGACGGGACGGCTCGCGACCATTTCGAGCCCGACCAGATTGAAGACGATCCGAACGCGAAGCGACTCACTGTGGGGATTGGCCACGTCGGCCAGACGCGCGCGCAGCAGCCCCATAGGGCCTGTGCGTGGCCCTTCGGCAAAAACCGCGACGAGAATCACCAATGTTACCCCGGCTGCAACAACACCGCCGATTCGCGCCCGCCGCGAAATTCGAGGAATCGCCGTCAGGCCGCCTCCGACCAACACCACCGCGCCGACGATCATACCGAGAAAAGCGCCGCGCGAGCCGCTCAGGATCGCGGGAACGCCCATGACGGCCGCGGCAATCAGCGCCGCGACTTTTGCCCGCCGCCCGGCAACCGCCATCGCCACGCCCGCGGCCGCCACCGCCAAAGGCGCAAGATAGCCGCCGAGATATTCGGGATTGGCCAGCGTCACGAAAACGCCCGTGCGATAGCGCTCGGCCTCGCGATAGCGAACCAGTCGGGCCAGCGGATCGAATCCCAGATGTTGAAGAATGGCCACCGCTCCGACCGCCGCTCCCGTGGCGATCATCAACGCCGCCAATTTGCGGATGGCATCGGGCGACGCCGGTCGCCAAACCATCGCCGCGAACAGCGCGATCAACGACAACGACGGAATAGCCGCGCGAAACGAAAACCCCGGTTCGCGACAAAGCAGCGCCGAGAGAACGTGTGCGACGGCCAAAGCCACCGCCGCCGGCAGCAACGCGCGAATCAGCGTTGGCCTCGCTCGCCGCTCTCGCTTCTCCTGCAGGGCCGCTGCCGCCGCGATCAGAGCAATCTCGACCGCCGAGAGAAATACAACCACCAGCCACTTGCTGTCGGTTACCGTGTGCAGCGTCGGCAAGCGGTTGGAGAGAAACAAGGGCGGCGCAAGACAGAGCATCCCCGCAACCAAATCGCGCGCCCGCACCACGGCGCGAACGACTGACACTGCCCCAACTGGCGACTCGGCATTCCCGCGTTTCAACGGTGCGCTCCTCGGCGTCGGGATTCTGCGATGCCGCCGATCCCTTTGCCACTGGAAAAGACAAGGGTTGCAATCGAGCCGCCGGTCGGTCACGGTCTTATCGGACTGCATTCCTTCGGCAGAAACGAGCGATGAAGGGCAAATACACATTCCGAGCGCTGGCCGTTGTCATTTGGGCAGTGGCCTGTTTCAACGCAAGCAGCAGTACGTCAGGACCGACGGCCCTTTCCCTTCTTCCGCCGGAGCTTGCCTCCTATGAACCGCGGGGTGGCCGCAACCTCGCCGAGCAGCTCCAGGTCAACCCCACCACAGGCGACCTGTCCTATTGGGAGAGCGACCTGCCTCTTTCGGAGTCGGCGTCGGCTCTGGTCTTGCAGCGATTCTACCGCTCGTTGGCATCGGGCAAGGAGGCGGGGCTATTCGGCCGCGGATGGCGGACCCTTTTCGAGCGACGGCTCGCGGGCCTGAATCCGAACACTTGCGTTCTTGCCGATGAGTGGGGCGGAACCTGGCTTTTCTCCAGGAGCGACGACGGCCAATGGTGGGCCGAGCGAGGCCCCGCGCGCCGGATCGAACCGTCCGCCGAGGGCATGGCGCTTCATGACAGCGATGGCACGACCTGGCAGTTTGCTCCGTCCGGGTCGCTCACCGCCGTTTCCGACAAAGTGGGGCGGCGGCTGACGATCGAACGCGACCGCGAACCTCCCGCGACGATCCGAACCGTCCGCGATTCTACTGGCAACGCGCTCTCGTTCGCGACGAACGCCGACGGCCTCATCGAACGGGTCACCAGCTCCAACGGACAAAGCGTGAGCTATGAATACCGCGAGGGCCGGCTCGTCGGCGCGCAAACCGACCGCGGAGCTGCCACCCGTTACTCCTACGACAATTCGGGACGCCTCAGCGAAATCCGTCTGCCCAACGGCTCCGTCATCGCCATCAAGTCCGACGATCTCGGCCGCGTCTTGGGGCTTTCGGGAAAAGGCGTTCTGTCGCGCACGTACAGCTATCGCGACCACGTCCCGACCGACCCGTCGGCGACCGACGTCACTCGACCGGGCGGACCGGGCAACGCAACGCGCTGGCGCGTATCGGAAAACGGACGGCGCGTCGAGATGGCCATCGAGTCGGGCGTCATCGCTGCGCTCGAGAAGAATGATCGCGGCTTGCCCGCCCAATTGACGCTGGCCGGCAAGATCGTCCGGCGATGGAAATACGACGCGCGCGGCCGTCTGGCGGCTCTCGAAGGCCCCCAGGGCGAAACCACGCGATTCGCTTATTCGGGCAATCGTCTTCAGCCGGATCGCATCGAGCGAGCCGATGGTTCGACCGTCCGCTTCGAATACGACGACAAGGAACGTTGCATCGCGGCAGCCATTGGCAACCAGAGTCCGTGGCGCTATGAGTACGACGATTCGGGTCATTTGCAGAAGTTTGAGAACTTCTTTCACGGCCGCTACGAGATTGCCTATGACGAGAAGGGACGCGTGGCGGCCTTGGTTGAGCCGGTCGGAGCGAAAATCCTCATTGGCCGCGACGATCGCGGATGCATTGTGTCGGTTGGGCGAACCGCTGGCCCGGCGATCCGTTTCGAGCGTGACGAAGCCGGCCACGTGAAAACCCTCAGCGACGGGATCGAATGGCTCCAGCTCGGATACAACGAGTCGGGGAACGTGACCAGTCTGCTCGGCTCGCAAGGCTGCGCGCGCCGGTTCTATTACACCGCCGAGGGAATGCCCTCGACATTGCAGGGCACTGCCCCGCGCGCGCTGCGGTTGTTCTACGACGGCGAGCGCAACTGCATTGCATTTCAACGAGCCGAACAAACCGCGCTTCACATGGCGCGTGGGCCGCTTGGCCAGATCCGTATGCTCGACGCCGCCGGACTTGCCCGATGGACGGTGGACTACGACGCCGGAGCCCGCCCCATCCGTTGGCAAAAACAAGGCTTCGAGCCGACCCGTCTGGAATACGACGGCGCCGGGCGAATTCGCACGCTGGTCTCGTCCTCGGGCAGCAGCATGACGTTGCGCTATGACTCGGCGGGCCCAGTCGCGTCGCTCGAAAGCCCGCTTCGCCGTTTCCAATTCGTATTCAATCCCGTGGGGCGGCTCCAGACGCTGATCGAGCTGACGGGTGGCAAACGCGACACCTTCGAGTATGACGAGGCCAACCGCATGGTCCGCCGCAGCTGTCCGGGATGGACCGAACACTATCGCTACGACCGCGCCGGCCGCGTGATCGGCTGGACCGTCGCGGATTTGGGCGCGCGCGAGTATGGATTTCGGTACAGCGAGGCGGGATGGCTGGAGGAGATCACGTTTCCCAACGGCGTGCGCTCGACGTTCGATTTCGATGCGGCGCACCGCTTGACGCGGGTCGGCGCAAAGGACGGCGAGGGTCGCGCATTGTTCACGACGGCGATTGACCATCCGACCAGTTCGCGTTTGGCGGCGGCGACCGGCGGCGGCGGCGACCGCTTCGCCTATCGCTATGATGCCAATCTTGCTCTTGTCGAAACGACCGGGTCGGACGGCGCTCCCAACTTCTTCGCCTATGATCCGCGCGGTGGTCTTCTGTTCACGACCTCGACCGCGCGCCGCGAGATCATTCGGCGCGATGCTTTGGGTCGCCCAACCGAAGTCGGCGCCGCCCGCTACGTCTATCTCGGTCCCAACGACGCGCCGCCGCCGATGACGAGCGCGACGGTCTGCCTGACTCTCGACGATCGCGATCGCGTGATCGCGCTGCGCCGCGGCGACGGCCTTACCGTCCGCTATGCCTATTTGCCCGACGGGCGGATGATCCGTCGCGAGGTCAAGGGCCGCGTGGTCGGGTTTGACTGGGACGGCCCGCGGCTGCGCGCGACCTATGACGAGCGAGGCCGGTCGGTCGCGAGCATCCACCACGATCCGACGTTCGGCCTGCCGCTGGCCGTTGGGATCGGCGGGCGAACCTATTTCTGCCACCCCGACCCGTTCGGCCATCCTGCGTTGCTGACCGACGAGAAGGGAAAGCAGGTCGAACCGCCGGCGGACTTCCCGTTTGAAATCCGCAAGCCCAACGAAGCGCCGATCGGCCCGACCTGGGAGGGATTGCCGCCGGCGATTCGCTTGCCCGACGAAGGCCTGTGGCTCGTGCGCGGTCGCCTGTGCGATCTGCGAAGCGGCGATTTCCTGTCGCCCGATCTTGCGCGATTCGTTGAAAGCGACAATCCCTATCGAGCGCGCGTGATTCCGCGACCCATCGAGCCGACCAATGCATGGGCCGAACTGGCCGAGGTCCTGCGTTGGATTGAGCAGATCGAAAAAGGCAGGCTAGGTCGGACGGGTCAGACAGGTCCGAAGACCCCACCGGAGTGCGGAATGAAAACTCAATGGGCGCGCAACGTCCCCGCCGACATGCCGCTTTCCGAGCTCGCCCCCCTCGTGCGGCGCCCGGAACTGCTGGAACAGCGATCGCTGGAAACGGCCTTTCATCACGACCTCAATCCCGAACGATGGCTTGAGGGGGCGTACCCTGCCGCCCTCTGTTCGGACGCGATTTGGCCGATGAATGCGCTCCCCGGCGGACCGCGAGATTCGCCGCCTTCACCAGCCGACGCCTTCACCAACTTCTCACCGCTCGGACCGATCCCGTGGGAGTGGGACCCCGCCGCGACACGGTAGCCTCAGCTGCCGGATCGGTGTCCCTGGCCGTCCATGTCGTCCGTGGCCGTCCATATCGTCCATCGCCGTCCATGTCGTCCGTGGCTGTCCATGTCGTCCATTGTCGCCTGCACAACGCCTCGCCCACTCAAATCCGCTTGAAGAACGCCGCCCGCCCGATACACTGCCGCTCCGTGAGCACGGAATCCGAAAAATCATCGTCTTCACTGCCGTTGGGAATTCCCGGCGAACCCAACGCGCCATCGCGCGGCTCTTCGTCGCCCAAGAGCGCGCCCGCGTCCGCCGGCGAACCCGTCTCCCTCGTCGGCGTCCTCGAACGCATCACGTTTTTCAATCCCGAAAACGCCTACACCGTCGCGCGCCTGTCGGTCGAGGGCGAGTTCAAGCCCGTCACCATCATCGGCAACCTTCTCGGCGCCAATCTGGGAGAGACGCTCGAACTTCGCGGCCGCTGGACGATGAACCCCAGATTCGGCCGCCAGTTCACCGTCGAAACGTTCTCGCCGCGCCTTCCCGTCACGATCAAGGGCCTCGAAAAGTACCTCGGCTCCGGCCTCATCAAGGGAATCGGCGAACACTACGCGGGGCGCATCGTGAAGAAGTTCGGCCTCGACGTTCTCGACATTCTCGAAAAGTCGCCCGAGCGGCTTCGCGAAGTCCCCGGCCTCGGCGCCAAGCGCATCGAGATGATCAAGCAGACCTGGCACGAGCAACGCGCGACGCGCAGCCTCGTGATGTTTTGCCAGGAACACGGCATCTCGATCACCTTCGCCCGCCGCATCTATAAGCAATACGGCGACGCGGCGATGGCCACGCTCGGCCGCAATCCCTACCAGGTCGCACTCGACGTCCAGGGGATCGGCTTCAAGACCGCCGACTCCGTGGCGACCAAACTCGGCATCGCGCACGACTCGCCCCAGCGCGTCGAGGCGGGCCTCGTTCATATTCTCCAGGAAATGACCGAGGACGGCCACGCCTTCTGCCCCTACGAAGAATTCCTCGAGCGCGCCGGCGAGATGCTCGGCGTCGGACCCGACAAGATCAATCCAGCCTTGCGCCGCCTTCACGATGCCGCGCAGCTGCATCTCGAAACGCTGCCCGACGGCGCGAAGGCCTGCTATCTCGACTGGATGTGGCGCTACGAGGTCGCCGTGGCGGAAATGTTCGCGCGGCTTCTGGCCACGCCCAAGCCCTATCCGCCGATTGACGCCGAGCGCGAGATCGCGGACTTCGAGAAGCGTTTCCACTTCACGTTCGCCGCTCGCCAGCGCGACGCCCTGCGCGCGGCCCTGCGCGGCGGCGTCATGGTCATCACCGGCGGCCCCGGCACCGGCAAAACGACGCTCGTTCGCGGCATCATCGAAATTCTGCGCGCCAAAGGGCTGGGCATTCTTCTCGCGGCCCCGACCGGCCGCGCGGCCAAGCGTCTCTCCGAAACCACCCGCATGGACGCCGCGACCGTCCATCGCATGCTCAAGTATAAGCCCGATCGCGGCGGTTTCTTCATGGACGAGGAGCATCCCCTGCGCGCCGAACTGGTCGTCGTGGACGAGGTCTCGATGATGGACGTACCGCTCACCTATCACTTCCTGCGCGCCGTCAAACCCGCCACGTCGCTGATCTTCGTCGGCGACGCCGATCAGTTGCCCTCGGTCGGGCCGGGCAATCTCCTCGGCGACGTCATCGAATCGGGCGTCATTCCGGTCGTGCGGCTGACCGAGGTTTTTCGCCAGGCACAGCGCAGCCGCATCGTCACCAACGCCCACCGGATCAACGAGGGCGAATTTCCGTCGCTCGGCGCGGGCGACAGCCTCGGCGCGGGCGACTTCTACTTCGTCGAGCGCAAAGAACCCGAAGCCGCCGTCGCCGCGATCAAAGAGATGGTCAAGGAGCGCATTCCCGCGCGCTTCGGCCTCGACCCCATCAGCGACGTGCAGGTCATCACGCCCATGCACCGCGGCCTGCTCGGCACGACTCACCTGAACAACGAGTTGCAGGAGTTGCTCAACCCGTCGCCCAACTATGTCATCATCGGGGCCAAGAAACTCGCGGTGGGCGACAAGGTCATGCAGGTGCGCAACAACTACGACAAGGACGTTTTCAACGGCGACATCGGCCGGATCGTTTCGCTTGATCGCGAGAAGCAGCGCGTCCGCGTGAACTTCGATGGCCGGCCGGTCGAGTATGAGTTCAGCGAGCTGGACGAATTGCAGCTGAGCTACGCCATCTCGGTCCACAAATCGCAGGGCAGCGAATACCCGGCGGTCGTGATGCCGATGCACCCGCAGCACTACATCATGTTGCAGCGCAATCTTCTCTATACGGGCGTGACGCGCGCGCGACGGCTGGTCTGCATCGTCGGCACCAAGCAGGCGCTCGGCATGGCCGTCCGCAACAACAAAACCCAGCGGCGCTTCACCGCCCTGGCGCAACGGCTGCGGGCGCAGGTGAAGGCGTGAGTGTGTCACCATTTCCAAGAATCGTCGGCCGGGAAACGGATTGTGCGGCCCCGTTTGTCCACAAGAGGATCGTGGCGCTTCCCGCGTCTTGGTTTCGGTCCCCAAATCGAGAACCAGAAACCGAATGCACCCGCCAAAATGGCCAACGGAGCGGCAACGGTGTCTCCCCAGTAGTTGGAC
>Ga0315274_10008530_pt1 | contig 14849 bp, 14 predicted proteins | sample YL17G02_20_MG_FD_203700 | JGI IMG/M metagenome (GOLD analysis project Ga0315274, IMG submission 203700) | Sediment microbial communities from Yellowstone Lake, YNP, Wyoming, USA - YL17G02_20 | ecosystem: Environmental > Aquatic > Freshwater > Lake > Sediment | place: USA: Wyoming | collected... | reverse complement strand
CCAGCGCCTTCATCACCCCGGGCCGCACGGTGGCCATCTGCGGCCGCGCCTGGCGGCAGACGATGGTGGCCATCAGGTTGCCGCCGAAGGCGGGGCGGGTCTGGACGAGCAGGCGCTCGGTTTCGTCAATGTCCAGGCCGGTGCAGTCCGCGGTCAAGCCTGCGCTCACCCGCGCCGCCACGCGTGGGGCCAGGTCTCGCCCCTGCGGAGTGGCGGAGATGAGCACGATCTCCGGCTTGTGCCGGTTCATCAGGCCGGCGAGCACGTCGGTGTACGGGCCGGTGCGGTAGTGCGCCAGCGCCGGGTCCTGGGCGAGGTACACCTTGTCCGCGCCGTGCGCGATCAGGTCTTGCGCGAGGCCTGCCACTTGGTTGCCGAGCAGCACCGCGGCGAGCTCCACGCCGAGTGTGTCGGCAAGCCGCCGGCCCTCGCCGAGCAGCTCATACGTCCCCCGGCGCAATTGCCCGTGAAGATGCTCGGCCACCACCCACAGGCCGTGGTACTGGGACACGTCCACATCCCGCGTGAACGTCACCTCCAGCACAATCGCGTCGAACTTGCACGAGGAAGCGCAGGCCCCGCACTGGGTGCAGCTATCGTTGAAGCGCGCCTTGCCCTCCACGATCTCGATCGCCCCGTAGGGACAGGCGCGCAAGCACAGCTTGCATCCGGTGCAGTTCTCGACTATCAGGCGAACAGCCATAACGTGGTCTCCAGCGTCTGTAGGGCGGGGACACCCGTGCAGTTCGGTATCCCCGCCGGAAGCCAGGCGGCGGGCATGCCCTTCGGCAAGCTCAGGGTCATACCCGCCCTACAGAAGGTGCAACCCCTTGATGATGCCGGCGAGCTGGTCCGCCACCTGGTCCGGTTCGCCCTCCAGCATCTGGCCGCCCGCCCGCTTCTCAGGTGGCCAGACCCTCATCACCTGAGTCGGCGAACCGTCGAATCCAGTCTGCGTAAGGTCCGCCGCCAGGTCGGCCGCCGTCCACTTGATGATCTCCGCCTTCTTCGCCTTGAGCACGTTCCTCATGCTGGGGTAGCGGGGCTCGTTGATCTGCTTGACCACGGTCACGACGGCGGGCAGCTTGACCTCCATCACCTCGTACATATCATCCAGCACCCGCCGCGCCCGCAGCTTGCCGGCCGGCTGGCCGTCGCCGATCTCCAGCCCGATGGCGAAAGTGACCTGTGGGAACCCGAGCCGCTCCGCCAGCCCCGGCCCCACCTGGCCGGTGTCCCCGTCAATCGCCTGCTTGCCGCAGAGGACCAGGTCAACCTCACCCAGCTTCCTCACCGCGGCGGCAAGGGTGTAGGAGGTGGCCAGCGTGTCGCTCCCCCGGAAGGCGGCGTCGGTGAGCAGGATCGCCTCGTCCGCGCCCATGGCGATGGCGTGGCGGAGCGCCTCCTCTGCCTGCGGCGGGCCCATGGTGATCACGATCACCTTGCCGCCATGCGCTTCCCTAAGCTGCAGCGCGGCCTCGATGGCGTTCTCATCGAAGGGGTTGATGACGCTCTTCACGCCCTCCCGGATGAGGGCGTTGGTCTTCGGATCGACGCGGACCTCGGTGGTTTCCGGAACCTGCTTGATGCAAACGACAATGTTCACCCGCCCAGCTCCCTGACGTTCCTGACCCGGCGTAGCCGGAACCAAGAGTCGACGGCAAACGACTTCACCGCGAAGACGCGAAGGACGCAAAGGGCAGAGTCGCCCGCCTGCGGCGGGCGTAGAGAGTCTTCTTTGCGCTCTTTGCGCCTTTGCGGTGAGTGCCGTTCCCAAGACTCCTCTATACAAGCTGTTAAGAAAACGACTGACAAGGGACTCGCGCGCTTGCCCGCCGTTGGCGGGTTCACCCGCCCAGCTCCCGGATGACGCTATTGGCGATCACCATCCGCTGGACCTCGGAGGTGCCCTCCACGATCTCGAACAGCTTCGCTTCTCGCATGTAGCGCTCGACCGGATAGTCCCTGGTGTAGCCGTACCCGCCGAAGATCTGCACCGCCTTGGTGGTCACTCGCATCGCCACCTCGGAGGCGTAGAGCTTCGCCATCGCCGCCTCTTTCTCGAACGGCTTGTCCTGGTCCTTCAGCCACGCCGCTCGCCAGGTCAGCAACCTGGCGGCGTCTACCTCAGTCGCCATGTCCGCGAGCATGAACTGGATCGCCTGGAAGCTGGAGATGGGCTTGCCGAACTGGTGTCGCTGCTTCGCATAGGGCACCGCCGCCTCCAGCGCCGCCCGCGCCACGCCCACCGCGCCGATCGCCATGCCGATCCTGCCGACGCCCAGCGTTCGCATCGCCACGATGAACCCGCGGCCCTCTCTCCCGAGCACGTTCTCCTTCGGCACCCGGCAGTCGGTGAAGATCAGCTCCCGGTTAGGCAGAGACGGATAGGCCATCTTCCTCTCGTTCTTGCCGAACTCGAACCCCGGCGTGCCTTTCTCCACGATGAATGCCGTCAGCCCACGCTCCGCCCTGCCCGGGTCGGTGCTGGCGATGATCACGTAGGTGTGCGCCTCGCCGCCGTTGGTGATGAAGATCTTGGTGCCGTTGAGCACGTAGCCGTCGCCGTCTTTCTGTGCCTTGGTGCTCACCGCGCCCGCGTCCGAGCCGGCGCCCGGCTCGGTCAGCCCGAAGGCGCCGATGTGCTCTCCCTTCGCCAGGGGGACCAGGTGCTTCTGCTTCTGCTCCTCCGTCCCGAAGCTCATGATCGGGAAGGCGGCGAGCATGTGGGCGCCATACACCGCGCCGGTGGTGGTGCAAGCCCGCGAGAGCTCCTCTCCCACCGCCGCCCAAGTGAGGAAGTCCATCCCCAGCCCGCCATACTTATCCGGCACGGGGATGCCCATGAGATCGAGCTGGCCCAGTTTCGCCACATTCCCCGCCGGCCACACCCCCGCCTCATCGGTTTCCCGGGCTTTGGGCGCGAGTTCGTCGTTGCAGAACTCCCTCACCGCCTCCAGAACGGCCGACTGATCCTCGTTGAAGGTGAAGTCCATGCCGATGCGTCTCCTGGTGGTGCTGTAGGGCGGGCGCTCTTCAGGCTACGAAGCCTTGGCGACGTAGGCCCGCGCCCGCCACTTCCTGGCCGGCCGTGATGTTATCGGAAACGAGAGGTGGAGTCAACGCGAGTTGCAGCTCCGATGGAGCTGCGCCACCGGCAAGACAGACGGCGAAATCGGCTACGGCTGGCACAGCAGGCCGCAGGTATGTCCGGGGGTGCGGCGAAACCATGCCCCGGTGGTACTAGCAAGCTGGCCTGTGGTAACTCGGGAACAGGAAGGGACAGGCAGGCGAGATCACAAGCCGCGGCGTGTAGAAGCGCGGCGGTGTCTGAGGCCGTGGGAGGGATCGACGTGAGCATAGAGCCGGGACCGACAACGGGACGGGACATCCTGCTTCTGATCCTTTATGTGGGAGGGGCCACAGGGCAGACTTCTGAGCCGATTCGCGGGCGCACGCGCCTGATGAAGATGGTCTTCCTGTTCGAACGCGAGCTCTGGCGCAAGTTCAGGTTCGACTGCGTCATCAGCGAGAGCGATCTGCCAACCTTTGAGCCGTGGCACTACGGTCCGTTCTCGAAGCGGGTATTTGACGATATCGAGTTCTTCAAGCGCATCGGGTTCCTCAGTGTCAGCCCGGGTGACGACGCCACTGTCGAGGAGGTCGTGGAATTCGAGCAGTGGTGGGACGACATCTCCGTCGAGGAGGACAGCGAGGGAGGGGGGTACAGCGAGTACACAGAGGAGTGCTTCACGCTGACCGAGACGGGCGTACGGTTCGTTCGAGAGCGCCTGCTCCCGGGACTGTCGTCCCGGCAACTCGGCGCTTTGCAGGAGTTCAAGGCGAGGCTCAACGTAGCTCCATTGCACGCCATTCTCCGGTATGTCTACGGCAAGTACCCGGACATGACCACCAAGTCGAAGATCAACGATCAGGTCAGCGGATGACCTGGCCATAGGCGCGGGACCTAATGGACCTTCCCCTCCTCTTGAACGCGGCAGCTGTCGCACTCAACCTCGTGGCGCAGTTCTCTTCGCTGATGCCTAAGGGTATGGATCACCGCCTGCAGGTGCTCCTGGACCGATGTCTGGATGCGCGCGCGCGGCTTCTGCATAAGATCCTCGACTACTACTCGGGTCAACAGTTCGACAACCTTGAGGCTGCAGCAGGCGGAGAGGCCAGTGAGTACGTCCGTACGAATGACAGGCATGCCGATAACCGTGTTTGCGTCATGTCGCTCATGCGAAGGGAACAGAGAGCCAGTGGGCTGTTGCTCGACGGCTTGTTGGTTGCACTCGGCGGGTTCGCCGTTGCACTGGTGCCCGCGGGACGGAGTTGGCTTGTCCTTGTCACGAACCACGTCGATGACGTGGCCCGCGTCGCTCCTTTGATCGGTGTTGTCGGGGGCCTTGCCGGTTTCGCACTTCAGCTCTGCGCCATTCTGCTGGCAAACCGCGTGTTAGGTAGATGCAAGGAGTTGGAACGTTCAGCAGAGTTTCAGGGTGGACCTGCGCAATGACTGAGAACGAGATGGTCTGTGCTGCTGTCCGCAAGTTCCGTGAACTGGGCGAGACAGTCGCCGCCGGAGTCCCGTTCATGTCGCGCTGCATTGACCTCGTCTTGGTGCGCGCCACTGACATCCATGCCATCGAGTTCAAGCTCAAGGACTGGAGGCAAGGGATCATCCAGGCGCGGGACCATCTTCTGGGGGCCGACTACGCGTACGTTTGCCTGCCCAGTCGGGAGCCGAGTGACGCTCTCCTAGCGGCCTGCGCGGAGAATGGCGTCGGACTGCTGCTCTTTGATCCCGAGGGAGGGGATCCTTTCACGGAGGCTGTCAAGCCCGTCCGCTCGACCGAGCTGTGGGAGCCAGGAAGGGAATGGCTCTTGCAGGCGGCGAACGAGGCCACCCGGTAGAGGTAATCCAATGCGAGCGAGTGAAGAGAGGGGGCTGCATCTGATCCGTTACGGCGTCGGTGCCGACCAGAGATTCCTAGCCGGGGAGTTCCTCGGCAAGTACGATATCGCCGCCATCAATGGCAATATGGTCGCCCACACTCCCGCCGCGTTGGCTCGCTTCCTCGGCGAGAGGACGGCGTCTCCACAGCGCGCGACGAAGCCATTCATCATTGACCCGCTCACGCATGCGTTCCAGCACGATCCGAGCAAGGTCATGAGTCGAACCCCGTCTCCCGAGGACGACGAGGAGGAGTCGCCCCGTGTCAAGCTGTCCATCAGGCGCATGGGCGACGCGTTCGGCGAACCGGTACAGTCCGCTCTGGGATCGAGGCCAATCCTGCCGTCGGATTTCAGCCAAGAGGCGGTGCGCGCGGGGTTCTGCGAGAGAGTAGTCAGGTTCCAGCTGGACACAATAGAGACCGCAGCCCAGTCAAGCGATTCGCGCAAGTACCTGGAGTACATAGGGCTCGGCGCGATCAAGCCGACTCTAGTGGTGGCCCCCTACTTCTGGATGACCGCGGAGACCATAGACGATTGGCTGCCAAGGAATCTGGACTTCGTGAAGCACAGTCGTGCGCCTGCCAATGGTACGCGCTTGTTCGCGCAGGTTGTGATCACCAAGGACATCCTCACCGACGAGGGCAAGCGCTCCCGCATAGCGGTGGCCTACGCCGATGCCGACTGCGATGGCGTCCTTCTCTGGATAGACGAGTTCTCGGAACACGAGGCCACTGAGGACGAACTGGTGGGCTTGGGAGAACTTGCTCGGTCTCTCAGCGTGCGGAAGCCCGTGTACAACCTGTATGGTGGCTACTTCTCCGTGCTGCTGTGCCAGCTGTCTGACCTGAAGCTGCTTGGCGGAGTGTGCCACGGGCTCGAATACGGTGAGGATAGGAGCGTCGTACCAGTGGGCGGCGGCATCCCCATGGCGAGGTTCTACCTCCCCCGGTACCATCGCCGTCTGCGCTACCCGGACGCAGTGAGGGTAGCACGCGCCTTGGGGGGATTCCGGTCGGTGCAGTCCTACTTCGACACCATCTGCTCCTGTGCAGAGTGTCATGCCGTCATCTCGTCTGAACCGGCCCGCGACTTCGCTGTCTATGGCGTGAGCAAACGCGTTAGGTTCCAGAGAAAAGGGCACGTTGTAACCCTCGACTACCCAACACCGGAGACCAAGGAACACTGCCTACGGCATTATCTGCACGTCAAGCACAGTGAGTTCGAGGACGCCCGAGGCAAGAACAGCGCGGAGGTCGTCAAGGACCTCGATGCGCTCTTCGCCCACGCCGCCCAACAATCTGCACGTGACCAACCCCGGCACCTCAGAGACTGGGCATCCGCCATCCGCCGACTGGCGCAGTTCCTGCAGTAGGTTCTACAGGGCGCCCGTAAGGCGCATCTGGCGCCGACGTTGATTCGCGGACCGGACTGCGGTATAATCTCGGTGATGTTCCGCTCGCCCTCAACCTACGGTGGCGTTCTCCCGCGCGCGATGAGGTGCGCTGCCCTCGTCGCGCTGGGCGTCTTCCCGAGCGCCCTCGCCTCTGCCACCCCCGAGCCGGCCTACAAGAAGCAGGCGGCCCAGCTCAAAGCCGTGGATGTGGTGAGCACGGCCCAGCTTCAGCAGGCCTTGCGGGCCGATCCCGGGCATGTGCTGCAGATCTCCGGCATCATCCAGGGCCTGGCGGCAACTGGGGACAGCCGCAGCATCATGCTCAAGCTCGTGGACAACACCACGGTGGTGATTGAGTTCAAGGGGGACCGGCCGGAGGCGCAGACGGGATCCCGGGTGCGGTGCCTGGTCAAGCCGGTCGGCCCGTCCATCAGCTCTCGCCTGGATCTGGTCGACATCACCTGGGACAAGACCCCCATACAGCTGCTGGCAGAGGCCGCCCGCGGCGCTCTGAAGATACCGGTCAAGGACAGAGCGGAGATCTCACGGGCGGCGTTGGAGATCCAGCGGAGCCAGCAGGCGGCCGACCCGACCCCCACCCGGGGTGGTGACAGCGAGCTGGTGATAAAGCGAGCGATCGCCCACTTCAACCCGCGGCTCACCCCCGCCGAGATAGATGCCATCACGGAGAGCATCCTGACCTACTCCGAGAGATACGAGGTGGAGCCCTACCTGGTGGTGGCGGTGGTGGCGGCGGAATCGAGCTTCAACCCGAATGCGCGCTCCTACAAGGGCGCGGCCGGGCTCGGCCAGCTCATGCCCGCCACCGCGGCCGCCCACGGGGTAGATCCCTACGACCCTATCGCCAACCTAGAGGTCGCCATCCGCATCATCAGCCGAAACCTGAAGGAATACAACAACTGGAACAAGGCCCTCGCCGCCTACAACGCCGGCCGTGGCGCGGTCAATCGCTACGACGGTGTCCCCCCCTACCGCGAGACCCGCGAGTACCTGTGGCGCATCTATGAGTACTACTGCTCGCTGACCGGGACCACACCGGAGCCGCGGCCGCGGTAGTCGGCCACCAGCCGACCCCGCCACCACTTCTCTGCTGATTCCATCTGACGCGCTGGCTGACCAGCACCCGTGGCCGCGCCGCGGCCCTTCGCAATATGCTATACTGCCTGAGTCGCCACCTGCGTCAGCGGCCTGAGGAAAGCATGGCAGGGACGCGCACGGAAATCGCCCGGTCGGGCAAGCGGCTGAAGGTCCAGTTGCTAGGCCTGTTGGCGTTCAACGGCTACTTCTGGGCTCCGTGGGGCAAGTACGCCTGCCTGCCAGTGCTTAACTGCTATGCCTGCCCGGCCTCGACGACCGCGTGTCCCCTCGGCTCCATCAAGGAGTTCGCGGCCTCGCGACGCTTCCCGTACTACGTGCTGGGCTCCCTGGGTGTGGCCGGAGTGGCGATGGGGCGGGCCTTCTGTGGGTGGGCGTGCCCGTTCGGATGGCTGCAGGACATGCTGTACCGGATTCGCACGCGCAAGGTCCGCCTCCCCAGAGCTGCCAACTGGCTCAAGTATGTGTTGCTGGTGTCGCTGGTGATTGCGCTGCCCGCGATAGACGGCAAGCCGGAAGAGCAAGTGGCCGCGGACACCGTGGTCAAGGAGGGCACCGGGGCGCGCAGCTTCTGCTCCCTGGTGTGCCCGGCGGGGACGCTGGAGGCAAGCGTGCCCAGCTTGCTCTACAGCCAGCCGCTCCGGGAGGCGGCCACCTGGCGCACCTACAGCAAGATCGGATTGCTCGTGGGTTTCCTCGCACTGATGGTGTTCTCCCGGAGGAGCTTCTGCCGGGGCGCGTGTCCGCTGGGAGCGCTGATGGCGCTGGCGACCCCGATCTCCGCCCTGCGTCTGCGGACCGACCCGGACAAGTGCACGCGGTGCATGAGATGCGTGCACGTGTGCCCAACCGACTGCCGCCATGTGCCAAGCGCGGAGGCCGGGAAGGAGGCAACTGCGGAGTGTGTGCTGTGCCTGGATTGCGTGCGCGCCTGTCCCGAGGAGGGCGCGCTCTCCGCGTGGCTGGGGAGCCGGATGATCTCGATTAGCCAGGGTAAGGGAAATGCGTAGGGCCTTGCTGATAGCGGCGGCCCTGTTGGCGCTGCTGTTCACCGGCCTGGCGCTCTACGGCATCGGGCATGGCGATGCCAGCTTCGTGGCCGAGAATGCGAAGTCGTTCTGCTTTTCCTGAATGTTGGGACAATGACCGCGCGTGACGCGGTCGGAGGGCGAATTGGGCGACAAGACGTTTCCACTACGGGGCTTGCCGAGGGTTGATGAGATACTGGGCCACCCGCTGATCACCGCGGTAAAGGGGGCGCCCCACCTGGTGGCGCGAGAGGCGGCCCGGGAAGCGGTCGAAGAGCTGAGAGAGAAGGCCCTAGCAGGCTGTGGTTCCGCTGACGCGAGCCTGGAGGCGGTGGCGGCGCGTGCTGCCGAGCTGCTGCGGCGCAAGCTGCAGCCCAGCTTGCGCCGCGCCATCAATGCCACGGGCGTGATCCTCCACACCGGACTCGGGAGAGCGCCGCTCTCGAGAGCTGCGCAGGACGCCATCGCCGATGTTGCCGCGGGCTACTCCAACCTCCAGGCGGACGTGGGCTCCGGCGAGCGGATGCACCGCGAGGTGCACGTAGCGGAGCTGCTCCGGCGACTCACCGGCGCGGAGGCCGCCGTGGTTGTGAACAACAACGCCGCCGCCACCGTGCTCGTGCTGAATACTCTGGCGGCCGGACGGGAGGTGGTGGTCTCCCGGGGCGAGATGGTGGAGATCGGCGGAGCGTTCCGGATTCCGGAGATCATCTCCCTCTCAGGCTCCCGGTTGGTAGAGGTGGGCTGCACCAACCGAACCCACCTGCGGGATTACCGCAAGGTGATCACGAGCGATACCGCGGTGCTCCTCGTCGTCCATCAGAGCAACTACCGGATCGTCGGATTCGCCTCTCAGCCGCCGATCGAGGAAGTGGTCGCGCTCGCCCACGAGCATGACCTCTTGTGCGTGCACGACCTGGGCAGCGGGGCCTTGCTTGATCTGCGGCGGTTCGGTTTGCCGCACGAGCCAAGCGTGCCGGAGAGCTTGGGCGCGGGCGCGGACGTGGTGCTGTTCAGCGGCGACAAGCTCCTCGGCGGACCGCAGTGCGGCATCATCCTGGGCAAGCGCGCCCTGCTGGAGGCGATGCACAGCAACCCCTACTACCGCACCTTCCGCGTTGACAAGCTCACGCTGGCCGCGCTCGAGGGCACACTCCGACTGTTCCTCGACCAGGAGACGCTGACCGAGAAGCACGCAGTGATGGCGATGCTGACCGCGTCGGCGGAGGAGATCACGGCGCGCGCCGAGGCACTGGCGGCGCGCCTGCGGCAGGCCTGTGGGGATCGGGGGCAGGTGGCGGTGGAGGAATCGGTGTCCGAGGTTGGCGGCGGCTCTCTTGCCGGGCACACGGTGCCCACGGCGGTGGTGCGGGTATCGTCGGACGATGTGCCGGCCGGGGAGCTGGCGGCGCGATTGAGGGCGGGGGAGCCGCCACTGTTTGCACGAGTGCAGGAAGGCGCCGTATTGATGGACCTGCGCACCGTGCTGTCGGGACAGGAAGACCTGATCGCGACCGCGGTGGGCCGGGCGCTGGGGCAGGTGACAGGCGGCTAGCGATGAGCAGTCCTCGGCACGTCGTCGTTGGCACGGCCGGGCATGTGGATCACGGCAAGTCCGCGCTGGTGAAGGCGCTGACCGGCACGGACCCCGACCGCCTTGCGGAGGAGAAAGCCCGGGAGATGACCATTGACCTGGGCTTCGCTTTCCTCCACCTCCCCGGCTCCGACGAGCCGGTAGCGATCGTGGATGTCCCCGGCCACGAGATGTTCGTCCGCAACATGGTGGCCGGCGCAACCGGCATTGACGCGGCGATCTTTGTGGTGGCGGCCGACGAGGGGGTGATGCCGCAGACGGTGGAGCACCTAGACGTGCTCAGCAGCCTGCGCGTGTCGGCCGGCGTGGTGGCGCTCACGAAGGCCGACAAGGCCTCCCCCGAGCGGATCCTACAGGTGTCGGCTCAGGTCAAGCAACTGCTGGCAGGCACACTGCTCGAGAACGCCCGCATCCTGCCGGTGTCATCGCTGACACGAGCGGGACTGCCGGATCTCATCGCCGAGCTCGCCGCCATCGCCGGGCAGGTGCAGACGCGGTCCCCGGAAGGCATCTTCCGGCTGCCGGTGGATCGGGTGTTCACGATCAAGGGCGCGGGGACCGTGGTCACGGGGACCGTGGTATCGGGATCGCTGGCGACCGGGGAAAAGGTGGATTGCCTACCAGGCGGACGAGCGCTGCGAGTCCGCATGCTCCATGTCCACAATCAGGTCGTGGACCGGATCTACGCGGGCCAGCGCGCGGCGATCAACCTGCCGGAGGCAAAGAAGGAGGAGCTGGAGCGCGGCGATGTGTTGGCGACCCTCGGAGCGCTCACCCCGACCCTCATGCTTGACGCGCGCGTGAGCCTGGGCGAGCGCGCCGCGCGCGGCGTCGGCCAGCGGACGCGACTGCGCGTTCACCACGGCACCAAGGAGGTGATGGCGCGGGTCGTCCTGCTGGAGAGCGACGAGCTGCGTCCAGGCGAGACGATGCTGGTGCAGTTGCGGCTCGAGGGGCCGCTGGTGGTGATGGCTGGCGACCCGTTCGTGCTGAGGTGGTACTCGCCTCCACAGGTGATCGGCGGAGGGGTGGTGGTGGATGCTCATCCGCCCAAGCGGCGACGGGCCGCGGGCGCGGCAGAGGTGGCGGAGCGAGAGGCGCAGCCGGCCGCCGAGACCATCGCCGAGATGCTGAACCAGGCGGGAGCGAGAGGCCTGGCCTTCGACCAGATGCGGGAACGGTGTGGGCTTGCTGCGGCTGACTTGCGCTCACTCCTCGGGGAGCTGGAGACAGAAGGCCGGGCGAAGGCAGGAAGACGTGACCTCTGGCTCGCGGCGGAGGCGCTGGAGAGGATGTCCGAGAGACTGGTCGGGGCTCTCGCGCATCTGCATCGACAGCACCACCTGAAGTCCTTCCTCTCGCTGGCGCAGGTAGTGAGCGCGGTCGCGCCGCCTCCCGAGGAGCAGGAGGCGCTCCGGCTGGCAGTCGAGTCGCTCGCACAGCGAGGTACCGTCATCTCGGAGGGCAACCGGCTCCGCCTCGCCACCCACCGGCCGGAGTGGAGTGATCGGTTCGCCCAGGCGCGCGATCATCTCCTGGCGGCGCTGCTTCGAAGCGGGCTGGCCACGCCTTCGCCAGAGGAGCTGGCGTCGGCCTCCGGCCTTAACGACACGGAATGCGAGCAGCTCCTGGACGCATTGGTGGAGTCGGGCGACCTGCAAGCAATAGCCAGCGATATCTATGTTCACCGGCAGGTGATTGACGGCAGCAGGGCGCGGGTGATCGAGTACCTGCGACAGCACGGGAGGATGAGCATTCCGGAGGCGCGAGAGATCCTGGGCGCCTCCCGGAGATACCTGCTGCCCTTCCTGGAGGGGCTCGATCGGGAAGGACTAACCGCCCGCCAGGGCGACTACCGCGTGCTGCGGAAGCGAGCGGACGGATAGGCAATGGCGACGGTGAACGCGGTGGTGCTGGGCGTGCTCACCATGGGCTGCTGCCAGCGCTTCGTCTCCAGATTCCTCGGCGCGCTGTGTCGGGGCATGGTCTGCGACCACACCGGACTGGCGATGGACCTCGACCGGCCCGAGGACCCGCCGATGGTCGAGCGTCGGCTCGCCGAGCCTGGATCACCGTGACACGTGAGGTAGCCATTGCTCCACCACCTGCTTCAGCTAGACAAGCAATCGCTTATCTGGATCAACTCGCACCACAACCTGGCGCTTGACGTGGTGCTCGTGCCGGTCTCCTTCGCCGGCGAGTGCGGCGCCACCTGGGTGCTGGTGGGGCTGGGGCTGATGATCTTCGGGAAGGGCGGGGCGCGGCGAACCGGCCTGGTGTTGCTGCTCACGATGCTGGTCGTAGACCGCCTGATCGGCGCCCCGCTCGCCCACTGGGCGCACCGGACGCGGCCCTATCTCGCCATCGCGGGAGTGAGACAACTCGGCATCGCCTGGAAGGGAAGCTCGTTCCCTTCGGCCCACGCCCACAGCGTGTGGATCGCCGCCATCCTGCTCAGCAGCCGCTGGCCGAAGCTGCGCTGGCCCCTGATCGCGTTTGCCGTGCTGACCTGCTACGCGCGGCCGTATCTGGGGCTGCACTACCCTTCAGATGTCCTCGCAGGCACGGCCCTGGGGATTGCTGCAGGGCCGGTGGCCGTGAGGCTTGACCGATGGTTGGCGCGCAAGCGCGATCTCCACACACAGTCAGGCCGACCAAAGCAAGCTTAGCAAGCTTGCTGCTTCCCTCAGCAGTATCCCCTCCGCGCCCCTGCCCACCCGCGCCCATCGGCCGGGCCCCAGCTCGTACCCGCCCTCGTCGTGAGCCGCCTCCGTGGGAAGGTAGCCGAGGTAGTCTTCGGCATAGCCGACGACGGCGGTGAGCGGGAACGGAGACCTGCGTCTGACCTCCAAGCCGATCTCGGCGAAGGGCTCGCCGGGGAGGAACACCAGCGCCAGGTCGCCGATCCGGAGGGCGGCGACCTCCGCCCGCAAGGGGCGCTGAGCAGGGCCGCCCCTCAGCGTCTTGCCGGGCAAGCTGACAGACCGACGCGCCAGCGCCAAGCGGGTGTCAGCAGACGGGGAGAGATCGGGGAGCGCGCGTTCCACGACTTCGGCCAGGCGAAGTCCGTGGCGGCGAGCCGCCTGGGGACCGTCTGACACGCCCAACGGGTCGAGGTTGCCGGCTGCGCCGTTCAGGAAGAGGCAAACCGCGCCCCGATGCCGGCGCTCCAGTGCCAGGCACATCTCGCCCGGGTAGTCGGGAGCAACCTGCCGCAGGCACATCTCATGGACGGGGTGGCACGCCGCGTTCGCGATCATGCCAATCGGCCTGCCGTCCCTATCCAGGAGGGCTGCGAGGGTAACAGTGTCATCCTGGGGCCCAGTCTCAGAGATGATCTTGTCGGCCGGTATGTCCGGTCGTCGGAGCACCACACCGTCAATGGTCCTGATCCTGCGGTGGACCGAGAGAGCTTCGGCCCGCGTTGATCCTATCGCGAGCCGTGCCGGCTGCGCCGCGCGGGCCGCCTGCGCGAGCGCGGTTCCGAGCTGTCGCGCAACCTGGCCGACCCACGATTGGAAGGCGGAGGTACGACACAGGTCTGTGAGCCCGAGCGACTCAGGCGCCGAATGCGTGTGCGTGCAGGTGAGGATCAGGTCAGTCGTCTTCAGGTTGAGGCCCGAGCTGGCGACCGCCCTCCTCTTGAACGACCGCATGCCGCCTACCGCGCGACTGGACAACCCCAGCAGATCCAGCGAGACCAGTGCCACCTGCCTTCGTTCCTGCTGGATAAGCAAGGCTCTGGCACTCAGCGGCAGGCGCACCCCCGCGAACGGCTCCCACCTCCGCTCGGCCGCCGACATGAGGATGCCGACCTCCAGCGGCGGGGTGATGTCCGCTGCGCCCGCTCCCACCAACATCCCAGGATGCCGGTCAGCCATCTGCGTCGGAGCGCCGCTCCGCTGCCTCCTCGCGGGAGTCGGCTTCCTGGTCGCGCTTCAGCACGCGCTCGGCGAGTAGGCAGTAAGGCGCGAAGCGGAACTTGCTGTAGGTCACTTGCGCGGGCGCGTTCCACAGTTGGGTGGCGACGGAGCCGAACCGCGCGCCGAGACCATATCCGCGGCCAAGCGCCCGGGAGACAAGCAGGGAGGCGATGCCCTTGCGGCGGTGCTCCTCCTTCACCCCGAGCGCCCAGATGTTGGCACAGGGCGCGCCCAAGCGGTCGGAGACATGGGGCAGCAACGCCCAGCCGATGCCGCCGACCTCCTCCCCGCCGCGCAGAGCGCGGATGCGCATGGGCTGAAACCCGATCCACGACTCGCGCATGGTCTCGTGCTTCATCTCGGCCGGCGACTCCACCAGCTCCACCGCCAGCGCGGGACGAGCTTCTGCGGGCGGCGAGAGCATCTCGGCCACCATGAAGATGGACTGGGCATTCAGCTTGTAGCCACCTACCTCAAGGGCGACATGCACGTGGGGCATGGTGGCCGGGGTCATTGGCTCCCCTCCCATCCACAGGCCACGGTAGAAGGGATAGCCGCTCCTGCAGCTCCCCGCCTCCAGTTCGTCCCCGGCCTTTCCCCTCAACCACCCAGTGGCATCAGCAACCAGAGCATGGGCAATGTCAAGCCTGTCCTTCGGGCAGATCAGCACCCGTATCGCTGCCACGAGCTTCGCTTGGTCATGCCAGGGCTCCGTGCCGGCGGCGGCGCACGCGTGAACCCATCCCACCACCTCACCGCGCGCGACGGCGATGAGCAGGCCCGCCGGGTCGAAGTATGACTTGGCCGCCACCAGCTCAAGAAAGCGGTTGGAGGTG
>Ga0315274_10008528_pt1 | contig 14850 bp, 21 predicted proteins | sample YL17G02_20_MG_FD_203700 | JGI IMG/M metagenome (GOLD analysis project Ga0315274, IMG submission 203700) | Sediment microbial communities from Yellowstone Lake, YNP, Wyoming, USA - YL17G02_20 | ecosystem: Environmental > Aquatic > Freshwater > Lake > Sediment | place: USA: Wyoming | collected... | reverse complement strand
TGGTACAAGTAATGGAGATCGCCCCTATGAACACGTGCCCATGCCGCCCAGGATTTACATACAAAAATCTCACGACCCACCAAAAATCTAAACTGCACCAGACGTGGGAGGCCAATCAGGTTCATAAAACCGACAAGGTTCGATCGAAGGAATTTGAAAATGAAATTGAGAGGCTCAAGCGCCGTCTGACTCACAAGGAGGCGGTCGAGGTTGCCTTGTTGAACCGGATCAATAATCTAGAAGACGAATTGGCCTATTGGAAAAAGGCTTATGATGGGGTGTATATGTAGTCACTGCGCAAGGCTTCGCGCAAATAAGTCCTGCGGACTTACTATAGCATGGACCTTCTGAACGAGTCCGAGCGGCGCTTTACCAAGAAGCTTTGTGATGCGATGATTCCGGTGATGATTGAGGCTTTCTGGGAGATTTGGCTCGAGGCTAAGAAGGAGGTCATGGACAAAAAGTCGAAGAACACGACGCTGGTTTTCCAGGAGCTCCTCAGGGCCATCAAGACTTGGAACTCTTCAATTTCTCTCAAAAATACAGAGGCGATCATCAAGAACCAGCCTCTGTTCCCGAACCTGATGGCGGCTGTATTCGTCATCCACGTCAAGATTCTGAGCTCGATCCGGACAGACAAAAAGTCCAAGAAGATTTGCATCAAGCTTCCGGCGAACGACGTGTTTGTTCAGAGGTGCTACGAGGCGTGCGCCAAGGACCTGTATGAGCGACCTCTCATCATCACCGAGCCCCATACGGAAGAGGAGCGCAACGATGATCTCCGGGTGCGATTTTCAAAGAAAATTGCCGAGGTCATAGAGGACCTGGTTCCGACGGCTGAGATTCTCCAGACGTACCTGCCTATGCCGGCGGCCGGCGAGGACCTGAACCTGGATCACGAGGATGAAGAGGCTCCAGAGGATGAGGACGAGGATGTACCGGACGTGATGAACGAAGACCCCGTCGACCCCGTGAACGTCGATGGGTCCAACATGGAGTTTGGGAAGACGCCAGGCGGCGTAGATAACACCGTGACCGTGAACAATAGTGGGACGCCACCGAACGTTCCAGGAGGCACACCAGCCGGTGAGCCGTCCGTGGCTAACATGGAGCAGAACCTATTTGATGATGCGGCCGAGTCGCGAGTCGGTCCGCAGCGCATCGAGAAATTGCCCTAAAAAATTGCTCAACAGGTACTAAAGTATGGATCAGTACCTCCGGGACCCTACAGGCGCCGCGGTTGTAGCTGGCGCCGTCACCATGGCTTACGTATATGGCCGGGCTAAAATGAACAACGAAGGACCCGTCAAGAACTCGGAGCTCATGAAACCGGCGTTCTTGGTGGCCCTTCTGGTCTATTTCATAGTTTCGCGCAGCTCTGAAACCCATGAGACGATGACCAAAGAACCTTACTAATTTACTTAAGGAATTAGGTCGTCAAAACCACAGTGACACGATGACCACGATTCAGGCTTTCAATGAAATGATGGGCCAGTTCCTCGACGAGCTCGTAGCAACGTTCCCCGAGGAAGAGGCGTTCAAGGCTGTCCAGGCCACCCCGCGCACTCGCGCAACGTTCGACGCATTTATGAAGCAAATCGGACCGTTCTCATCCCAGCTCATGGCCAAGTCTCCAGACTTTTTCAGTGAGCAAAATGAGTTCGTCAAGGGTCTTAACCTTCAGACGGTGTGGGCGAGCGCAGAGGCGACTTCCGCGACCAAGGATGCCATCTGGCAGTACATCCAGACGATGTACATCTTGGGCAACACGATCAGCATGTTCCCCCCCGAGACGCTCAGTATGATCGAGGCGGCTGCTGAGAATTGTGCCAAGAACATGAAGACGACCGGTGGCGCCATGGACGAGAAGGCGCTCATGGCTGGTATGAACAACATGCTTTCCCAGATGATGGGTGGCGGTGGAGGTGGCGGGCTCGCAGCCCTGATGGGCGGCCTCCAGCCGCAGGCACAGCAGGCCCCTCGTCCCACGCCCCGGCCCAAGTCCAAGGGTCGAAAGAAGTAATTTCTCAGACTATTACAGAATGGACCCGCGGGAGATTTTTCGCAACGACAAGCTCCTCGAGTTTTGGCCGACCGCGAAGCAGTCTGCACGTGAGCGCGTCGCGGCCACTTCCCGCTTCGTCATCTATGCATCAGTCCTTATTTACATCATAAATCGCGACCCGCGCATTTTTGCGCTCGGCGTGTTGGTCCTGGCTATCCTTTACTACCTGTACGGTGCGAACCTGATAAAGGACGGCAAGCTCCGTCCGGCTCAGGGCGACGGCCGCGCTCCAGGCCCCTTCCGTGAGGAGGTTTACATGCCCTCGTTCGACAACCCCATGGGTAACGTGCTTCCGACCGATTACATAGACTACCCGGACCGACCGAGCGCTGCGTGGTATCCCAGTGTGCGGCAGGAAATTGCCGTACAGTGGAGTAATATCCACCCGTTCGAGCGTAAGCGTGACGCCGAACGTAATTTTTACACGGTCGCATCGACGACCATCCCCAACGACCAGGCGGCTTTTGCTCAGGCGGCCTACGGTAAGCCCTTCTCCCCGATCTGCAAGGACCAGGGTGGTGACGCCTGCGACCCGGATCGCTTCTATTCTACACTTCCAGAGCGTGCTCAGATGCGTGCAGGCAACGGCCGTTAATTCGGCAGCCGCCGCTCCTGAGCCTTCAGACTGCGCATAAGCGCTCGGCGACCACGACCCGCGAGGTTCATTGCCGAGCGCACCGCAGACGCGCCGCGGCCCACAGAGGCTGCAGCGCGCCCGGTCAAATTCCGGGCTTTGGCCGCCACCTTCCACGGGGCGACCAAAGCCTTTGCGGCGCTTGCCGCTGTCGCACTCCGCCCACGAGCCTCCAGGGCGGCCAGTTTGCGCTGAACTTTAGGAGGCAGGCCGAGCGTACGATTAAAACGGCTCTCCGGTCCCATCTGCGCCTTCAGAAGGGCGGGGAGCATACGCGGATCCTTGGCCGCCAGAGCCGCAGCCGTCTTTTCAGAAAGTTTGTAATTTCCAGCAATAGGCAGACCAGCGTGGGCCTGCTTCAGGACCGACTTGGGGAACTGATACCCCTGGGCTTCGAACCGCAACACATTCGAGGCTGAAATTGAGGGCATCGGTAAGTTGGTCCACGCACCCTCGCCAAATTTACGGGGCATTCTGCTCCCGTTCAGCTTGACCCACGTCATTTTGGGTTCGTACAGGCTGGAATTGGGTTGGCCACCCAGGCACGCCTTGCGGCCACACGTCAGGGGGCGACGGAGGCGGGTGCGTTCCACAGCAGGGAACTTTGCGAGTTCGTGACGCCGACCCATGGTGCGAGTCTGGATCGTGTAATTGGGACCGCTCGTACCCAGGGGGTAGATGGCCAGAGCCTTGCCCGACGCGCCGACGTAAGGGGTGTCGCCTTTGAGCGCAGCCTGCAGAGCCAGAAGCGTCGTGAGCGCCTTGGCGCCGCGGCCGACGGACGACCTGCGGACCGAGCCGCGGCGAGCACGCGGAGGATTCCATGGACGCACACCAGGTGACGCGGACTTGGCGCGACGATACATGGGGTTCACAGAAGACCCGAGTCGACCCGGAGCGGAACCGGCGCGCAAACTGCGCCGGCGGCGAGCAGGCGAGGCCGATTTGGCCTTGTGAGAACGAGGGCTCACCCGTGCGGGTGCAGAAGGCATACTATAAATCTATAGTTTTTTTCGGACACTAAAGTAATAATGCCTATCCTGAACACGAGCCCATTGGTCCTTCAGGAGGGCGTGATGATGGGTCCGGCCACCGTTGTCCTGGCCGACAAGACCGACGTGGAGAGCATGCTCCGTGAACGCACCACCATCGCATGGAAGAAGAACGTGACCGAACAGCCGTACGACTTCCCGAACAGCTACGTCACCATCCCACAGCGCGTGATGGGCTGGAACCCAGTCAGCACGTATGTCGACGATCAGAACACTCGTTTCGTTCAGAGATATTTTAGTAAGTAAATAGTAACATGGACCCATTGGCTCTCGCTGCAGTCGTCGGCCTTGTGTTTGCAGGCAAGCGTCTGAGCGAGTCGACCGAGTCTTCGGTCGAAAAGCCCGTCCAGGCGGCTACACCCTCTTTGACCCGTCGTGACGTGGATCTTATGGCGAATTCACGTGATCACTCAAAGGACTATTTTGACCTCAAAATTATGACTCCGGATCTGGGTCGGCGCATCGGCGACTCCCGTCTCGGTCCCAAAAACGAAATCGGGTCTCTCCAGGACCGTTCGCCTGACGCGGGTCGCTTCCCGTTCGGTCAGCCGGTCTATGATTTGTACAACCGTCAGAACGTGACGAACAAAATGAACAATCTCCAGCCCATCGAACGCAAGAACGTCGGACCGGGTCTGGGTGTCGGGTCGGATGTTCCATCCGCCGGTGGTTTCCACGACTTTTTCCGTGCCCTTCCCAACAACATCAACGAGGAGCGTCTCACGACCCTCGAGGGCCGTAACGGACCTTCGAACCCCGTCGTCAAGAATGGCGGTACGACTATGGGTGATATCACTCACCAGGCCAAGGACTCCAAGGCGTGGTACCGCCCGCCCGCTCAGAACCAGGGTGAGGGTCAGGGTGGCGCCCTCATCGGCCCCGAGGGCCGTCCGGACTTTATCAAGACTCGGCGCTCGACCATCCGTCACGAGACGGGTATGCGCACCGACGGCCTTGAGACTGGCCCGGCTCAGTACAACGTGGCTCAGCCGTACGCCGAGGGTGGCGAGACGTGCTACACGGACAAGGCTCTGACGCGCATGAGCGGCTACCGTGAGAATGGAAACCGCCCAGAGGGCCCCGGGCGCATGAATGTCCGCACGGACCCCATCAACCAGGGTGGCGCCCCGTCGTGCCTTCGGTCCGAGACGACGGCGTTCCCCGTGGCGGCGGCGGACGGCGGGCGATTCCAGCAGTATCAGCGTCCTGAATTCGACAGATTCAACGAGAAGAAGGGTCGCATGAACCCTTGGTCTACGAACGCATCCATGGACATGGCGATCCAGCAACTCGACAAAAACCCAATTGCCCAGCCGCCTCTTTCGGTCGTCTAAAATAATCTAGACCAATTGTAAAATGAGCGGAGGTATCGTTCAGCTTGTCGCGACCGGTGCTCAGGACGCGTGGCTGACGGGCAAGCCCGAGGTTTCTTTCTTCCGGTCCAACTACCGCCGGTATACCCACTATGCTCATTCCGTGGAGCGTCAGATTATCCAGGGTCAGCCGACCGCTGGCGGCATCTCGACCATTCGGTTCGAGAAGAAGGGTGACCTACTCTCGTACGTGTACTTCACCGCCCGTGATAACAACGGCTCTGTGATCTCCAACCTGGATTGGTCCAAGGTTATCGACAAGGTGGAGCTCATGATCGGCGGCCAGATTATCGACACCCAGGATTTCGAGTACTCGACCGATATCGAGCCCCTGACCGGTGCTCAGACCTTCTCCCAGCGCTACCTGAACAACCAGACGGCTACACAGGCGACCCCCACGAACCAGAAGGCGATCTTTTACCCCCTGAAGTTCTTCTTCTGCAAGGACTGGTCGGTTTCCCTACCGCTTGTGGCTCTGCAGTTTCACGACGTGGAGCTGCGCATCACCTGGTCCCAGAACCTGGGCACGACGGTCAACTTCGGTCTGACGACCAACCCTCTGCTGTCGGCCGCTCCCCAGGCGACTGGCAACGTGGCTCTGTCGGTCCAGCAGGGCACCCTGACCGGATCGAACCTGACGGCCAACCTGACCTTCAGCTCTTTCACCGGCCCTCTGTTCCCCGGGTCTCTGATTGTGGCGCCTACGGCAAACACCCAGACGTCCCTTGCCGTGATTCAGACTGTGAATTCGAACACGGCTTCACCGATCGGCAGCAACGTCATCGTGAGCTTCGCGAACACGGCTGGCCAGGCGAACCTGTTCACGAGCTCGAACGCCACGGCGACCATCGTGCCGGCCAACGCCCTTGTGAACGTGTACGCCCCGGTCATCACCAGCGTGGTTCCCCTGCCGAGCTCCGTGGCCCTGGGCGCGACGAGCGCGTCCCTGGTCTTCTCGACCTTCTCGAGCCCGACGGGCGCGGGCAGCGCACCGATCATCGGCCAGTACGTGGCTGGTCTGCCTGTGACTGGCCCAGTGTACGTCTCGGCGGTCAGCGGTCAGACGGTGACTGTGACCTTCCCGGCTCAGGCTGCCCCGACCCAGATCCAGGCCAGCACGGACGTGTCCTTCTTCCAGGGCACGGCCACGTCGACCGTCAAGTACTCGGACCTGATGTTCCAGTGCTGGTCGAACTTTGTGTACCTGGATGAGACCGAGCGCAACTTCTTCGCGAAGGGCGCCCAGGACCTCCTGATTACCCAGGTGAATCGCGTGACCATCCTGAGCAACCCAGTCCAGGAGCTGGCTCTGGCCCAGCCGGTCAAGTTCATCGCCTTCCCGGCTGCCAACTACCCGGCCATCTACGCCAACGGCGCCAACAGCGCGGCGGCGGCTCGCTACGTGCTCAAGACCCAGATCAACGGTGTGGACGTCGGCGAGTTCCGCTCCCTGGCCGCCTACATGGACGCTGCCCACTACTACAACACGCCCTTCGGCTACATCCACAACAACCAGGTGGCGAACGTGGCGATCATCAGCTACTGCCTGGACACGTCCAAGCTCCAGCCGACCGGCACCCTCAACTTCTCCCGCCTGGACACCTTCCGCCTGGTCACCGATCCCCAGCTGACCAACGGCCTTCTGGGTCTGACCAACCAGGCCATCAGCTCGCCGTACCTGTACGCCGTCAACTACAACGTGCTCCGCATCCAGAACGGTCTTGGAGGGTTGATGTACGCGTCGTAAATTTCTTAATCAAAATTAAACACCATGCAGCTCTGGCAATGGCTCTTGCTCCTCGGCCTCGTCTTTTTGATTAGCTACAATCCACGCACGGGAAATATATCAAAATATTTTGGTCAGGAAATATCAGAGGGTGATGTCAAATCCCCGAGGCCCTCGCGAAAGGCACAAAGCAATAGCGATCCCAGTGAGCACAGTGAATGACATTCCCCACTTTTTGATAGTCCATGACCGGCGCTACAAAGAGTGGACGTTCGTCACCGGCGGGTGTCGCCGACGAGAGGTCTATAACCCGCTTCGATGTGCGGTTCGAGAACTCGAGGAAGAAACACGAGGGATGATAAATTTGAAAAGGGGGTCATACTCCTATTTCAAATTCATCACAAATACCCCAGAGCCACGAGATATCGAGGATGGGGTCGATGTCGTAAACGTCTATCACGTTTACATATTCGATATGCCTATGACGTCTATAGAGCACCGTCATATAGTGAAGCGGTTCCTCGAAGAAAAGGAGAAGATGGAAGGGGCGCAGGTTCCTTTCCGTAAGAATTACGATGAGAATGATGATTGTAAATTCGAACCCCTGTCGACCATCGCACAACGGTCAAATCTATGGCCCATGATTCGTCAGCACGTCCTAGGGAACCCCGAGTTCCAGCAGGCCCTCGGGACTTCCAAGACGCCCTTCAATTTGAGGGGTTGAAGACCCCCAGTCGCGCAGCGACTGTGTGCGGCGCGGCCGCGTAAATAAGTGCTGCGCACGAGGACCGCGGTGCGGTCCGACGGAAAACTTCGTTTTCCTTACTAAAGATGACTCGCTCAAAACTCGAGTTTGCGACGATCCTTGCGACCCTCAGAGCAGATGGTTCGGATCCTCAGAAACTAGCTACTGAAATGTCTCTTCGCCGATTGTGTTACGAAATTGAGAACATAGAGGCGGCCCAGGAGGCAGCCTCGCGTGAAACGGCCGTGGCGCCGGTCGCAGAGGCCAAAAAGAAAAAGTACCGGATCAGACCCTTTTGGGCTTTCCTCACCTTAGAGAGCTCAGACGAAGAGTAATCAAGTAATGGAATCCTGGAAAATCCCGAGCGGTTCGGCGACCCATGTCCTCATGGATGGTGGGATCCTCTCAGTGCCGACCGAAGATACACACGAGTTCTATCAGGCGTGTATAGACCTCGTGAGTTCAGGAACTAAATTGTATGTGGTCGAACAAAAGACTGAATTGTTTAAATTTTTCGTGGACCTCGATTACAAGGCTCAGGAAAAACTCAAGGATGAAGACCTTATCCAATTTTGTTCCTTGATTGCTGAAGAGGTGGATGGGGGTCAATGTCTCATAGCTCGGGCCCTCCCGCGACCCATCAAAGAAGGGATCAAGTCTGGGGTCCATATTCACTGGCCAGACCTCATAGTGTCTCGGACTCAGGCTCTCAATTTGAGAACAAAAATCATTCTAGGTCTGAGACGGTACCACGAGTTTGATTGGGACAAAGTGGTCGATGCGTCGGTCTATGGTGGGTCCGGCCTCCGTATGCTCTGGTCGCACAAGAAACCGAGCGGTGATCCGTACCTGCCGTGGCGCGGCACGGGACCCGACGGCGGGCCATTCACGCGCGAGTTCTCCAAGGAGCCCCGGGTGGACATCATGGCCCTGTTCGCCATCAGGACCGACGAGGATGCACGATCCCAGGAGGTCCTCGAACAGACGGGCCCCCTCGAAGAGTACATCCAGCAGTACATGATGGGTCAGAGGCGCGCGCGCGTCAAGAAGGTCCAGCGGCACGAGCACGACGGCTGGTTTGTCCAGACGGACTCTAAATTTTGCGAAAGGATACGAGACGAGCACAAGTCGAACCACGTCTGGTTCTCTGTATGGAACGGGCGTATCCATCAGCGGTGCTTTGACGAGGAATGTGCCGAGTTCAAAGGTACAGAACATATTCTTTCGCCATCAATAGTAGAGCAACTCAAAGATGTTGCTATTGTGGGTAGTCCTACTGGCAGTTTTCTTATGGATGTTTTTCCCAATGTCTCAAGGTAGGCGCTTCGTCGCCTATGAGAAGCGCGTCCACGAGTATTCGGGTCTCGACCCTGCGACCTGGAAGGAGTTTCTGGTGAACATCAAGATTTTCGAATCAGAATTGGGAACGGCCAACATCGACAAGTCGGCCGCGGGTCTCTACGCAGCCCTCGAAAATATCAGGAACCTGGGCCTCTTCGTAGAGCGGGCCGACGATTCACACCTGGCTGAAGAACTCGAGGCCATTGCACTCGAGTTGGGATATGAGGGTGAATATATGTTGAACCAAAATGCACTCGCCCGAGGATTGTACTTCTTCCCCAAGTACTTAAACGAGACGCTCAAAGACTACACAGAAGATGTCGTGCCCACCAAATTCGCCAGAAGGCGTGGAGACCAATAACCGCACGCGCTCGGGCCGCGTCTCCAAACCCCCAGTCCGTTACGAGCCCGTTGAGCAAGTCGAGGATGATTACTCTGCGGAAGAGTACGATTCGCACGAGTCAGACACTGACGTGCCCACGGAGGAGGACTCGGAGGAGGACCTCGAGGGTGAGTCTGACGCGGATGAAGATGGGAACTTGGATGGTTTCGTTGTAGCAGATAAAAGCGAGAGTGACGAAGAGGGTAGTGACGACGATGGAGAACCTCCCGTTCCTGAAACAAAACGACCGCGAGCCCCCGTCAAGAAACGCCCCGTCCGAAAGTGATTGGCCGAGGGAGCCTCAGCGGTACGCACAAGATGACATAGTCATGGCGCCGCCCCGGCCCGACGTGTTCGAGAGCCTCAAGGCAAATCCCATGGCCCTGGTCCTTTTGGGTATCATCATCGGCGCCCTGCTTGTGAATATGCGCCCGGTTGTCATCAAGAGCTAGTAGTAAGTGTAATTTTTGTAAAATTGTAAGAAGAATCGAGCTTGAAATTGCTCACTGCATTTCCAGAAACGTATTTAGTGGTCTGTTTGATACCTGCGTCATTCTCCACCACGACGGTCAACGGAGGGTAAACCTTCATCGTGTTCGTCGTGGCCGTGAGCGGGTACGGACCACCGGGTTTGAGCGTCGTCTCGATGCCCGAGCGGCTATCCATGAGCACGACCACCGACGTGGCCTGACCCTCCTGAGCCTTGGTGTTATCAACGACCGAAGGATCCTGAATCGCATCAAAAAAGAAAAGGGGCGCCGAGCCTGAACTCGAATCTTCCCCGATAAAGTCACCTATAGGGCCCGTCCGTCCCTCTCTTACATTTTCTTGTAAAAATCCAACCCAAGAATTCTCCAACGTTTGAGAATTGGGCTCCATATCTCTGAATACCTCAAACTGGCTGTCGTAAGCCGGTACAGTTTGAGATATTTGTGCAGGTGCCGCCGGGATGTTCTTATAGGCCAACCAGGCCAGAACAACACCTATGGCGAACGCCAGAAGGATGAAAATCATTTATACTACTTTTAGATGCGCAAAAAAACTACACGGTCTCGTCACCTTCGGGGATGGTGCCCTGTGCGCCCAGCGACTCGGCCTCGCGGCGTGCGATCTCGGCTGAGACGCGGGCGTCAGCCAGCTTGACCAGCTCGGGCATCTCCATGTCCGGGAACTCCTTCTTCAGGTCGTCGATCAGGTCGGCCGGGTGAGGAATCGGCGGCACATCCGGCTTGGTATAGAACTTGCTGTTCTCGTCCCCGGGCTCGATGAAGGGCGTCTCAGAGCCCGTGAGAGGCTTGGCGGTCATGTCGCGCTTGCGCTTCTCGAACATGGCTGCGGCCTGAGACTGGTTCTCGCGATACTTGCTCATAATCTCCTCGAGCTTATCGTTCTGGTAGTGCACGTCGTTGATCTGCTCACGGTCCGGCGGAATCAGGAGCCACTTGTACATGTCGACCACGTAAATGTCAACGATCGCATCCTCCTTCTGAAGGCGCTTGGCGTGGCTGGCAGCCTCATCGCGGGTCGCAAAGCACCCACGAATCTTCATACCCAACTTCTCATTCTTCTGAGGCTGGTCGGGGCCCACGAAGGAAATGCATGCAAAAAGCTGTCCTGGGACGGTCAGGTAGTCAGAAGTTAATTCTCCAGCCATATAAAGTTAACAAGTGCTTATTTTTTAAGCCCAAATACGCAATGGACGAACTTCGCAAACTGCACAACAAGGCGAAACGCGAACTCATCACTCGGTGGGTCAGACCAGGTTCGACCGTCCTCGACTGTGGATGTGGTCGGGGAGGCGACTGGCACAAATGGAAATCTGTACAGGCCCGAATCTTCGCCATAGATCCAGATGAAGAGTCACTCTTGGAGGCTGAGAAACGGGCCCTCGAGATGAAATTGGGCGTGTGGTTCCTGGGCCGGGGGGACATCCGACAGGCTGCTTTCGCAGGGCCCTTTGACGCCGTCTGCTACAACTTTTCTTTGCACTACATCTTCGAGAACCCCGAGACGCTCGATATGTCCATCAAGGCTCTTGCCCTGTCTGTGGCGCCCGGGGGTCTCTTGATCGGCATCACCCCTGAACTAGCCAGGGCCGAGAGCCTCGTCGATCAGTTTGGACATTTCAAGGACAAATTAGGAAACGAAATTGCCCTCCTCCAGGAAAATCGGAGACTCATGGTCAGGTTGGTCGACGGTCCGTTCTATGCAGATGGTGGTCGGGAAGAACCCACACTGGACTCTGGGGTCTTAATTTCAAAACTAAAAGAGGTGGGCTTTGAAAAGATCGTTTGGGAACCCATGCTTCCACGACCCAACGGACTCGTGTCCGATCTGTACTCGAAATTCGTTTTCAAAAAGATCTCGACTGAACAGTAGAGGATGGATCAGAGTGGCGTTTTGACCGCCCTCGTCCTCAAGACCATGGTGGCCATATTGGTTTTTGTCTTCAATAAGGAACCAGAAATGCTCACGGAGCTCAAGAAGCGGTATTGGGCCATGCTCGACATTCTCAGGGAGACCAAGGACCCCATGTGGTTACCGGTCCTCAAGCCATCCATCATCACGGGCCTCAAGGGGAAGAAAGATGGCGTCATAGGTTCGAACGTCAATAAGGGTTACGAGATTTACATCTGTCTGGAGGGAGACGATGTAAACTCGGCGATGTACGTGCTGATCCACGAGGTGGCGCACATGTCTGTACCGGAGTACGATCATACAGACGCATTTTGGGAGAATTTCAAGAAGCTCAAGGCTTTGTGCGTCGCCAAGGGACTCTACGAGCCGAAGGGTGAACGCAAGTACTGTGGGGAGGTGATACGAGACTAGCCCCGAGTCCGAAGGACTCGTCCTCCCCTCACATTTTTAGTTGTAATTAGTAAAGACGATGCCGAGATTCACTAATATGTTTACAGGACAGACACCCAATAACCGTCACGCCCAGCGCATGAATGTCATCAGCAAGAGCGCCAACCTGCGCAATGCTTTGGCTAAATTGAACAAGCCCAACGCGACTCACGCCAACGCCGTGGCCGTTCTCAACTTGGCACCCAAGGTTTTTCACACCCATGGCGCCATTATAGCCCTCCCCAAGACTCCGGGGAGTGCGATAAATAAGCTCATGGATGCTTATTTTGACTTGAGACCGAGATGAGGGCCGTTAGGCCCTCTGTTCGTGATCCCGCCGGGGCCACTAAGACCAGGTCCTGTGGACCTCCCCCTTAGGTGCGGTCAGCCAAAAACTGCTTCGCAAAGTAGAACACGATGGCCGCCACCAGTGCGCTGACGACCATACCCGTCAGGGACAGGTCGCCCGAGTCACCCGTGAACTTGGGAACCATGGATCCCAGCTTGCCCTGAACGGGCTTGGAGAATGCAATCACTGCAGCCAGACCAGCGATGGCCGCCGTGAACTGCTCATCAGTCAGACCAAAGGGGTTCTTGGAAGAGCCCTTGGACTCGGACTTGCGAGAGGTCTTCTTGTTGCCCTGGGTCGGCATCGGAGGGCCCATCACCTCGTCCTGAATCATACCACCCGGACCCTGCATAACCTCCTCAATCGGACTGGAGAAGTCGGCCATTTGAGATTCGTCAACATTCTTTTCCGGCTCGAACTTCAACAATCCAGTCGGAGGTCCTTGGGGTGTCTGGGTCAGGGACTCGATGGGGGTCGACATGGCGTCCGCCCCGTTGGGATCGTACGAGTTCATTGAATTTCAAGAGGAAATTCATTTCGCCTTTTTTACGACGATGGCTGTGGACCCTCTGGGTCGCGGGGCTGCGGCTGACGCCGGACCGGCCTGAGCGGCCCTGGGGTTATAGAACCTCTGGTGGTATTGCCAGAACGCCGCGCCTCCGACTCGGAAGTTTCGGCGGATCGGCGCCTTGTACCAGAAGACGCAATCGGTAATCTTGTTAGACTTGGACGTGTTGTCGAGCACGAGACACTCATAATTCTCAGTACAAGCGTCCATAACCTGACTGAACGTGTCGTATGAGGGAAACACCCCGAAGAACGCCTTGTACAGGTTTTCACGGTTCTGTCGGACGTTGTCCCTGAGAGCAAACACGTAGTCGACGTTCGTACGAATCATGGGCGTCATGTCCATGCAGTACTGGGTTGTCATCATGAAGAAGATCTTCCAGTGGCGGCCGTTCATAAAGAGCTGGCGGATGCACGTGTCGCGCATGAAGGCCCTGTCGTACATGCAATCGTCCATGAGCAGAAAGACGGCAGGAGTCCGGTCCTTGCCCATCACCTTCACGAGCTTCTTCTGTCGCTCTATGAGTTTCTCAATAGCCTCCTTATTGTAGTCTGCATAGACGAACAGGTCGGGGATGAACTGCTTGTAGTGTCCGTTCCCGTCCTCCGTACCGGACATGGCGATCCCGGCCGCCAAGTGCTTCTTGTGCCACAGAATGTCTGTGACGAGCGTGGATTTACCCGTCCCACGCTTGCCGATGAACACGCAAACCTTGTCGTCGCCCATGGAGCTCGGGTCGAACTTTTTGAGCTGAAGACTCATCCTGTAATTGGAGGGCCTTTTTTGAGTTGGGCTGGGGCGCAGCCGAACCGAGTCCGAAGGACTCGTGATGGCGAGCCTCCGGCATAAGTAAACGTGAAGGAAAGGGCGTCTACGACGCCCCCTTTTTTCCTTCCCATTTACTAGAGATGTCCGCCGGCTACATTCAGCTGGCGGCCATCGGTCAACAGGACGCATACCTCACGGGCAGTCCTCAAGTCACGTACTTCTTGGGGGTTTATCGCCGTCACACACCCTTTGTGCTCGAGGCTTACGACATCCCATTTTTGGATCAAAAATTACAGTACGGTCAAAATCACATCTGTCGAATCCCACCCAAAGGAGATCTCGTAAGGTCCTTGATGCTCAAAATGACCCTACCGGCCCTTCAGGTTATCGGTACGGATTGGTACTGGCCGATCGCCCCGTCCGTCCAGAACGTCGCGACCCTAATTTTCAATGGAAATTTGTCCTTTGCGAACACAGCCCCCTTTGCTGGTATCGATTGGTACTCGACCTTCAACCAGGCCAATTGGCTCAACGGCCCAGGACCCCAAGGCGTGTTCAAACCCAACGTCGCTTACGTGGCCGGTACCAACAAGTTTGCATTTTCGAACGTCGCCAACGTCTGGGTACCGACCTTTGCCCCGAACCAGACCAACGTGGGCGTCTTTTGGGGTCTGGACCCTCGAAACGCGAACGGTCAAGTCACCGTGGGGTCCGTCACATATCTCATATATACCGTAGGGTCGGCTGGACGCCAGTCGGACTTTAGTCTCGAACAATCTGGCTGGCTCCAAAATCCCAGCACGGGTATGCCCGACCCTCCCGCAGGTTCTGGTATATTTTTGGGTCTAAATCAGTCCAAGGCGCTGCCGTCGTCCGGCTTCATCAATTTTGGTACAGAAAGTGGCGTGACCAAATGGACCAACTACGACCCCACGAGTTCATTCGCCGTGACCCCGGGGGGGCGCATCAGTTTCCAGAAGACTGGTCTTTACATCATGCG
>Ga0315274_10008527_pt1 | contig 14851 bp, 7 predicted proteins | sample YL17G02_20_MG_FD_203700 | JGI IMG/M metagenome (GOLD analysis project Ga0315274, IMG submission 203700) | Sediment microbial communities from Yellowstone Lake, YNP, Wyoming, USA - YL17G02_20 | ecosystem: Environmental > Aquatic > Freshwater > Lake > Sediment | place: USA: Wyoming | collected... | reverse complement strand
CTGGTGTCGGCGGCATCGAAGGCCTCGACCCGTGCGGTGAAAACCCCAAAATAGTCGGCCTGGATCTGGAGTCCGCCGGCCAGGATTCCGGCGCCCCCGAAATCCATCACCGACACGGGATTGGTGCTGCCGCTGCCCACGTCGTATGTCCAGAGCAGCGCGTCGCCCGGGGCGAAGTTGCCCGCCCACCCGTTGCCCTGGTCGACGCGCTCGAAGGCGCCGGGCAGCAACTTCGAGACGCTGACGGACACGCCGCCCGCCGACAGGATGGTGAACGGGTGCGACACAAGAGTGTATGTCGGGCCCAGGACGCTCCAGTCCACGTAGTCGGTGGCCCCGAGGCCGCCACGGGTGCTGACGAACGTCAGGGCCTGGGCCGGCGCCACGGCGCCGATCATGCCCGCCAGGACGACCAGGACGACGGCAACATGCTTCTTCACGTTTCATCCCCCCATAACCATCGCCGCAACGGTACCACACGCCTGCTGTCGACGTGCACACCGCCTCCGGCGAAGGGCTCTTGCGCCAAGATGGCACAAGGCCGGACCCTAAAGATATACACCGGAAACAGGCGGGAGGCAAACGGGAACACCGGAATTTCTGCATGGGGCATCATGCGGGCGCTCGGCGCCTTGCGCAGCCCGCCCAGGACCCCCAGATTCCCATCCGGACGGTGCCGGGTTCCGCGCAGTCTACCGGCGAGGGGGCCCAGGTCGGGCGCTGCGGCGCGGCCGTCAAGGCCCCCCCGCGCGGCCGGGACGACGGGAGAATGCGCTTGCACCGGGCGGACGAAAGGAGAACACTGAGCGCCGAGGGCGGTCCGAGGGGCGCGCGGCCAGGCGGCGGGCCGGGTCGCGCGGAACCTTCGCCGCCACCGGGAGATGAGCCATGACCCAGCCGCCGACTGTCGCCGGACCGGACGCGCGGGCCGCAGCGCCGCGGACGAGCCGCGCGGCCGTCGCGAGCCTGGTCCTCGGCCTCCTCGCGCCGTGCACGTGCTGGCTGGCGTGCCCCGTGGGGCTGGTGCTGGGGATCGCCGGCGTCCGCGCGGTCCGCCGGGGCGGCGGCCGCGTCAAGGGCCGGGGCCTGGCGATCGCGGGGATCGTGCTCGCGGCGATCGGCCTCCTCTTCGCACTCGCCCTGTGGGCGGTGGTCGTGCCGGCGGCGGTGCGGGAGGTCCGGCGGGCCAAGGAGGCCGAGGCCCTGGAGACCGTGCGCGTCCTGTGCCATGGTTCCTATCTCTATGCGTCGGAACACGAGGACCGCCTGCCGCCGGCCGAGGGCTGGGAGGCCGCGCTCCAGGCCGGCGGCTGCGTCCCCTGGGACCACCTGCGCGACCGCACGAACCCGCTGGCGTGGCCGTGGTACGCGCTCAATCGGCACGTGGCGGGGCGGGCGCTGGCCGGGATCGCGCGGCCGGCCGAGACGGTCCTCTTCTTCGAGTGCCGGTCGGGGAGCCCGCCGACGGCGGGGCCCGAGGCCCTGCCGGGCTCGGAGCCGGGCCCGGGCGGCTACGTGATCGGGTTCTGCGACGGCCACGTCGAGGCGGTGCCCAAGGAGGACCTCGGGCGGCTCGTCTGGGAGGCCGCGGGGGCTCCGGCGGAAGAGACGCCCCCGGCGCCGGCGGAGGAGACGCCCCCGGCGGCGGGGGGCGAGACGCACGGGGAGTTTGAGATCTAGGAAACTATCTCAGAATTGTGGCACGCCCGCCCTCGGGCGTGATGGGCACAGCCGGGGGCGGCTGTGCCACAGGTCAAAGCCGGTTATGTGATGGTTTCTAAGATCTCCGATGGCGCGCGGTGCGCGGGAACCAGGAGGCGGACCTCATGCGGCACGGGAAAAACAGGAAAAACAGGGACAGTCACCTATTTCGGAACCTGAAAATAGGTGACTGTCCCTATTACCAACGCCACTTGCGCTTTTGCGCGGTGGGTCTCCGTACCCGCCGCGCATGAACCGACCTTCCTGGCTGCGCCACAGGCCATGGCGCGGCGGGTGCGGAGACCCGCCGCGCAACGTGGCGTTGTAGTACTATTTCCATTTCCCTATTTCCAGGAGGCGGACCTCATGCGGATCGTGGCGGTGTGGGCGGCGGCGTGGATGGCGGTGTGGGTGGTAGCGTGCGCGGCGCCGGCGGCGCAGGGCGAAGAGGCCGCGCGGGCCGAGGCGCAGCCCGAGTTCCGCGTGCCCCTCTTCAAGGCGGCCCCGAAGATCGACGGCCGCATCGACCCCGCCGAGTGGGCCGCCGGCGCCGGCTTCGACGGCCTCGTCTGGGAGGGCCGCCTCCAGCAGCGCCGGGCGTGGACGCACGTCGGGGCGACGGAGACACATCTCTATGTGGCCATCCGCACGCCCCTGCCCGACGAGGGGGCCCTGGCCGCCTCGGTCGAGGCCGAGAGCCTCAAGGCCGTCTACGACGACGCCGTCGAGGTCTTCGTCAACCCCACGCCCGACCGGACGCAGCAGGTCGATTACCAGTTCCTCGCCAACTCGCGCGGCAAGGGGGGCTACAACGTCCACCTGCTGGGCGGGGCGAAGGAGGCGGTGGCGTGGCAGGCCGGCTGGGAGCAGGCCCACGGCATGCACGACGGGTGCTGGCACTTCGAGTGCGCGATCCCCATCGCGAGCATGGGCACCGTCGAGAAGGGACGCAAGACGACCGACGGCCTCTGGCGCGTGAACCTCGCGCGCGACTGGAAGGACCCGTGGGAATGGTCGGCCCTGGGCGACGGGGGCTACCCGTTCAAGGGGCTCCTCTTCCGCTTCGTCCCGGCGGGGTCGGCGCCGGCGGCCTCGTACGCGGCCGACAGGGACCCGATGGTCCGGGGCTTCCGGGGCGCGCTCACGGTGCGGAACCCGGGGGCGGCGGCGATGGAGGCGGCGGCGTCGCTCGCGCTCGAGCGCAACAACATGCCGCGCCTCGAGCAGGCCGAGACGCTGCGCCTTGCGCCCGGCGAGGCGAAGACGCTCGCGCTGGAGGTGCCGCCCGACGACCCGACGACGCACTACCGCCTGCACCTTCGCGTCGCGAGCCCTGACGGCAAGGTCACGTTCTACGACCGGACGACGGCGTGGCAGCGGGCGCCGGCCTACCGGTGGGTCGCGGGCAAGAAGGCCAAGCCGGCGGAACTCGCCTTCCGCTTCGCGTACTACCCGTACGCGGACGAGATGCGGATCGTGGCCGACGTGGCGGGCCTGCGGGAAGGGGCGGAACTGGCCCGCGTGACGGCCGAGGTCCGCGGGGCGAAGGACAAGAAGCGCGTCGCGCGGTGCGAATTCCCCGCTGCCGCCTTCAAGGACGGACGCCAGGCGCAGGCGTTCAAGGTGCCGCACCTCGAGGGCGCGTACGAGATCGCCCTGCGGGCCGAGGGCAAAAACGTGCCCGAGGGCGAGGTCGTCCAGCCCTTCGAGCGGACGGTCTATCCGTGGGAGCACACGAAACTCGGCACCAGCACGAAGGTCTATCCACCCTTCACGCCCATCGAGGTGGACGCGAAGGCGAAGACCCTGAAGACGGTCCTGCGGAAGCACACGCTGACGGACCTCGGGCTCCTCGCGCAGGTCGAGGCCACGAGCGCCGAGACGGGCGTGACGCGGCCGATCCTGGCGGGCCCGATGCGGCTGCTAGTCACGATCGACGGCAAGACGATCCCGGCCGAACCGGAGCAGCCCCCGATCGGCCTGTTCCGAAAGCCGTACATCAAAGCACATGAGTTGAAGACATCCGTAGGCTACACGGCCGGTCCGCTGGACGGCAAGGTCTACACCGCATGGGACTATGACGGCTGCGTCAAGGTCGACGTCTGGATCTGCAACGTCAAGGACAACAGGCCGATAGAAAGGATGACGCTGGAGATCCCGTTGCGGGCCGACGCGGCGACGCTCATCCACGCCAACTCGGACCGCATCCGGGCCCCCGTGGCCCAGAAGGTGCCCGCGGGAGAGGGCGTCGTCTGGGACGCCTCGAAGGTAGCGTGCGATGATTATATCAAGAACTTCTGTCCCTACGTCTACCTGGGCGACGCGGTGCGCGGCCTATGCTGGTTCGCCGAGAACGACCGCGGCTGGTCGTGGGACCGGGCGACGCCCAACCTGGACGTCGTCCGCCGCGGCGACCAGGTCGTCCTTCGCGTCCACCTCGTGAACAAGCCCCTGGTCATCCAGGAGCCGCGCACGATCACGTTCGGCCTGCTGGCGGCGCCCGTGAAGCCGCGCCTGCGCGTCGACGGGCCGAACGCGTGGCGGTACCGGTTCCTGCGCGACAAGTACCAACTCCTCGGCACCGACATCAACTGGCTCTCCCTGGGCACCTGCGGCAGCGTGTACCCGGTGAATTGCGATATGTACTTCTGGGAGATGATCGCGCGGGGGAACAAGGAGAAGATTCCCGAGGACGCGGTGAAGGAGGTGATCGAGCGCGGCCGGCCGTTCTTCGAGCCCTACGGCGAGGCCGAGGTGAAGACGTGGGAGGCGCACGTGCGGCACAACCTGTCGAGCCACCTCGGGGCCCGGATGGTCTTCTACTACAACCGCGCGAGCCACCAGGCGGCCCCCGAGTGGTGGACTTTCGAGGACGAGTGGTCGCTGGCGGACCTCCGGAGCGTGGGCAAGGGGAGCGGCAAGGGGGAGATCAAGATCGTCCCGAGCCCGTCGTACATCGACCACGCCTTATATTGGTATAAGAAGTCGTTCGAGATCGGGGCGAACCAGGGCGTCTACTGGGACAACTGGTTCATCGCCCCGAGTTTCAACACCGCGATGACCGACGCCTACGCGGAACCGGACGGGCGCATCGTGCCGGCGGCCGGCATCTGGCAGCAGCGCGAACTCGCGAAGCGCACCTTCGTCATGATGAACGAACTGGGGATGCGGCCGATCACCTTCCCGCACATGACGAGTTTCAACCCGCTGCCGATGATGGCGTTCGCCACCGTCCAGTACGACTGGGAGTGGCAGTACTCGATGGGCGACGTGCAGGACCGCTTCACGCGCGAACTGATTCTGCTGATGACCACCGGCGACCTGGCGGGCGTCTGGCCCGTCCCGCTGGGCGACGCCGGCGCCCTGGCCGAGGACCCGTGGACGCAGCGGACCTTCACGGCCGTGCGGCTGGTGCACGAACTGGACGGCTACGGCGGCTTCGGGACGACATGGAGCAAAGTCCATCAGGAGAATGCGAGCCTGGCGCGGCCGGTGCTCGACATGCTCGACGAGCCGGGCCTGGTGGTCTACCGCTACTGGGACGAGCGGCCGCTGCCCGTCGCCTCGGGGAACCCCGACGTGCCGACGATCATCTACAGCGTGCCGGGCAGGCGCGCGGTCGTCGTCGCCACGAGTTACGCCAAGGAGGACGTGCCCGTGGCGCTGGCGGTGGACGCGAAGGCGCTGGGGTTCCAGGGGGGCTGGACGGCGACCGATGGCGAGACGGGCCAGGCGGTGGCGGCCGAGGGCGGCAAGATCGCCTTCACGCTGAAGAAGCACGACGTGCGGGTGCTGGGCCTGGCGGCGGAGGGCGCGAAGTGACCCGCCCCGCCCCGGCGATGGGACTTGCGGCCCTGGCGGCCCTGAGACAAAATAGGGACAGTCACCTATTTCGGCGCCTAAAAATAGGTGACTGTCCCTATTTTTGCGGCGCGCTGCTCATCGCGGCGGCGGCGATGGCGCTCGCGGACGCCGCGGCACCGGCGCAGCCGGCCGCGCATGCCACCACCGCTGCCGATGCGGGCGCGCCTGGCGCCGCGCCCTCCACCGCCGCCGATGCAGAGTCCGCGGCCGCGCGGTGCCTTTACCTGCCGCCCGAGTTCGCGCCGCACGTCATCTTCTACCACACGTTCGACGACGGCCCCGACCGGCCCGAGATCAACCGCCTAGGGGCGAAGGTCCAGGCCGCCGCCGCGGCGCCCGCGGGCCTCACCGGGCGCGGCGTCGACGGCAGCCTGCGGCTGGGGGGCCTGGCGATCGGCCTCGGCCGGCCGATCACCGTGTCGCTCTGGTGGCGGCTGAACGAGCCGCTGAAGGTCGACGGCGGCTTCGGCCTCCTCGCGCTGAACGGGCGGGGCTGGGTCTCGAACTTCGTCCGCTCGGGGCCGTGGTGCGGCCTCAAGGAACCGCACTTTGTGACACAAGTCTATAACTGGACGAACGTCTCGAACGTGAACGGCGTCGAAGGCCCGGCCCGCGTGCGGCAGGGCGCGTGGCACCACGCCGCGCTGGTCGTCTCGGCCGCCTCCCGCGTCCAGGTCTACTGGGACGGCGCGCTGCGGAGCGACTTCCACGTCAACGGCCGCCTGTTCGGCGCCGGTGACGTCATCCAGTCGATGCACCTGGGGCAGGACGGGCCGTCGCGGCCGATGACGATCGACGAGGTCCTCGTCCTGGACGCCGCCCTCGGGGCCGACGCCGTCCGCGACTACGCGTCGGGCGTGCGGCAGTTGGCAGCGGTGGGCTTCCCCCGCGCGGCGGCCCGGCCGGAGTGACGCGCGGCGGCGTTCACAACTTGGGCGTCGCCGTCGCGCGCGTGAGGCGGAGGACGGCCTCGCCGGCCTCGAGGTCGCGCCCCTCGGACTCCTCGGCGACCTTTTCGTAGAGCGCGAGGGCGGCCCGCAGGTCGCCGCCGGCTTCCAGGGCGGCGGCCAGGTTGAACCGCGCGGCCGCGCTCGCGGGGGCCGCGTCGAGCGCCGCCCGGAAGTGCCCGGCCGCGGCGGCGAAGTCGCCCTTCCCGGCGGCGGCAAAGCCCTCCCGCGATGCCGCGCCCGGCGCCGGCCGCAGCGGCACCCGCGCGACGACCTCGCGCGACTCGAGCATCCGGCCCAGCGTGTCGGCGCACGCGCCGAGGAGTTCGCGGACCACCGTCTCGGCCGACGGCACGCGCGCCGGGTCGTCGGGCCGGCCCAGGCCGAGCGGGCCGCGCACCCGCGGATCGGCCGTCGAGCGGTAGGCCTCGTCGGCCTCTACGGCGCCGAGGCGGCGCCCGTCGGCCGCGCGCGTGACGACGAAGTCGGCGTGCACCGCGGCCGTGCGCACGAGGGTCGGCACCCCGACCGTCGCGAGCCGGCGCGTCTCGCTTTCCATCTCCTGGACGTTCCGCCGCCCCGCCTCGTCGCCCAGGTCAATGCGCAGGGTCGCCCCCAGCACCAGGTCGGCGTCCGCGCCGGGCGCGGCGACCTCGAGCGCGCCCGCCCGGGCCAGGCGCTCGGCCAGCGCGTCGGCCGCGAACTTGGCGTACCCGTCGGCCGGGCCCGACGCCACGGTCACCTCGCCCAGGTGCACGCGCCGCGCCTCGGCCGGAAGGGGCAGGTCGGGCGGCAGCCGGTGACGCACCACGAGGACCGGCGGCGCGCAGCCCGCCGCCGCCAGGCCCATCACGGCGCCCAGCGAGATGATCGAGAGGATGCGATGCACGGGCCGCCCTCCTCCTGGGTCCGGGGCGAGCGGGGCGCGCCGACAGGCCGGCCGCGGGCCGCCCGCGCCGACCATCCTACCGCGCGCGCCCGCCGGCCGTCGAGCCTTGACTTCGGCCGCGCGCCCGACTAGCCTTGGGGGGAAGACGCGGGAGGAGAGAACCATGGCAAGGTCCGGGACGATCCTCGCGCTGGCGATGGCGCTGGCGGTCGGGGGCGGGTGCGGCGCCCAGGAGGTCCTCCTCGGCGCCAAGGGCGGGTACCTCTTCACGGTGTTCGACGACCTGGCGCTGCCGGGCCAGGAGGTCGCGCTGCGGGCGCGCCTCCAGGGCGGCGACTTCCTGCGCGACCAGCCCGGCTACGCCGTGCGCTTCTGGCTGTCGGGCGCGTTTTACAAGGCGGCCGAGACGGGCGCCGACGGGGTCGCGTCGGTCTCCTTCACGCCCGACCAGACGGGCGACTATCCGTTCCGGGCGGAACTGGCGCCCAGCGGCTTCGCCGCCGCCCCGCCCGAGCCGGTGGAAGGAATCCTCGCATGTCGTAAAGCCGATTCGCCCCTCGTCGTCGTCGACCTCGACAAGACGCTCGTCGCCAGCGGGTTCCACCAGGTCCTCGCCGGCAACCCGCAGCCGATGGCCGGGTCGGCCGACGTGATGAAGCGGCTGGCGGCCGAGTACAGCGTCGTCTACCTGACGCACCGGCCCGACCTCTTCGGCCCGAAGAGCAAGGAGTGGCTCCGGCGGTACAAGTACCCCGCGGGGCCGCTGCTTCTGTCGGACGTCGGCGGGTTCCTGAAAGGGAGCGGCACGTTCAAGTCCGGCATGCTCGCCGACCTCCGGAAGCGCTTCACCGGCAAGGCGATCGGCGTCGGCGACAAGGTGTCGGACGTCCAGGCCTACCACGAGAACGGCCTGGCGGGCTACCTGGTCGTGCAGGCGCCCGAGGGCACGACGGCGGCGGCTCTGCGCAGCCTGGCCGACTCGCTCGACGGCGTGCCCGCGGGCGTCCAGGTCGTCACCGGATGGGACCAGGTCGAGCGCGGCATCTTCTCGGGCGCGTCGTTCCCGGCGGCCGACCTCCAGCGAGACCTGCGCCGGCGCGCCGACGCGCTCGACGCCGCCGCCAAGCCGGCGGCCAAGTGAGCGCTTGTCCGAATCGCCCCTCGTCGGCCCAAGGCCGCCGACGCCCATGCCGCAGGGGAGGTGCCTTGTGCAACGAGCGTGGCGAACCGGCCTCGTGGTCCTCCTGGCGGCGGGCGCCGCCGGGTGCCTGGCGCGCCGCCCCCTGGCCGAGGGCGAACTGGACGGCTACTGGGCCCTGCACGAGGTCCGCTTCTCGGACGCCCCGCCCGCGGGCCTTGCCCTCGGCGGCCGCCTCCTGCCGACCGAGATCGTCCTGCGCCAGGAGAAGAGCCTGATCCGCTCGACGATCAGCATCGTGCGCGCGGCCGATCGGCTGAAGGCCGGCACGCCGCGCATCGAGATCGCCATCAGCCCCCAGCACGCCGCCTCCGCCGCCCAGATGCTCGCGCGGGCCCGGACCAGCCTGGCCGACCTGAAGGACGTCGCCCAGGCGGACTCGCGCACCGGCGCCGAGGGGTGGGCCCGCGCGACCGCCCGGGTCCTGGGCGGCCTCGAGGAACTCGTCCGCCTGAGCCTGATCGACGACGAGGCGCGCGACGCCGCCGCCGAGGACGAACCCCTGGGCGCGTCCGCCCTGCCCCTGCTGGAACTCGCCGTCGCCTACCTCGACGAGCGGTCGGGCGGGCGGCTGCTCGAGGACCTCGGCCCGGGCGAGGCGGGGCGCCTGCGCGAGGCCCTCGCCCAGGTGGTCCTGCGCGTCGCGTTCACCTCGGCCGGCAAGCAGGACTCGCCCGACCTGCGCGAGGCCGTGGTCGGCGCGATGCGCGCCGCACCGGACCCCAAGGCCCTGGCCGAGACGCTGCGCGGGCCGCTGCTCGCGCACCTCGCCCAGGCGCCCCCGGCCCGGCCGGGCAGCGGCGTCCACGTGGCCGCCCGCGCCTTCTTCTCCCTGGCGCCGCGCCTGCTCGAGGCGCTGGAGACGGTCGTGCGGCAATGGGACCGGATGGAGTCGGTCGCCTTCGAGTTCCGCCGAGGCGAGGGGGCGGTGGCGGCGGTGACGCTGCGGGTCGCCCCGGGACGCGAGGTCCGGATCGCCGACCTCTTCCTGTTCCAGCCGGCCATCGTCCTGCGGGGCGGGACGCGCATCGTCGTCTCGCCGCGGTCCGGCGAGACGGACGAGGTCGTCGTCTCCTTCGAGCCGCTTGAGGACGGGGCCGCCGAGGTCCGGTTCGAGGGGCCCGGCTACGCCCTCGTGCGCCTGCTGGCGCTGCCGCTGGCGGACGCAGCCCTGCGGGAGGTCCGCGTGGCCACGAGCGCCGGCCCTGGCGGCCGCAGCCTCGTCAGCGTCGCACTCCTGATGGCCGCCGGCGGCGACCGCGAGGACCCGCGGCGGATCCTCGCCTTCCAGGACGTCCGCCAGGGGCGCCTCGTGCGCGACGCCTTCCAGATGCGCACCGAGACGGATCGGCTGGAACAGATATTCAACTACGTTACGCCCCAGGGGAGGTACACCTACCGCCGCGTCAAGACGCCCGCGGAACGCTAGTGGGCCGTCGTGTCTCCGATTTCGGGTGCCACGGTTGCGCTGTCCAGCAACCGTGCCTCGTGCCGCAACAAGCACGGCTGCGAACGGCGCAGCCGTGCCACCCGCAGCCAGGCCGGCCGCCGTCACGGGACGCCCGGCGCCGCCGCCTCGAGCGAGCGGACGAGGTGCGGCGCGAGCGCCTCGATCCGCAGGTCGGCCCACGCCGCCCAGTCGCCGCCCGAGTCGTCGCGCGGGCCGACGTCGGCGATGAGTTTCAGGCGGACCGTCTTGCCCGCCCAGGGCGACAAGTCCCCCTCGATGGGCGCCCACGCGTGCTCCGTGACGCTGCGCTCCGCGACGACCGTCTCGCGCCCGTCGTCCTCGACGACCGCCGCGCGGTAGAGGATGCCGTCGCCGGGGTCGCTGCCGTCGCCCTTCCCGACCGAGGCGCGGAGGGCCGCGGCCGGGGCGGCGGGGAGCGTCACGGGATCATAGAGCGCGAAGACGTAGCCGACGCCGCCCGTCCACGGCGGATGCATCGTGAGGCCGTCCTTCGCCACGCCGCCCGACGCCTGGCGCCCGGCGTCGACGTGGGCCCGGGTGCTGCCGAGATCGGCGGTCTCCTCGCCGCCCCGCAGGCGCATCCCGGCGCGCCACTCCGTCGGCATCGCGGCAACGGGCGGCCGCCCGAGGCGCGTGATCAGACTGCGCTCGACGCGCTGCACCGCGTCGCCCGCGCGAACCTCGACGACCAGCACCTCGGCGGCCTCGCGCTCCGGCGGCCCCAGGTCGATCGCGACGGTCGCCGGGCGGCCCGGCTCCAGGCGGACCGTCCGCTCGCGGCCGGCGGCGCGGACGGTCGCGTCCTCGGCCTGGGGCAGGCGGCTCACGAGGTCGACGGCGAGCGCGTCGCCCCGGAGCCCGAGGCCGACGTCGAACGCCGGCACGACCGTGAAGTCGATCCACGCGCCCTCGAACTCGGCCCAGACGCGGTCGCCGTCGGCGGCGTCGGGCGGGATGCGAAGCGTGTGCTCCTCGCGCCCGCGGACGCGGACCGTCTCGCCCGCCACGACCTCGTCGCGCTCCGAGGTGAGCGCCGGCCCCTCGGCCGCGCCCGCCGGCTCCAGGCGGTAACTGAACGCGCCCTCCACCGGGACGACCCACTCCAGACCGCGCGCCGACCGCACGCGCGCCGGGCCCATCTCCTTCCCGTCGGCGTCCAGGGCGACGGCCTTCGCCGGGCCCACCGCGAAGCCGCACTCCGCCCCGCCGTTGGGGATGACCTCGTGCCGGCCGCCCGCGAGGATGCGGCAGACGCCCTGGCCGCTCGAGGCCGCCCGGGGGAACCGGACGAGGCGGCCGCGGCCGTCCACGTAGAGGTAGGCGGGCGTGGCGGCGTAGTCGGCCCGGTGGCCGCCCGGGTCGCCGCTCAGGACCTCCACGGCGCCGTCGCTCGTCCATCCGGCGTAGCCGTCGGGCGGGAGGTCGATCCGGCGGCCGAACGCCTCGGCGGCCAGCCGCTCCGACGGGTGGCCGTTGGCGGCCGTGACGGTCCCGTCGGCGTAGCGCGTCACGACCTGGCTGCGGCGGAAGGCGCCCGAGGCGACGGCCCGCGAGGTGTCGAGGAGCCGCCCCCCGGCGTCCGCGTAGCGGATCGTCTCGGCCGGGGCCAGGGCATAGCGGCTGTGGAGTTGTTGAAGCATGTAGTAACTTCGCAGAGCATTCCCCACGCCGCCCTCCCAGACGAGGAACCCGGGGTGGCCGAACGCCACCGTCGCCGCCAGGAACCGGTCCACCGTCCGGTCGCTCGCGGCCGGCGTGTCCCACCGCTCTCGGCCCACCCAGAACATGTCGGGGCTGCCCATGCCGAAGTTGCACGCCAGGTCGTGCATCTTCCGCAGGTCGAAGTCCACCAGCCACGGCTTCTCGGCCGGCCGGTAGGACTGGTCCTGGCCGTAGTTGCCGTCCGTCAGGCCACAGTACATATAGTGATAGTTTCCCTCGGAGTAGACGGGCCCGCTCCAGGCGGCCTTCTGGAGGAGCATGATCTCGCCGAAGGCGTAGAAGACGGCGGCGAAGGTTCCGGCCCCCGGCACGCGGGCGTCGTAGTCGACCCGCGACCAGGTCGGCACGGCCGTGTGCACGTCGCAGTAGGCGGTGGAGAACCGAAACTTCTCCTGGATCCGGGGCGCGAGGAGCGCGCAGAACTCGACCGCCCGCGCGGGCTTCGGCGCGTAGCACCGCGCCCAGGCCCGCTGGAGTTGGTTCTCGGCCGTCCGCGTCACGCGGTCGGCGGACCAGAACTCGTTGACCGGCGCGAAGTCCGTGAAGTTGTTGTAGGGCCCGTAGACGAAGCCGAGCGTGTCCTGCATCGTGCGGGCGTAGTCGAACGCGCCGCGGTCGCCGCCCTTCTTGGGCGCGGCCCGGGTGCGGAACGTGAAACTCTCGCCGCCATCGCGCCACATCGTCTCGTGGTCCGTGACGGCAACCTCCGTCATGCCCCAGCGTCGGCACTCGGTCCAGAAGCGGACGTCGGCCGCCCGGTCGCCCGCCCCGTGGGCCCGCCATAGGTGCGTCCCCGTCACGCGCTTCCACGGCGACGGCGGGTTCGGGATGGTCGGCAGCACCTCCTCGTAGCGCGGCGAGAGGACCAGGAACAGCCGCTCGTAGCAGTCGTTGCGCCGGCCGTCGGTCCGCGGGATGTAGCGGGCGCCGCCGTTGTAGGCGACGCCGGGCGCGTCGGCGGCGTTCTCGGCCCACAGTTCCGACGCGTTCGACAGGCACCAGTCCGTGTGGCCCGCCAAAAAAAGCGGCGCGTCGGCCGTCCCCGACACGGCGACCGCCGGCCGCGCGCCCCCGTAGGCGTAGAAGGGGTTCGTGACGAGGCGCGGCTCTTGGAGGCCGGCGGCGCGGCCGTAGCGGACCTCGGCGACCGCGCCGCCCGGCGCCGCCACGTCCACCACGAGCGACTTCTTCCAGAGGCGGTAGGTGTAGGCGACCTCGGCCGCCACGCCGCCCGCGCTCAGGCGCCAGCGCGACACGACCGTCTCGCCGCGCCGCTCGGTGCCCAGGGGCTCGGCCTTCTCGGGCGCCAGGGGCCCGCCGGGCGCCGCCAGGTACACGCCCCCGCCCACGCACGGGCGCACGGTCCCGCCCCGCCCTTCCCAGCGGACCGAGAGGTCGCCCAGCGTGCCCGTCTTCGGCTCCAGGCGCCACACGGCGCGGCCGTCGTCGCCGTCGTAGGTGAAGACGAACGCGTCGCCGTCGGCCGCCAGGGCCGTCGTGAACCGGGCCGCCAGGTTGTCGGGCAGGATCGTCTCGGCCCGGGTCGGGAACGGGAGCCGCCCGGGGCCCGTGTTCGTGCCGCACCCCTGCCCGGGGAACATCGCGATGCCGCGCGCGGGCCGCGGCTCGAACTCCAGGGGCGGGAACGCCTCGGCGAACATGGCCAGGTTATCGAAATAGATCGTCCTATCCTTCGCATTGCGGCCGCCGCGGACCACGAGCGCCCGGAACTCGGCGCCGCCCGCGACCCGTGCGATCTCGGCGGGCGAGAGCCGCCGGTGACACAGGAACCACTCCGTCCAGTCGACGCGGCCGAGCGGCACGTCGAACTCGCGGCCTTCGCCGTCCGCCAGGCGCGCCGCGACGTCGACCTGCGGCGTCTCGGGGTCGGGCGCCCAAGCCCAGTTGTTCCCGTAGATCCAGCAGGTGACCGCGTCGAAGGGGCCGGCGATCTTCACGGGGGCCGGCGGGCGGATGCGGACCTCCGGGGCGGCGCCGGCGGCGCGGTAGGTCAGGCGCCCGACGCAGCGGCCCCAGATCTGCTCGGCCCGCGACCGCTCGAAGGCGGCCGCCGCGTCGGTGCACTCGACCGTCCAGCCCGCGAGGTCCTCGAAGTCCACCAGGGGCGGGTGCTCGTCCTGGGTGCGTCCCGCCCAGACCATCTCGTACGGCCGCTCGCCCACGACTTCCTCCGCCGGGGCGGTCGGAGCGGCGTGCGCCGCGCCGCCCGCCGCGAGCGCCGCCAGGAACCACACCAGCCGCCGCGCAGCCGCCGAGAACATGTCGCCCCCCCCGGACTATGCGGTCCGACATGTGTTCAATGCGTCGGCGTGGAATCCGAGTTTCATGGCACGCCCCCGTTCTCCGTGGGTCCCGGGAAGGTCACTTCGCATCGGCGACGGGCGGGAGGCCCGCCGCCCAGGCCGTGCCGCGGCGATAGAGTTCCATGACGCCCGCCGCGCTCAGGGCCCGCACGTCGTGCCCCAGGACGCAGTGGAACACGCGGCCCTTGCCGTACACCAGGACGAACGCCATCGGGTAGTCCTTGCCGTCGACCTTCGAGCGGGCCGAGGCGACGGTGTGGATCGGCCCGTCGCCCGCCAGGCACGTGTAGAGTTCGTCGACCGTCTCGAACGGCTCCATGCCGCGCGTGATCGGGTGGTCGGGGTCGGCGATCTCGACGCGCAGCGGCCCGTGCGGGTCGTGCGGGGGCAACTTGGGGTCGTAGGCGCGGCCGGCCATGCGGCGAAACTCGGGCCAGTCGTTGAAGGCCCCGCACGCGAAGTGGACGAGGACGAGGCCGCCGCCGCCCTCGACGAACTTGCGGAACTTCTCGCGGGCCTCGGGTCCCGGCACCTTCTTATCGCCATTCATGAAGTTGAGGACGACGGCCGCGTAGTCCCCCAGGTGCGGGTCGCCCAGGAACTCCGGGTCCTCGACGAGGTCGACGGCGATCCGCGGGTCCTTCTCGATCAGGCCGCGAAGCGCGGGCGCCGTCTCGCGCCAGTTGTGGCCGGGATACTCCATGCCCGTGAGGATCAGGATGCGCTTGTCGGCCT
>Ga0315274_10008526_pt1 | contig 14851 bp, 10 predicted proteins | sample YL17G02_20_MG_FD_203700 | JGI IMG/M metagenome (GOLD analysis project Ga0315274, IMG submission 203700) | Sediment microbial communities from Yellowstone Lake, YNP, Wyoming, USA - YL17G02_20 | ecosystem: Environmental > Aquatic > Freshwater > Lake > Sediment | place: USA: Wyoming | collected... | reverse complement strand
TTAATTTTTCAGGAGCTAAAATTTCAACCAACAATATATAATATATTTAAAATATTTTGTAGTGATATTGATATATTTTTTCAAAAATTGAGAGATACGGTTGTTGCTGCTGAAAATCATCATAATACATATAAAGATCAGATAATAACTGATGCTTCTGGAACATATGCTGATAACACAAAAGATATTTTTGCATTTCCGCTTTGTATAAAAACAGATACTAACGCAAGAACATACCCCAATTATATATCGGACACATTACCTGTACCATTTCCAGAACTTGTTTTAGTTAATGATTTTATCGATTCTTTTCTCCAACTAAAAAAAGATGAGCTTATCACATCACTTAAAACACAAAATGATGATTCTGGCAATAGCAAATGGATACCTATAACACCATTAGATAGTACATTAGGTGAAGTTGGTTCGGAATCACCATACAGTAGTCTTGATCCGAATGGTGATGGTATTATTCCAGTAAAAGTAAATGCAATAAATCAATTTTTTGATATTTTAGTAAGAAGGTACTATATTTTATCACAATATTCATTCGGAAAAAATGATGTTTGGGGTGGTAAAATTTTTGATGATAAAATTATTAGTTTTTATGCTGAGACTGAAGCAATTAATGTTGCCAATTCAGTATATAATTCTTCAATAATTAATTTATTAAGAGAAAATGCTGGACTATACAAATCTGATTCAACAGTAAATCTTTTTTATAAATATTTAAATGAAAACTTACCAAATTTATATAAATTATCAGGTACAACAACAAATTCAACCCAAATATTGTTAGAAGAACCGATATTTGTTTATAGAGATAGATTTGGTTCGAAATTTAAGGGTATTTCAATTATACCAAGTGAAAATAACCCAAATGAAATTGAAATAAGAAATGAATCTTCCGATGTTGTTTCAGACTTTATTGCAGGGAAAAAAAGTACTGGTTTTTTATCTATGATTACCAATTTTTTTGCACCAGCAAAAATAGACCCCCAAATGACAAAAGAGAATGTGTTTTTAATACCTGATAATAATGTAAGTGAAAATAACTATAGTAGCAGATATATCGTCACATTCCACCAAATGTTTGGATTACCCACACTCAAAAATAAACCAAGAATACGAGATGATTTTAATAATCTAATAGGTTTACAAGTAGGTAATAATGGTTTAGAGTTTGGTGGTACACCACCAATTATAACGAATCTTGGAGACCCAAGTATATCAAGTTCATTTAGTGAAGATTGGTCGTCTGTATTGGCACAAATAGGTAGTGAATTATTACCAACATTTACTAATGGTGATGATATGTCAACAAAACTTTCTTCTTTATTATACGCATCTAACTTTGGGTATACATTAAGTCCATTTAGTCATATAAGATATATTAACTATAATGTATTTACTAAACCAGCAGTTATTACCGTGCCATATTATGTTATAATATATATGGGTGCTATTGTTGAAATGATAAGAAATGATTCTTTTTTAAAGGTGGTGGAAAATTTCTTTACGAAGGGAGCAGGATCAAAATTAATAGGAAAAGGATGTTTAATTTTTGCTGATTATTACGATGTTTTAACTTATTTATCAAAAAATGATCAAGATACATTTCTGGCTGAATATAACAAATTTTTCACACTTGATAGTGCAGAGGGATTTGCAAGTATTAATTCGGCTGTTATTGATATGATTAATGTTGTTACATCCACCAAAAAAAATGAGAAAACTTCCATCATACGTGATGAATATGAAAAAAATTTAATAGGAACATATAAAGTGGACATTACTGAAAAATTAACTAAACCATCCAATATAGTTAATTATTCTAACATAACATTTAATTCTGAATTTACAGATAGAAATAATCCATATTTTAAATATGAATCAATTGAATCTCAAACTACCACAAATAAAAAGGGAATTAATGACAAATTTTTTTCCCAATTTTTCATGTTTTTAGAAAATAAAATGAAAGCAAGAAATGATTATGTTAATAATATTGAAAAAGATTTTAAAAAATCAACAGGAGATGAAGATTTATGGTCACAAGTATATTACTCATTTAAAAATATTTCTGATAAATGGATAAGTGGTATGGCAAATACCATATATGGATATCCTTTTAATGGTGATGCAACAAAAGAAAGTGGTGGATTACTCTCAAAATTTGCATTTGTTGATAGAGCTATGAATCCTATTGGTCACGTTATGATAAACCCAAGAGATTTAACTGAAAAGGGTGGCGTGGATTTTGACATTAATATATACTCAATAATGTCGGAAATATTAACGGGAAACGGATTTGAATTCTTCCCCCTTTCAAATTTTTTGAAATTTAGTAATGATGGATGGAGAGAAGCATTCATACCAAGAACTAATTTGGAAAATGAAAACAACACCGCATTTGTTTGTATGTATATGGGTGGTAGTTCAAGCTATCCAAATAATTTAGAAAATGGGTTTATTGATGATGGGATTACTGACATGGAAAACGATCCTACGCTAAATGCACCTTCAAGAGATACTGTTGACACAACTTTTGATGACCAAAAAGCAACAAATCCAGATTTTACTTGGAATCAACCAGTAGCATTTAGAGTTAGATTTGGTGAACAAAATCAATCATTATTCTATGATGTTCAATTAGATAGTAAAGAATTTCCAGAAACCAACGAATCATTACAAATTTTATCAAAGATTGCGGGTGACAATAAAGAACAATCACCCGCACCGAAAGGACAAAATTTATATAATGTTTATGAAAATAGATCATACAGCGCACAAGTATCAATGCTTGGTGACGTAATGATTCAGCCAGTGCAATATTTTCAATTAGAAAATATACCAATGTTTTCGGGTGCATACATGATATTGGGTGTGGAACATAATATTACGCCAAATTATATGACAACAAGTTTCAAGGGTACTAAAATATTGAAATATCCCGTGCCATTAGTTACTTCAGCAGCAGCCGTATTCGGCATTGATGTAGGAACTACTGAATTAACAAGTGGAGAAACTGCTGAAAGTAATAGCAATACACCTGCGCCAAATGCTGCCAATGCACCGTTACAGGCACAATATAATGCAATGTATACATTACCATTAGCAAAATAATTATAAAAACTAAAAATATGGCATCTAATTTATTGACAACAGAAGGTGAAGAATTTATAAAACACATATGCACGATTGATTCGCATGGAAATGATATTAGTCAAAGTAACACTATGCTACAGGGTAACGCACCGTTTGGTCAACCCGCAACACTCCCATTCAGTTCAGTCCAAGGGGAATATCCACCAAGAATATGGAAATCAAATGCAACATTTAATGGTAAATTAATAGCAAGAAATATTGATCTTGTTCCAGCTTTGATTTATTGGTTTAATGATAACGCTGATAAATATAAAATTGATGCAAATGTGTTAGCTGCACAAGCATATCAAGAATCTAAATTAAAAATATGGAATTATAACCCATCTCAAAGTAGTGCTTCTGGTATTAGTCAATTTCTTTTTCTTACGGCATATGATATTATGATACAAAATATAGGAAGTTCCCCAAAATTTACACCAGAAGAAGTGGCTATTTTAACAAAAGGACTATACCATCCACCAGATGCAACTATCAAAAATCAAAATCTGTGGAATACTGGTTCAGTTGTTGACTCATATCGTACAATTGCAAGAAGTAATAGAACCATATTTTTTCAAACAGAAATTGATAACCCCAATTTAATGATAAAAGCACAATGCAGATTATTGAAAAATATTCAAAATAATAACACTAATCTTGCTTCGGTTTCGCTATTTCTTTATAGTAGAGGAAGTAGTATTTCTAACAAGAAAACATATACAGATGCAATAACAGCAGTGCAAACAAACCCCAAACTTGGAGTTGGATACAGCAAAGAAGGGTTGGATTATGTTAGAAATATTTTTGGATATTTAGGAGATAAAGATAATCAATATATTAAAACAGGAAAACCAAAAGGGATTTGGTTTGGTTATGGTTATTTGTATTTAAATGCGCCATTTGATGTCTTTAAAACTAACGTAATAGATACAGATATTGCAGGATAAGCATTAAAACCAATTAATTAAATAAGTGCTTTGTTTAATTCGTGAAGATTAATAATATCGTCATTAATTGTTTCTGGATTGAAAATTATTGTATTAATTTTTTCAATGGATTCGTTTATTTTATTTTCAATTCCTTCAGTTTCTACGTTATTAAGTTTCTCCAAACTTTTTTCTTTATAAGATTCCAATAAAACTTTCTTTTCATCGAGAGATGATTCAATTAATGTTTTTAAAAGTGATTTATCTTCTTCAGCTAATGATTCGTATTTTTTATTGAATTTATTTATGGCTATTTCAATAACGCTATCATTGAGATCACCAGTATCAACAGATTCTACTATTTGTTTTTTGGGTTCTTTTATATGATTCAATACAATTTCAAATGATTCGTGGACAACATCAATATCTACATCATCACATTCACACACACTTTGTAAAATAAGATTATTAATACTTTCAAATAATAAATTTTTTTCTCTGGCAACTTTTAATTTCTTTTCATCAACGAATCTCTTTAATTTTTCGTGTTCCTTTTTTAATTCTTCAAACGAAAATTTTTCAAATAATTTAACATTATTATCAATATAACGAGTTGCGATAATATCATTTTCAATATTCTTTTTTTCAAGATTTTCAAAAACTTTTAACTCTAATTGAAGAATTGGAGAATCTTTTATGACATCAAAAAATTTTGATGCAAGTCCATTAGTTTCATCAATAGAATCATTGTTTAAATATGATTCACCTAACTTTGATGAAATTAGCGACTTAACAATCCCGATATTGATATTTTCCATAATACTTTTTCGTTGATTTCTTATAAATACTATAAATATTTCTAAATGTTATTTTTGTATTTAAATTTTATATATTATTCTGCGTTTAATTCAATATCGTTAATTTCTTTTATGTCTAAGTTATCAATATTCTCATCTTTATTAAGATTAACGGAATCTGGATTGTTTAATAAACCATCAATTTCATTAACCATATCAAAAGCTTTTTGATTCATTGAAGTATTTTTTTCATCTACTTCATGGATAACTTGCTTATTTTCTGATGATTTTTTTATTTGTGGTTTTTCATCCACACCAGTAACCAATTCATTTAGTAAATCATTCCAATTTTTATCACCAATGGTTTTTCTTTTTTCAACACTTTCACCTGTTGGTGGTGGTAATGCTGATGGTGTTGGGAATTCACCTGCGGGTGCTAATCCTTCGCCACCTGCTGGCGGTGCTCCACCCATTTCACCCCCACCTGCTGGTGGCATACCCCCCATTTCAGGTGCTCCTGCACCGCCCCCACCAGTTGTTGCGCCAGTACCTGCTTCAACACCCGCAAGTGCTGCTTCATCACCATACTTTCTATCAATATCATCAAAAATTGTAGTTTTTTTGATAACAAGCGGAGTATCAGTAAGTTCTTGAGCAAGTGCTCTTTCCATTCTTTGTTTCTTGAAGTCTGCAATAATTTCACGATCCGACCAATTAAATAATATTCTCTTAGCTTCAGTATGTGACATTGCAGCAATTCCACCCTCATTACGTGTTAATTCAGCATATGTTTGTGCTTTATCTCTGAACAATTCAGATTTTAATAATTCAAGTTGTGTACTTGGATTTGTTAATGATAGAGTGAAGTTACTTAAATCTTCTTTATCAAAACCAAGCAAATATAAATGTATAATAGCAATCTTATTCAATTCCTGAATCATTGCTTGTTGAACACGATTTACTTTCTTTGCGAAACGAATATCATATTGCGCCATCGATTTACCAGCACCTGCAGCATCTTGAAATGAAAGGAATGGTTTGGGAACTCCTAAACCAGTGAATAAATTATCACGAAGATATTCAATATCTTGAATAGCATCGAGATTGGTTGCACCCGGGAGGGTTTCAATACCTGTTTGAACATTTGCATTTCTTACTGGTAAGAAATAATCTTCATCATTTCCAAGAATATTGAAACGATAATCAATTTGCCCACTATCAGGATATACATTTGTTGTTTTTTTAAATTTTGTAGCTACTTTGAAGATATATTCTTCAATATCATCTTCATCTATATTACCAACGTCAATCTTAAACACTTTCTTTTCACCAGCACGAAGAATACGATAAGTTAGCATTGCATCTTCTGCAAGAACTAATTGACGAAACACCCTACGAACCTTATTTAAAATTGAAGAACCATAAGGAAGATACTTATCATCACCAAGAAGTCTAAAATGTGCTATTTCAAATACGTTGAATTCATCACCAGTTAATCTTTCTTTAAATTTAATAGTTGGTTTACCGTCTTTTACTCTTTCTATTCTTTCAACTTCATAATTAACCATTTGTTTTACATGGGTAATACCCTTTTTCTTAACACCATATAATAAAACAAAATTATCACCATACTTGCATACGTTTCTTGTCCAGAAAGGTAAGTTAACATTTACATTAATAATATCATTAAATAATTCTTCAAGATGGAATTTTATGCGTTCTTTATTGGAATAAATATTCAACATTTTACCATTAGTCCCTATTGTGGTAGCTTCTTCCATGAATAAATCTAATGCACTGGCTATAATTGGGTAATATTCCATACCCTCATAATCAAGATATGCTGGAAGTCTGGCTGCTTCATATTGTAATGCTTTTTGGAATCCCCTATCGGTGGTTCTAAAAAACTTTTGTTCTAAATCTTTCTTCTGCTGTAACTCAAGTCCTTTTCTTCTAACATCTTCTGGACTGTTACCTTTTATGATAATTTTAGGTTTGTTTAGATTCGTAGTTGTGTTATTCTCGAAACCAAATCCATCTAAATTAAGCATTTTATTTAAATTCTGATAAACAGTTCCTTTATTTTTGTTATTATCTGCTGCCATTTTATAAAATTTTATACTTTTTTATAAATACTTTATTTGTTTGAAAAATACATATATAAATACAATTATTTTTTCTTTAAATTTTCAAATAACCAAGCATTTGCAATATAGGGATTTAGATGATAAGAACTACTTTGAGATACCATTGGTTTATTTTTTGCTTCTAATTTTTTCATTGTCATTTTATCGTGATCATTAATGTTGAGCATTGTTTCAATCATTTTTTTTGTCTTAGCAGCACTATCTTTATATCTTTTCATATCAAAATTAAGTGCATACAATCCAATCGCAACTCCCATTATTGAATCATCATGGAATGATCGTTTATGATCTGCAACACGAGAACCAGCAACATTAATAAATGTTTTTAATTCTTGAAGTAAACGAACTGATCTTATTACAATATCTTCTAAATGAATAGCACGTTGCATTTCAAGAAGTACTGATGCACGATTGTTACCAATGAAGAAACCGGGTATCAAATCCACATTAATAATTGACCCATCACCTAATATTTTATTACCTTTTTTAATATATCCCTGTAATCTGTCTCTGGTTGGTTTATGTGTTATTTCAGTATAATGAATGGATGTATCAGGATATCCAAATTCAAAAAGTTTTTCTATTGTTTGCACACCGTAACCACCAGTAATATCAACAACAGTATATGCATTATTATATGCTTTACCAAATTGAAATGCAATTTCAGCAAGTTGTTGGGGAGTTACTTTTGCATAATATTCAGCAACTTGTTCAACTTTATGCCTTTTTATCTTCACCTTTTTTTCAACACCATTTTTCTTTATAATTTTTTCTTCTATTATTTCATTTATTTTCAAAATATTAACTGTTGAATGGTCTTCTCCATGCCCTGCTGATGCATCTAATGCCATAATATAATCTTCTGCGGGAATTGGGTCTTCCCATATCCACATTTCTTTATCAACATATTCCTGACGAATGGGTGGTAGGGTTTCTGTTTCTTCTATTCTTTTAAGAAATTCTTCAGCAATAAAATTGTCACCAGAACCAAGGAATGACCCCAATAATTCCTGCGCAACTTTACGCATGTCATTATTTGCTTGTTTAATCTGTATTTCAAACCAAGGAGAAGTGGCTTCCCAACCATCTTCCATCATTTTTATGCGTGTTTCTTCATCCCATCCACCATCGGGAATTCTATTTTCAGTTTCTTTATTTTTATTCTTTACCCATTCTAATCCTTTATTATATCGTGGATCGTTAAACCAATAAATTTCAATAGCGTTAAAATTATTTTCATGTGCTTTCGCCATCATGAAAGTTTTGTAGAAAATGGGGTCTAAACCAGATGGTGTTGATACGAAGATGGCACGACCACCAGTTTGAAAGGTAGGACCTGTTCCTTCCCAAAACTTATCACCCTTTTCAGTCCATGCAGTTTCATCCCAAAATAATAATGTTGGTGTATAACCACGAAGACCACCTTTAGCAGAGAATGCACCAAGTGAAGAATTATTATCGTATTTTTTTAATTTCTGAGTATCTTTTTTATCTGGTTTTGGTTTTAACCACACTGGACAAGATTCAATAAAATCAACTACGTCAGCCATGAATTCATCACGTGCGGTTTCAACCTTATTTGCAACAATAGCTGCGCCCCTGTTTTTATTGAACATGATATACCAAGCAATATATGCACAAGTAGTTGTTGTGATACCAGCCTGACGATATTTATTTGCAATATTAAATCTATGATCTAAATATTCTTGAATGACGTGTTTTTGAAATGGAAATAATTTAAATGGAACTATTAAACCAGCTTCTCCCTGTGTCTGGTCGAAAATAGTAAGAAATGTTTCAATAAAATATATTGGATTTGTTGCACAACGAATAAATTCATCTTCTTGTTCTTGTAAATTTAGTTGACTTGCTTTTTTTACTTCACCACTTTTCGTTACAATAATTGCTTCGGGAGTGCCATATTCTTCACGCATTTTTCTGGCAAGTTCCCTCACCTCATTTTTCTGCCTTTCTATATCAGCATCATAACCAATGATGGGCACATGCTCTGGAAATATATCTTGATTTTCTTTAATTTCTTCTATCATACCAATTCAATATTTGTTGCTTCAATGAACTCTTTATTCTTAAATAAAATATTTCTTCCATATAACATATCTTTCACATTTTTTAATGTGACACCATAATGGAAAACCAAAAGAGGTAAATCTTTTTTATCTTCCATTAATCTATCATAACTCGAATAACCATTTACATCTTGTTTTTCAACTTCATAGGCGAGTGCATGTATCGTGTGATAACCATGCATGTATTCTCTGTCTACCGCTTCGTGTAAACAGAACAAATCAAAACTGTTAGTTCTTAGATTAACTATTAGATCAACATAATCTTCTGTTGGTGGCATTGCATTATCACAAGCGGGAATTAAATCCCAACACCAACCTTCAATATCTACGTTTGTTTCGTTTTTAGAAAAATAAAATTTATATAATGCTTCATTTATTGAATTATATCCAATTTTATGAACATAAATAAGTTTCAAATCATCATCATTCATGGTAATTCCTTTACCATAAATACATTCAACAAAAAAACCGCAAATTTCTTTGCGGTTTAAAAGAAAAAACACCTAATTACCATTCCAAAACTAATCCAGTATATTTTTTTATGAATGGTGCTAAAATAGCAATTGACATATCACAACTTCCATAATATACTCTAACTCTATTTTTTAAATAAAAATGAGTAATGATAGAACCAAGAGATAATACTATTAAAGAGAAAAAAATAATTGGAAATTTAATAAATAAGACACCTAACCCCAATAATACATAACCAACAATCATTGCGATCTTTTTCCAAGATAATAATACGTGAATAATATCACTATGATAATGTATTATCATTCTTCTATATTCCAATAAATCTGCTTTTTCGTAATTAATACTACCATTTTCAATTCCTTGAACTTTGGCAAAAATATCATTTTCATTCTTTGCTGTTCCACCAATGTATGTTCTTGTGAACTTATAACCAATAAATGTATCGCTTATCATATCTTTTTTTCTTATTATACGAAAAACTAAACAAAAGGTTATAAAAAAACCGAACTAAATGTATCAGTTCGGTTTTTCATTTCTATTCTTCATTCAATTATGAACCCAATCTACTTCTACCTTGTCCAAAACCACTTTGAGGTCCTCCTAATGCTTTAAATTCTATCATATTCCCATCGGGTGTTGTTACTAACGTACCCTTAGAATCATTCTGAACGAATTGTCTTAATATATCATATTTAACATCAACAGGTGTTTTAGTGGCAGCATCTTTTATAAGCATTCCTTTAGTATCATTAGTAAAAACAGTGCTGAACGCATCATATAAAAGTTTATCAACTGCAGCTTGATCATCTGGATTTAATTTAGAAAATTTTTCTTTTACGGTAAATCCAAATATTTCATTCACACTTTTTTTCTCTATACTTTTATGTGAACTGATTTGTTTATCAATCATTTCATCAAGTTTCTTAATCAATGGAGATTTTTTACTTTCATTAATAACTGATTTTTTTCCATTTAATTTTTCATCAAGTCTATTGCGAATATATTTTCTTAATTTTAAATCACTTTCGCTCATTGTCATATTAACAGTACCATCCTTAAGATTAATATCAAGAGATTTAGTACCACCAGCAACACCAGCACCCATTACTTGAGCATCAGGAGCAAAACCAACTTCTGGTTTTTCTACTTCTGGTTCTGCAACAACTTCTTCACCAGCTTCAATTTCATCATCCTCATCTTCACCAAGTGCGTTGGGTTCGCTTTCTAATTCTGGTTTTGCTTCAAATCCACCCATTGGCATTTCTTGACCCTCACCACCAACATTTTGGAGATAAGGTTGCATTTTTTCCACATAATCAACATGACCATAATCATTACTTAATTGATCTGCAATTTCGGGAGTTACAAATACTGCAACATTTTCGAAATCACCATCGTTTTGACCATCAGCATGAGCAGTTGCGTAACCACCAATTAAACCAGCCATTTCTTCTTGGGGGCATTCATCAAGACTTTCATAACCCATGTTTTTAGCATAGTTTTCAAAAGTACCACATTCACTACATGCAGCTTCTTCTAATTCGGGTTCGTCACCAACGCTGGTTTCTAATCCTTTAATTTCTTCATCAGGAACAACTTCCATGAAATATTCATCAGCAATATCTTTTCTTTCTTCAACATCAAGTTGTGCAATAGAATCTTTAATTGAACCAAGGAATTGTTTTACAAGTGCTTTAGCTTTTACGGGTGACAATTCTGTTTCCGATGCTTTTTCGCCAAATTTACCAACAAGTTTTTCCAATTCTTTAACAACTAAATCTTCATTACCTTCAACACCACCTTCTGGTTCTTCACCAGCAGGTTTTTCGTCATCGGTTGGTAACTCATCACCACCCAAATCGGGTAATTCTTCATCGTCACCAGCAGGTTTTTCATCACCACCACCAAGAGGGTCTTCAGCGGGGAGTTCATCACCAGCATCTGCGGGTGGCATATCATCAGCAGGTGGTTCGTCAGCAGGTAGTTCGTCAGCAGGTAGTTCATCACTAACTGGTTCTTCAGGTGGCATTTCACCAACTGGTTCTTCAGAATCAACCTTTACATCAAGATCATCTAATGCTTTGGATGCTTTATCAAGATTATCGGTTGTTTCATCTTCACTAACAACTGCTTCATTAAGTGTTTTTGTTGATTTAGATTTTTTGGTATTTTTCTTAAAATAATCAGCACTTAATGTTTCATTGAGAACCTTGATATACATATTTCTTTGTTTATCAGCTTCTGCTAATGAAGAATATTGATATTCTTTTATATTTTCAAGACCACCCATATAAACAAAGTCAGCAACAGTAGGTTTTTGGTTAGTAGATTTCTTAATATAATAATGATGATTTTCTTTTACAATACCGTAAACAGTGCCATCATTCGCTTTTTGAAAATCTATAAGAGTACTGGTCGAAAATTTATTAGACTCATTAATATTAGCTTTCTTTACACCAGCTAAGAAATTTAGTCTGTCGTGAAAATTTTCTTGTGATAATTTTGCCATTTTATTATGTTTTAATTCTTTTTATTAATGTTATTTTGATTACATTTTTTTATAAATACTTTTAATATCGATAAAAAATAGTATAGTTTTTAAATATTATTTAGTCTTTCGCCCAATTTCTGCTTCACCGATTCAGTTATCACACCCTTTTTATAATATTTCTTTAGCACATCTTTTACAGCACCTTCTATGGAAATATTTTCTTTAAGATATTTTTTATGATTTTCAACATCTTCAAGTATCATATTAACAACTTTTTCCGTTTTTTTTCTTTCGATCAGTTGCTTATACTGTGATTCACTTATGATAAATTTTTTTCCCATTTTATTTCTTTTGTTCTTGTAGACTTAATTCTTTGGTTAAAATATCTTGTTTAAGATCGACTAATTTTTTTAGATAACCAGTATTTCTAAGCACCTTAAACGCTAAATTTTCAACTGAGTATTCACCCTCTCTCGTCAAGCCAGCTTTTCTATAGTTTTTTAATTTTTCCTTTATCTTTTCGATTTGAGACAATACTTTTTTTGCATTTTTAGTTGTTTCAAGTTCATCAATAACATTCATCAAATCAGCAGCTTTTAGTTGAACATCACCAGTATCAATATTTATAATTTTATTTACTGGTTTAGCCAACCACTCATCATTCAATAATGAATAAACACCAGTTGATGAATGTGGTTCATTAACATCTTGTGCATAAACTTCAACATCATGATCTTTCACTGTGACAGGCATTTTTTCATTCCACAAATCTTTTTTCGTTCTTAAATATTCACCAACAAATTCTAAATTATCAGATATTTGATTAAAATCTAATAAAATATGAACATCAAGATCGGATTGGTCATTATAATTATAATTGGCTAAACTGCCAGTTAAAATTATATCGGCAAATTTCACATTATCCAATTTAGCAAATTTAATGAATTCGCTTGCATTTTTTAATAAAACTTTCCTTACATCTTCTTTCATTTTATCATCAGATTCCCAAATATCGGGATTTAGTTTATCGTGAAGTTTTATTGATGATACGTCAATTGATTGTGGGTTTAGAACTTCTTCTAATGTTTTAAAAATATTATTTGATGCCCAATATTTATTTGTCCAAGGTCTTGGATTTCTTCTTTTTTTATTTTCAATAACTTTTTGTTCATTTAACCCCATTTTTTTCAGTTTACCCGTTTTAGATTCTTTAATGTAAACTTTATCATTCATTTGGTTTTTACCCAATGAAACACCATTAACAACTTCGTTTAATGATTTTTTATGAACCTCAATATATTTACTATCATCACTTTTAACTACATGACCAATATTCTCTGATAATTGATAAAACAATTCGTAAATGAAAAATTCACTAATTTTAGCAAAATCATTTTCATTGAGACTATCGCCAACAATAGTCAAACCAAAATAGGTTGGATATTCCTCTATAAGAAATGATCCATTATTTTTTGCAACTTCAACAATTGTTTTTTTCAAAACACTCATTACTTACCTACTTTTGCAATCGCAGCTACTGGAACTTTTTTTCCAGCATTAGCTTTAACTTCGCCTAATTCTTTCTTTTCTTTATGTTCCTTTTCTTCTTCTTCGGGAGTTTCAGATTCTTCGTGTTCTTTGGATTCTTTATCTTCCTTTTTTTCGAAATTCCATTTTTTCTTGCCAGAAGTTTCTTTTTTATCTTCTTTTTTATCTTCTTTCTTTTCGCCTTTTTTCTTATCGAAATTCCATTCAGTAAGACCTTCAGGAGATTTTTCAGCACCCATTTCAGGAACTTCTTCGCCAGTTTCTTCTTCGGCTTCTTCTTCACCATGAATCATACCATAAAGTTGATCAACCAAACCAACCAATTCTTCATATTTTTCTTCAACGGACATTTCTTTAGGTTCGCCAACTTCAGCACCCATTTCACCGCCCATATCTTCAACACCTTCGTCTTCGATTCCTTTTTTGAAACGTTTAGCAAGTGCTTTTCTTGGTGGTGTGCAAGTATCTTTACTCATTGGTGTACAAAATCCTTTATGTTCAGGATCGACTGCTTTCTGAATCCATTTGTCGTCTTCAGTTATTTTACCTTCAAGACTGACTTCTTCCTTCAATAGTTTTTTAAAATCAGGATTCAAATATCTCATTCTTTCGAATAAAAGGCTTTTATTATCTTTTTTCATAATTACTTGTGTATTAATAAATATTATTATTTTTATTTTTCTAAATTAAAAATTACTTTTTCATAAATACTTAGCTATATTTAAATACGTTTAGTATTTATGATAAATCGTTACATAAAATGAATTTAGAGTGTTTAAATGACATAATAAGGCAAAACCTTGCCATCTATATCGACCTCACAAGTCTTAAATCATGGGATTTAAACAGTGGTTTTACCTCAATTAGTTTAACTAAATGGTCAGGTGCTGTTTCCGATAATATAAATTTATATGATTTTGGTTTAACTGGTTTCGATAATGGAAGAACCAATGAAATGTATGATGGTATCACAACAATACCAAGCGATAATAAAGTAACATTGTATAGAGTGGGGTATAACGCAATCACAAATCCTACGAGTGGGAATACGAGTGGTGCAACTGCTATAACAATGTTTGATGACTATCCCATTAGTGCTGTTACAAGTGGAAATACTGGAAATTATTTTAGATTAAACGGTGGATATCTTCAAGGATTCTTTAAATTGTACGATTATAACTACGAATTATTTCCTTCAAGATATAATAATGGTATTACAATAGAAACTTTA
>Ga0315274_10008524_pt1 | contig 14853 bp, 12 predicted proteins | sample YL17G02_20_MG_FD_203700 | JGI IMG/M metagenome (GOLD analysis project Ga0315274, IMG submission 203700) | Sediment microbial communities from Yellowstone Lake, YNP, Wyoming, USA - YL17G02_20 | ecosystem: Environmental > Aquatic > Freshwater > Lake > Sediment | place: USA: Wyoming | collected... | reverse complement strand
CAGGCGTGCCTGCTGCAAGCACATCGCGAGTGGGAATGTTGCCAAGCAGGGTAACGGTATTCTTTGTAAGTTTCTTCATCTCTGTGAGCGTGTGCCGGTAGCTGAAGTTGAAAAGGTTGACGCCGATGCCCGCAAGATATGGTGCGCACACCAGGCCGGCGGCATCGTTGTGGAAGAATCTGACACTTACATCGAGCGATTGGAATATCCGCGCCAGGTAGGGCGCCGCCATCGCCTTGAAATCGTCTTCGCCCAGAAAGCCCACGATGTCATCGAGAATAAGTATGCCGTCGATGGATGGGAATGTTTCAGCCTGAAGTTTTAGCCAGTCAACAATAAAATCCGTCACGATGCCAAGAAGCGTGTGGGCCTCGTCCGGATTAGTTCGGATCGCGATAAGGAATTCTGTGCTATCGGCGATGAAGCTGGCCACGTTCAACGGGCCGCGCGAGACGGCGAACTTGATGGCGTGACCTGCTTGCTCGATTTTCTCCTGATAATGCCGCAGACGCTTCAGGACAAAGGGCGGCAATCCATCCATTCTCGGATCGGGCGTGCGAAGTGAATGAACAGCCTTAATATCGCCGATGACCTTCTCTGCGAAGGGAAATTCGTTCTCTCCCCACCGGCATTTGCAGCCGAAAGCGGACGGCTCGGTACACATACCGAATTCAGCCCAAAAGCCGGGCAGAAACATCACATCCGGGAATTGGCGGACAGCCTTCAGGTTGGCCTCGAACCACAGTTGCTCGCCGGCGAAGTAGTCCATCATTGAGAGACCCGCCCAGCCGGCAAGCCAGGGACTGTCGATAATGAACCCCACCGGCAGCGGTTCGAGCAGCTCGCCGTTTATAACAGCCAGCAGCTTTTCCCATTGCTCATCCGTCATGCGGCGGCCTTACTTTTGCGAGCAAAGTGTACAACCAAAACAAGCCCTACAAAGGCAGCTATTATCGCGATGCTCCAGGTTTTCATCCAAGCCCAGAGACTCCACATACTGATAAATGTTGCCACGGTGGTTGCCAGGGCCATAAGGACGTTCCAGGTAATGCGTCTGCCGCCCCGGGGCATATTGTCGCCGAGCGTGCTTTTTTGGTTCATAAGGATAAAAAAGGTAAAGTATGCAATCGGCAGCAATATGGAGCAGAAAGCCGAGGTCGGCATTGCCAGCCAGGGCGCCGGCTGCTCCCAGAAGATGGCGCCCAAAGCACCGACCGAGACGATCAGAGCGCCAATCCGCTGGGTCCAGCCCGTTGGTGGCCTACCCAGCAGCTCGCACAGGCAAAGCCCGTTGATTGTCATTAGCACCGTTGCGGCGCTTAGGCCCAGTCCCATCACGCCGAGGCCAAAGAGGTATTGTGCAACTGCTTTACCCGTAAGAGGCGCCAATGTCTCCGCCAGGTTGATGTTATCCCGCTTGACAAGCATTGCGGCCATTTTCTTGTCGGCGTATGGCAGTGCCTCGGTACGTTGCTGTAACTGCTCGGCTGAAAGTTTGGCTACCGCATCATTGCCTATTTCGAACGCCAGCCGCCGCTTAAGCAGTGCGTTGTAGGGCCCGACAAGATTGTCGGCAGGCTTGACAACTGCCGTTCCACCCTGCTTGTCGGGCACGAAACCCGGCTCCGGCACGGTGTAGAATCGCGAAGCCGACGCCATGACGACAAAGCCGGTTGCAAGAACAAACGGTATGAATAGACCTGTCGAAAGGTCGAAGATTCCCAGGCCTCGGAAGTCCTTGTTCCAGCCCCGCCGCAGCATCGAGTATGGAAATAGAAACGTCATATTGACGCCTACCGTTGCAGCCGATGCGGCTATCATGGCGGCACTCTGCTGGTTGACGATCAGGCCCGACCAGAACTGGCGACAATTCTCGGCAACGGCGGCAAGATAGGGGGTAAATCCCTCTGCGGGTCTGAAAAAGAACCGCGGGTCAGGTATAAGTCCTGCCAGAACCTTGCCCCAGTTCATGCCGCCCTTGAAAGCCAGCCTCAGGATGACGGCAAAGAAACACAATACGATCATGCTGACGGTGGCCTTTATGATTACCTCGAATATTCTGACGCCCCGGGCGCCGGCGCCGTAGAACATCGTCACAGTGATACAGATTGCAAGAAGGAAGCAGACAACCAGTATCCTGCCCCAAGGGTCCGGCAAAACCTGCGGCCCGACCAGGTTGGGCAGAAGATTCTGCTGAATTGCACGAGTTGCCAGAGTAAACTGCGGCAGAGACCAAACGAGGTTAGCGGCCATAGTTGCAAACAGCCAGCCCCATCCGAGCACCGGACTGACCTGTGTATTTATGGTTCTCAGCGGTCGCTCGCCCGTGGAAAGAGTTACATAAGCGATTGCCGAAAGCATGACGATACCCAGTATCATGTACAGCGGCTGCAGCCATAAAAAAGTAAAGCCGGATAATATGCCCAGGTATAGGCTCGATGAGAATGATGCCCCGCCGATGGTTATGCCGCTCTGGAGCCAGCCGGGCCCCGACAGCTTGAGATAAGTCCTGAAAAGCGATGCATAACCATTCTGCCGGGCAGTCAATATCAGCTGGCGTTCTTTTTCAGTGCGGTTCTCAGCCATACCTCTATCTCCCCTCTGGAATACTCTTACGCGGTCTTCGACAAAATATACTCTCGTGTTTTGATTACGATTTCCGGGTCTGTTTCGTACGGCAGACATCCCGTTCCCAGGCAGACTTTTTTTCTGTTTTCAGCCAGTGCCAGAACTCTGTCAACTTCCTCTCGGACGGCCTGGATATTCCCGGCAGTCATTGGCCGGGGGTCCATATTGATTCTAACCATCACATCAGGATGCGCTCTGATTTTTTCCATAAACACTCGCTGGTCGGTTTCCGCCGGGCAGCAAACGTACCCGGTTCCCGTTTCCAGCATCGCTTCAAGAATTGGGGCAGTATTGCCGCCGATGATGCAGGGCACGGGGTGACCGACAACGGCGCCGGTCTTTTCCATTATTTCTTTTAGAGCCGGCAGCTCGACGTCCCTGAACTGGGCAGGCGACAACAAAGGCGGAGTCGCCGCCGATTCAAAAAACGCTATATCCAGGCCATTGTCCACAACTTCCTGGGCAAACCGCACCTGCCCGGTCACCAAATGCAGCAGAGTTTCGGTAACGACACTCGGCCTTGCCATAACCTGACAAAGTAGAGCCTCAAACCCCATTAAATTGGCCGCTATCGAAAAAGGGCCGCCCAAAGGTATTCTCACATCGGCGTCAGGACATCGCCGGGCGACCTGCTTAGCGGCCTGTATGACCATCGGAATTCGGCCATCTTTTTTCGGGTCGAGCGGCTTTAGCGCCAGTAATTCCTCCAGCGTAGAATAGATGTGCCTGGAAATGGCAGGGATTCCATTGCCGCTGGGTCTATCAACAGGCGCACCGTACGCCTCAGCCTCCAGATTATAAATATCTATGCCGACCACCACAGGACGATGCTTGTACAGGCGAAACGCTTCTATGTTGCCTTGAGCCAGAAGCTGCGGATTTCGCGACACCTCCCAGGGATTCCTATTAATCACCCTGGCTGCGTGCTCATATACAGAAGGTGAAAACTCCATTAGCACTAATCCTTGATAGTGACCTCGGCGCCTTTCTTTTCCGCTGATACGTACGCGCTGTATATTGTCGAGATGCAATCCGCCGCCAGGCTGCTGTTACTTTCGACCGGCTCGCCGTAGGCAATGGTTCGGTAGAACGCCTCCATCTCCTGGGGATAACCGGTGAACCAATCCTCGTCCGGCGACGGATTTGACCAGCCCTGTTTTGTGCCGATTTTTTCCACCACGTAGACATCCTGGAGGTATTCGTGCACCGGATTGTATGTCTGCATTGCCGCACTTGGGTTGATATGGCAGATAGTCCGGTGGTTATTCGCGGCGACTTCAAGCCAGTTGTGGACGCCGCCCAGGATAATATCAGAGGCGAATATATCCGCAATCGTGCCGTCGTCAAAAACCACGTGCATTACGGAGAAATCTTCGATGTCGTGGTAGTCGGCCCTGATATGTCCCTTATCCTGGAACGCCTTCAGCCTGGTTAGGGCGGCGGTGCGTGCGGATACGGCCTTGGGGCGGATTGGCTTGCCGGCTCGGGCGGTCCCTTCTACGCGTTTAAGATAAAGCGCTGCTGTCAGCGGATGGCAGCCCTTACCGATCATCGAGCCGCCGCCCGAGAACTTCCAGAATCCGTATGTGGCTGCGTGCGAACCACTATGCGCCTCCTCGCCGTGCAGCCAGAGGATTTGTGCGCCGGTTTTCTCGATGATTTCCCGTTCCTTCTGAATCGAAGGGGCGTAGACCCAGTTCTCGGCGTACAGGATTTTGCCCTTGCTTTTTTTCTCGGCCAGCAGCATCCGTTTGACGCTCGATAGGGCCTGATCGAGAGCTTGCTGCTTAGGGAAGGTATCGCCGTTAAAGTCTTCTGAGCCGTCGCCGAAATAGCCGGTGAGCGGCTTTTCTACAATGGCAAACTTATCCTTTTTAAGTGCCGCTACCGCGATCTGCTCGTGAACGACCGGCGGCGTGCAAACGTGAATCACATCGACCTTCTCGATGAGCTTTTCCAGACTGTCGTAGCGGCGGATGTCTCGCTCTTTTGCGTATGATTTTGCCTGCTCGGTATCTATCGCGTAGACGCCCTCGATTTCTATGGTAGTGCCGGCGACTCTGTTAATGCACTCGAAGTGGAATCTGGCAGCAAAGCCCGCACCGACAATTCCAGTGCGAATCGTTTTCTTTTTCATTTGTGTCATCCTTTCCGCGAGCGGTTTTACCGCAGGTTTCTATCTAATGATTTGCACTGCTGCCAAATTTCAGAAGGTATGTGCCGGCCAAATTGGCTAAAAAATGTCTCTATATCCTGCAATTCCGCCTGCCAGGCCTGCGGGTCAATTTCAAACAGCTTCGCCAAATTTTCTTTATTGATATTTAGCCCTTCAAGTTCTAAATCTCTTATATGAGGGACCAGCCCGATGGGCGTCTGGCGTGCGCCGACTCGGCCATTTACCCTGTCTATTATCCATTTCAGCACCCTTATATTTTCGCCGAATCCGGGCCAGATGAACTTTCCGTTGTCATCCATCCTGAACCAGTTCACCGCGAATATCCTGGGCGGAGCTTTTAGTTTGCTGCCGATGCTCAGCCAGTGCCCGAAATAGTCGCCCATATTGTAGCCGCAAAAAGGAGTCATGGCCATCGGCTCTCTTCGCAGCACGCCTACCTGATGGGCGGCGGCAGCGGTGGTCTCCGAGCCGGTCCTTGCACCTAAGAATACGCCGTGCTGCCAATCAAATGCCTCCGTGACCAGAGGTATCAGTTGCGTACGCCTACCCCCTAAAAGTATCGCCGAGATCGGCACGCCGGCGGGATTGTCGAATTCCTTCGAGAGCGTGGGCGAATTATATATGGATACAGTGAATCTGGAATTAGGATGTGTCGCTTTGGTGTCCATCGAGCTATTCCAGGATTTGCCCTGCCAGTCAACTATATTCTCAGGCACCGGACCATCCATTCCCTCCCACCACGGCTCATTCGCGTCGACATCCAGAGCGGTATTGGTAAAGAGAGTCGGATAAAAGCTGGCGGCCTTTAACGTCCGCACCATATTGGGGTTGGTTTTCATAGATGTCCCCGGCGCGACCCCAAAGAGACCGACCTCCGGATTGATCGCATACAACCTGCCGTCCGGCCCGACATTTAGCCAGGCAATATCATCGCCCAACGTCCATACTTTATAGCCAGGCAGTGTTGATTGGAGCATTGCCAGGTTTGTTTTGCCGCAGGCGCTTGGAAAGGCGGCGGCAATGTAGCTCACATTACCTTGCGGGTCTTCTATGCCCATAATGACCATATGCTCTGCAAGCCATCCTTCTTTGAAACCCAGCCAGGACGCGATTCTCAAAGAAAAACACTTCTTGCCCAATAGCGCATTTCCGCCGTAGCCGGAGCCTATACTCCAGACAAGATTTTCGTCAGGAAAGTGCATAATGAAACGCCTGTTCACGTTGAAATCGCTCACGGAATGGATTCCTCTTACAAAGTCGTCGCGTTTCCCGATTTTTTCGAGGACTTTTTTGCCCATTCTGGTCATTATTCTCATACTGACGGCTACGTAGCTGACATCGGTGAGCTGCACACAAGCCTTGGCATAAGGCGAATCAGGATGTCCCATCATATAAGGCAGGACGTACATAGTTCTGCCGCGCATACAGCCATCGGTCAGTTTGGTAAGTTTTTCCTTCGCCTGTTTTGTGTCCATCCAGTTGTTGTTCGGGCCGGATGTCTCCTTGTCAGCCTGGCAGACAAAAGTCAATTGCTCGGTTCGGGCGACATCTGTTGGGTGACTTCTGTGCAGATAGGAATTTGGCCAATTTTTATGGCTAAGCTCGTGGAAAACATTGTGCTGCTCAATCTTCTCCTTTTTCATTCCTATCTCGATGAGCCGATGCGCCTCCAGCTCTGAGCCGTCGCACCAGTAGATATCGTTGGGCTTAGTAAGTTTTGCCTGTTGCTGGACCCATTTTTCAAGCGGTGTGCTCACAGTTTTTATCCTCCTGTTAAGTTAATGCCGAAAAGCAACGCAAATCCGCGGTAAAACCACAGGCTAAATATTTAGCCCCGCGTTTCACGCTGGGTTTCTAAAAAGCCGCAGGATTTTAACTGCCCGGCCCGACGAAGTCAACTGCAATTAGCATTCAACTGAGCGGTGTGTGACCAGATTTTATGGCAGGCCTTGTCATTGCGAGCCCCGACTTGTCGGGGCGTGGCAATCTCAAAGCTTGACGCAATTGGGCGGCAAGATTAACCCCGCCATCACTATGGCGGGGCTAACCAAAACTCGTGCCAGAAAAATTAGTCACACACACGGAGCGTTAGCAGCCGCTGCCGGACATCTTTGAGACAACTACAACCTCGATGGTAGCAATTAGGTTCTGCAGCGCGTGCATGACGATAGGCGGATAGATTGAATTGCTTCTAAGCCGGGCAAACCCCAGCAGCAGGCCGCCCACAAAAAGACCGGCTATGCCGTAAATATCGTATTGAAGGTGCATAACCGACCAGGCCAGCGCGGTTATGATTATTGCTCCGGCGGGTCCCAGCTTTGAGCTCTCGATGCCTTTGAATAAAAAGCCGCGAAAAAATATCTCCTCGGCCAGGGGCGCCATCACCATCAAAGCCAGCCAGAGTAAAGGTAGAGAATACGCCGTCCTGTACGCGGCGAGCATAAAGTCTGGCACAATCGGCCGACCCAGCAGGAAAATCAGAGTGTCGTGACATATCACAAATAGCACAACAACCAGCGACCATTTGCCGAGCTCTCTCCAGCCGACCCGATGCAAACATAAGTATTGCTTAACGGTGATCGTCTTGCGAATCTTGGCGAATAATGCCGTCAAGGCGATTACAAATGGATTAGATAGGCAAGTTGCCGCCGCCAGGCAAAAGCCGTTTGACTCTATGCTCCCAATAGTCCTGTCAAAATCAAAGTTGGCGTCCCGCAGTTTTGCAGCCACGATAAATACGACCACCACGATTGTCTGGATTAAGATGTAAGCTACGCCGATAACCAGCGAAAATCCTATGGTGGCCCAAAAACCCCACGGGGCCGCCGTCTGATTATCTTGATGTTCGTATTCTTGATCCATTGTCTGTCGTTCCAGCAGCGCTATAAGAACTTCCTCAGAAACGTTTTGTGAGTCAACAATATCTTTTCAAAAGGGCTTTTTGTCAAATGCCAAGTTGACGTTTTGACTGTATCGTCACGTCGGCATATAATCACGACGGGCGGCGCCTTCAGGAGCCTGGTGTAAAACCGCAGTGGGAAAACCCCCAAATATATTTGGGGGCTAAACGTTAAGCCCCGCAATCCCTCGACCCTGCTCGGGGCGGGTTTATTGCGGGGTTCGCGACGTAATTTGAGGAACCAAGGTATGAAAACCAGCAGAATAAGCAGAGTAATGCAGATCTTGACCACACTGCAAGCCGGGAAAAGTTACGCCGTCGGTGACTTGTCGAAGATGTTCGGAACGAGCCGGCGTACTATCTTCCGCGACCTGAACGAATTGCAGGCCATAGGCGTACCATATCATTATGACGCCAAGGCAGGCGGCTATGCGATAGGCCCTGAGTTTTTTTTGCCGCCGGTGGATTTGAACTTGCAGGAGGCGTTGAGTCTGCTTCTTTTGGCCCATGAGGCGAGCAAACAAATCCAATTGCCCTTCAAAAGGTCGGCGCTGCTGGCTGCTTTGAAAATCGAGAACAATTTGCCCGTCAAAATCAGGCAATACTGCAATAGCGCCTTGCGAAGCATCTCCACCAAGGCCGCCGCCCAGGCGCTGGTCCGCCAGGAAGGCGGACTTGATAAAACCTTTGCACAATTACAAGGTGCTATTCACGGCAAACGCAAGGTAAGCGTCAGTTATTATTCGCTCTTCGATGGCAAAATCATCGAGCTTGAGTTGTGCCCCTATCATCTGCTTTACAACTGCCGGGCGTGGTATGTGCTGGGTTTCTCCGACCTGCATAAAAGTGTTCGCACCTTCAAGCTCAGCCGGATTAAGGAGCTGGAAATTACAGATAAATGCTTTGTCGGCGGGGATAAATTCAATTTGGCAGACTACCTCGGCAGGGCCTGGTCGATGATACCGGAGGGCCGAATCTACAACGTTAAGCTCAGGTTTCTGCCAAAAGTAGCTGAGAATGTCACCGAGGTACAATGGCACAGCACGCAACAAGTCGCCCGCAATCCGGACGGCTCTGCCACCGTAGAGTTTCGCGTAGACGGCCTGGGCGAAATGACCTGGTGGATACTCGGCTACGGCGACCAGGTGCAGGTGCTTGCCCCAAAAGCCCTTCGAACCAGAGTCGCGGAAATCGCCCAGAACATGATCAAACTGAATGACAGTGCCTGATGGGCGATCTACCGTTGACTATCGGCAGTTGCCAATCTTCAATTTGCGATCTGCAAAGTCCGGGCGGCAATCTATGATGTTGTTTGGTTCGGGCAGAATTGGAGTAGACACGGATTTACACGGATTCACACTGTTGAAAAGCGAATAAAGAGCCACAGAGGACCCATTCGACTACGCTCAGGGTAAACTCCGAGGTCACCGAGAAAAGAAACAAATAGGAGCATTAACCGCAGAGAACGCCGAGACCGCTGAGATTTAGAATAAAGACGATTTTCTCTGCGAACTCTGCGGGCTCGGCGGTAAGTTTTCCGAGTTCTCTGTGGTCTCTGTGCTCTCTGTGGCAAAAAACCGAAATCTGTGGACACCATACCGGGGAAATAGAGGGTCAGTTCCTTCGACGGAGTTTACCCCTTCAACTGCGTTCAGGGCAGGCTCTGAGCGTAAGCCGAATGGGCTCAGGACAAGCTCTTAAAATATAAAATAAGAAATCCGGGATTATTCTAATTCGAGGAAGATTTTGATATTATTGTGGCGTTGAAAGGCTTGGTTGCGTAGCCAAGCGTTTAATAGGGAGAAATAGGTATGCTGTCCCCAGATTTCCCCAATCAGGAGTTTCAAAAAAGCCGCTATGACTTGGAAGAGGTCAGAAAATTATGGCGGCGAGAGCCAGACGACAATAGGGTTTTTAGAGCGGCTACTGAGGACATAGAGGAATACCCACCAGAAATCCAAACAATAATTAAAGAAGAAGCGGAACAGAGGAGAAAGGTTATTCAGCAAGAGCATGAGTTAGCTGGGGGGCATCAAAAAGCAAGGTGGCTCAAATATTCCTGGACAGGTGTATTCGGGTTCTTGTTTTTTATGGGAGCTGCGGCAATGGGGGCTTCTTTGCCAATAAAGGCATTGATGCTTGCGGTAGGTATAGTGGTCGGCAGTATGGTCGAAACAATTGTGAAAGGCCTAAAAAAAGAAAAACAACGTAAAAAAGAGTTAGTAGAAAAATCGCCTAAAGACAATCCCGAGGAAATAAAACGAATAATGCAATCACAAATCGATAGATTCTTCTCTGACCAGAAGCCGCAGGACAAATGAGAATGAACCGGCGGTTGACTGTGCCGAGGCCTTTGTTCTGTGAAATCCTTGAACGAAAAATACTTCAGATTATTGTAATTTAATTCGAGGAATATCTTGATATTATTGTGGAATGGCGTTAGCCATCCTGTGGATTGAAAGGCCTGGTTGTGTAGCCAGGTCGATGGTCTTTGATCCCGTTTATACAGACTGTATAATCATTGTTAGGCCTAAAAGAAAGAATCGGATATAATTATAGAACAATTGAGTCACCTGTTGTTAGTTGCGAGTATTTAGTATTTTGATGGGGAATACCGGATATGGAATTCACACTTGTTTATCGAGGATCATTGAAAGCCAACGGAGATCCAAAGCACAAGCAACAAATCCGTCGAGTTATGCATGCGCAGCTCAAGGAGTTGATGAAAGCTTCCCATATGAAGCATGCCGGACCACCAGATGAGATACTGACTTGTGACTATGTCGATCGCGGATTATGTTGTGTGCGGAATGTCGGAGGCTTTGAGTTCGCCGGGCTCGTTAGTGAGGAGATGCACTTAGTTGCAGAACTGAGTATACTATTGCTTAGGCCAGAAGCCTCCGGTGTGATAGTGACAAAAGGAGGAGACATAGACAACCGCCTTAAGACTCTACTGGACGCTCTACGCATTCCGCAAACGAGAGATCTTCCTAAGAGCGATTCTCCTCAAGAGGGAGAAAATCCATTCTACTGTCTGTTGGAAGATGATAAACTCATTACACGATTGGATATAACCAGCGACAGACTCTTAGAGTCGCAAACTGAACCAACTAACGTGAACCTGATCATTCGTGTGCGAATGAAACCGACGCAGATAACGTGCGATAATATCCGATTTTTACAGTGACAGCAAACTGACAACTTGTGACATCTGTAGAAGGCCTCAATCTCTGTTTTTGTTCAAAAAGGGGAAATCTGGGGACACCATACCGGGGAAATAGAGGGCCAGCTCCTTCGACTTGGTTCGACCGGGCTCACCACGAGTCGCTTCCCTCGACTGCGCTCGGGACAGGCAGGACAGAGCCCTTAAAATATAAAATAAGAAATCCGGGATTATGGCCTTGCCATCTTAACGATTGCAATTCGAGGAAGATTTTGATATTATTGTGGAATCGAGATGCTTGTTTGCGTAGCGAAGCGTTTGATCCGCCAGAGGTGGATTAATATGGGAAATGTCGGTATACAGAAAGAGACAGTCTGCGTTTCCCGTTTTATACAGACTGTATAATCATTGTAAGGAAATAGAGGAAAGAAACGATGTCAAAGAGAAGTGAATGGCGTCAGTCAGCGCATGACAAAAAAGTTGAGAGTCTTGCAAAGAATCTCAAAGAGCAGGGATTCAGCGTCCAAGCCGATATCCCAGGATACGACAAACCCACAGCTTTCGGTGGTGTGCGACCCGACGTGATTGCTAGGAAAGGCAAAGAACGCAGGATCTACGAAGTCGAGACGTCCGATTCAGCGGATAGCGCAAACGCTCTAAAGCAACAAGAGAAGTTCAAAGAAGTGGCGGAGAGGAATCCCAAGACAACCTTCAAGCGATTCATGACAGAATGAATCGCCAAAAATGACTGTGGAGAAATCTGGGGACAACATTTTTAGTTCTGAGTTTTTTGTTGATAGTTCGTAGTTAAAAACAATGAACAATGAACAAGAAAATCTGCTTCAATTTATTAAGGGCATGACACGGTCGGCCTCGCCTTCGTTTTTTTACCACGCAGTCACCTATTGTATTGTGAATCCGTCATTCTTCTTTAATCACCGATTTTAACCGCGAAAACGCCGTTTATTCGAATTTCTTGCCGGTTAAGCAAAATATTTTTATTTTTTGTTTGCAATGCAAACAAGTTTGCTATATTATATAGTAAACATGAGGTTTGAACCGGAAAGGAGCAATATTATGAATACACAACAAAATCAAGTTCCGCAGAATACCGAAAAACTCAAAGAAATTCCGAAATGGACCCGCAAGTATGCACAAAATCGAACCATCCCTGTTCTGATTGCCCTCGCTATCTATTTATGCCTATTTGCAGGCATTGCAATCCCTTCATATTTTGGAGGTAAGGCTTACATGTCAGGAAACTTGGTTCTGTTCTGGATTTGTATTTTTGTGCTGGCTGTTGCGATGATATCTTTGGTTTTTTTCTGTGTTCCAAAGTGGGGTGGAAAATTTATCGAGCGTATAAGTAGACGGCTATACAACAAAGAAGGCGATGTCTTGATATCTGTCCCGGAAACAATCAAGAAAAAGCGATGGGTTGGATATGTTGTTGCAATGGTATTTGTCAGTTGTGTTTTTATATCAGTAATATTAGGACTTCTTGGCTACCTATCGATTAAATATATGCAGCCGGTCTCAGCACTGTATGTTGTTCCGTTTCTTGTCTTTCTGTATCTCTGGCAAAGGCCCATAATCAGTCCTTTAGCACTGCTTTGGCCAACTCTTTACGCTATTCACGCTATCCTGGTCGTTGCAGGCGTACCTATTCAGTTTGACAGGGCCTGGATATTCCTCAACATGCTTATACCCACCGCAGGATATGGAATCCTATGTGGCTTGCTCGGCCATATCTACAGCCGATACGCATTGAAAAAGCTAAAAACAGCAGCATATTTACAGGAGAATACTAATGAACAGTAAACAACATAATAAATCACAGGATCAAAATACGGAAAAACTCAGAGAAATTCCGAAATGGACCCGCAAGTATGCACAGAACCGAACACTGACTGCTTTTGTGCTCATGGTAATGATATGCCTTTATTCTATGGGCATTGGAGTTACCTCGTATTTAGCAGCAAGAGGCTTTATAAAAGGGCATATTATCTTAGCCTCGGCTTGTATTGTTGTGTTAGCTGCCATATTGATATTTCCTATTATCTTTATTTCAAAGTTTGGCGGCAAAAACCGCGGCTTGATAGGCCAAAAGATGGACCAATGGATATACGGCCGTGAGGGAACCGCATCAATAGCGGTGCCGGAATTAACGAAGAAAAAGAAATGGTTAGACTTTGTTTGTGGAGCGGTAGTTCTCATTTGCATGTTAGGCACTATGTTTTTGAGCATGGTGGGCTATATCGCATTCAAATATCTACAGCCTGTCTCAGCTCTATATATTGTTCCGGTTTTTGTCTTCGAATATTTTTTGATACGGCCGAGGGTCGGGCCTTTATTCCTGATCTGTCCGATACTTTATACGATTCATGCGATATTGATCGTTGCAGGCGTACCGATATTTTTCACGGGGTATTTGAGATTTTGGAATATGGTTATTCCATTATTTGGATACTTGTTTTTGACTTATGTAATCGCTCACCTCTACAGCCGATACGCATTGAAAAAGCTAAAAGCCCTCACACACCTTGAAGGAGACACGGCTAATGGAGATTGACAAGATTATCCATGAGCCAACAAGATTGAGGATCATGATGATTCTCACCGGGATTGAACAAGCGGATTTTAACTTCCTGCTGACAACCCTTAACTTAACAAGAGGCAACTTGTCCCGGCATGTGGAGAAACTTGAATCCGCAGGATATCTCAAAGTCAAAAAGTCCTTCAATGGCAAAATCCCCAATACAAGATACCAACTCACGCAAAAAGGCTCAAAAGCCTTGGCTCAATATTGGGAAAATATCGATACTCTTAGGCGATCTGGCCAGTCATAATAAAATGCCCCTGCTCCCCGAAATTTGATCCATTTGCTCCGTAATCTGCTAATCTGGGGACACCATTTTTAGTTCTGAGTTTTTTGTTGATAGTCCTTCGACAAGCTCAGGATGGTGAGCAACGTCGAACCATTCGTAGTTAAAAACAATGAACAAAATACAATGAACAATGAACAAGAAAATCTGCCTCAATTGACTAGTAGTCTGTCATGATTGATTGTGTGACTTGTCATTCCCGCGAAAGCGGGCATCCAAAATACTGGCGTCCTGGATTCCGCATCAAGTGCGGAATGACAACCTACCTAATCGAACTTGACGGACTACTAGCGGCATGGCATGGTCGGCCTCGCCTTCGTCTTTTTACCGCGAAGTCTGTCCTGAGCCCATTCGGCTACGCTCAGGGTAAACTCTGCCGAAGGGTCACAAAGCCTGTCCTGAGCGGAGCCGAAGGGACACTAAGGATAATTGAGCAGTGTAAATCCGCTTCAGCAATCTACCTCAAGGGTGTGCTGCATGCAGTCAGCTTTATAGAAGGGCGATAAGCCCTTGTGGTCGATGGCGTTGCGTTCTGAAAAAGCTCGCCTTGAGAAGAATGTTCGCCAAGAACACGAAGCTGACTACATCTCTGTGCTCTCTTCCAGCCTTCGCAGCTGCTCCCGCCTTCGCGTAGCCCGCTACGGCGGGCGAAGGAAGGTCCATTCTCCGTAGCAGACCTACTGCGAAGGATGAATCGGCGGAGTAGGCGTGCCGCTCCTTCGACTCTGCTCAGGACGGCGTCTGTGGCAAATAAAAAACAGTGTCAATCTGCGTAAATCCGTGTCAAAAACTTTTGTGCTTTTCTGTCCTGAGCATAGTCGAATGGATTCGTGGGTATATCTGGCTGTGTAATCCGTGGCCAAACCCCAAACAGATAATTCCCCATACATCCCAATTTAACAAAATGTTAATTTGTAAAAAGTGATAAGTTTTTGTCAATTTCTGCTCAAAACGCGCGCGTTTTTGCAAATTTCCGCTAACCCAACTTCCGCAGTTCGAAGGCAAAATCCTCAATTTTGCTTCAAAAACGAAGAAAGTTTTCACTACAACTGGCTCATTTTCTGCTCGGCGATAGGCAGATGCGATGGCAAGTGCAGTCCCA
>Ga0315274_10008522_pt1 | contig 14856 bp, 9 predicted proteins | sample YL17G02_20_MG_FD_203700 | JGI IMG/M metagenome (GOLD analysis project Ga0315274, IMG submission 203700) | Sediment microbial communities from Yellowstone Lake, YNP, Wyoming, USA - YL17G02_20 | ecosystem: Environmental > Aquatic > Freshwater > Lake > Sediment | place: USA: Wyoming | collected... | reverse complement strand
TTTCGCCTCGCACCTGCCGCCCGGCCGCGATGCCCGCCGCTGAGGTCTCCAGCGCCGGCTTGATGCCGCGCTTCACGAGGGCGGCCTTCATCGCCTTGGCGACAGGCTGAACCGCGGGGAGCCAGTTCTTCAGGAGGTAGAGCCGCGTGCTCTCCTCCTTTTTCTTCTTGTCGTCCTGGACCTTCTCGAGCCGCTTCTTGGCGTCGGCGGGGTAACTCTCGTTCCTCGCGCCCAACTTCGTCGCCCCGGCGATGGCAACCGGGCAATCGTCGGTCACGAGCACCAGGCCGCCCGCCGCGGCAAAGCCCTCCAGGCCCGCCTTCACCGCCGGGTCGAGGTAATGGATGCCCGTCACCACCACCGCCTTGTGACTGGCCGCCAGCGTGCCGTCGACGATGTCTTCGTCGAGCACAACGGTCACCGGGTACTGGGTCGTCTTGGTGGCGAGGTAGACCTGGGCCTGCTTCTCGTACTGCTCGTTGTCGCGATCGGCCTTGTTCTTCGCCAGGGCGTAGAACGCGGCAGACTTGGAGTACAGGATGGCCACCTCGGCCCGCGTGATGGCGGGCCTCGCGAAGATCGTGCCCAGCCGCGCCATGACCTTGTTGGTCTCGATGATGCCGTCGGTGCAATGTTGCCTGGTGGCGTCCCACGGCGTCTGCGGCGGCGTGCAGAGGCCCTGGATGCCCGTCGCGAAGCACGTGTAATGCTCGGCCCGCCAGTTCTCGCTCGTCATGTCGAACCACTCGGGCAGATACCACGTTGGTTTGTCCATCTGGCGCGGTAGCGAGAACTCGAGGAACCACGCCGGGTTCAGCGTCCGCAGGCTGTAATCGTCGTAGCCGCCGTGGCCGCAGATGACCGGCAGACTGCGGGCCACGTTGAAGTAGTAGCCGTCAGTCAGGGCGTACCACGCGTACTGGCTCTGCGTTACCGAGAGGAACCCCGGCTTCATCTTGTCGAAGGCGTAGCGGGCCTGTCGCCAGAACGCTTCCATGAAACCGAGTTTGAAGTCGCTGATGCGCATCCACCGCTCGAGTGACGCGGCGTCGTCGGGCTTGACCTCGTCGAACCAGACGGCGTCTTCGCCGAAGGCCCGCTTGTAGGCGGCCCGCTGCTCGGCGATGTCGTGCGGGCTGAACTTGCCCGTGTGCGGATGTTTGCCCCACGTCAGGCCCGGCTCGTCGTGCAGATGGGCCCCGATGGCGTTGCCCCACGTCCGCCACGGATACGTGCGGACCATCGCCCGCTGCACCGCGCCGCCGGTGACGTACGGGTCCGACCAGTCGCACTCGGTCCGGCCGTCGTGCTGGTGCATGCCGCCCATGAGGCAATTGCCCATGAAGTCGAGGCCGCCCCGGACGAGGTGCTCGGTGGGCGTCTGCTGGTTCATCAGCAGGTTATAGCCGAGGCCGTCCTCGCCCATGAGGGCCTGCTGCTCCCTGGCTGCGCCGCTGCCCCAGTGGACAACGCGGTACGTCGACTTGCGGATATGGCTGTAGACCTCGATCTCGGCCTTGGCCGCGGCGTCGTGCGCGGCGGCCTCGATCGTGTACCTGCCGGGCCGGAGCAGGTTGGCGTTCAGGGCCAGGTGGTCCGTGGCTAGCGCCGGGCCGCCCTGGGCCGCCACGGCGGGCAGGGGAAAGGTGAAGACCAGTTTGCTCGCGTCGGCGCCCGAGACGGTCAGCGTCAGGTTCGCCGCCGGGAGCGCCTGGGCATCGCGCCGGACAACCGAGACGGCGATCGTTTCGTTCGTCTGGTACGCGACCCGACCCTGCGGTAGCACGATCTTGAGTTCGGCCGCCAGAGAAGGTGACGCAACGAGGAGCACCAGGAGCCAGGGCACTTTCCGGAGACAGGTCATCGGCAGGTTCCTTGCGTAGCGCGACCTCTTGCCGCCGCAGATTGTAGTGCTTCCTTGCCGCAGACGGCCACAAGATTTCCTTGCGGCGTCCGCCCCGCCGACGCATGATTGCGTCAGGCAAGTCGCTCGGAGGTTCGATACCTGCGCGGTGGGTCTGCCGACCCGCCGGGCGAAGTGGCCCTGCGGGAGCTGGATCAACGCCCGATTGGAGGGCCCTGGCCCATGAGAGCCGCACGTTGCCTGCTGGTGACGGCCATCATCCTGGCCTGTGTCGGGCGGTCCGCGGCCGCCGAGCAGCCCGCCGTCTGGTGGAAGTTCGACGCCGGGGTCGCCAAGGAGGGGCCGAGCCTCTGGACCTCCGACGGCAAGTTCGGCGGCGCCCTCGCCTTGTCCGGCGGCGCCTACGTCCGCGTGGGCGAGATCGGCACGTTCGACGCCCTCACGATCGCCCTCTGGGTCCGCCCCGACGCCCTCGGCGATGCCTTCAATGTCCTGGCGGCCTGCGAGGGGTGGGGCCGGTCGATGGTTCACTTCCAGTTCACGCAGGACGGACGGGTCGAGTTCTCGGTCAATGGCAACAACCCGGTCGACGCGTTCTCGGCCGCCGCCCCTGGCAAGAATCTCGCCACGTGGCACCACATCGCCGTCGCGTACGACAGCAAGGCTAAGAAGGTCCGCTTCTTCATCAACGGCAAACTCGACAAGGAACTTGCGTACCAGTCGGCCGGGCCCGTGCACCTGGGCCCCCTCCGCCTCGGCGCGTGGGACAAGGAGCCGCGCCTGCTGGCCGGGCGGCTCGACGACGTCCGCTTCTACTCCAAGGCCCTCGACGATGCGGCCATCGCAAAGGTGGCCGCCGGCGAGGAAGTGAAGGACGGCCTCGAAGCGTGGTGGCGGATGGATGAGAAGCAGGGCGCGAAGGTGGCCGACGCCTCCGGCAAAGGGCGCGACGGCACGCTCGTCGGCGGCGGGGGCGCCGGCTCGACCCAAGAATCCATCAGCGGCGTCGCCGACGAGATCCGCGGCAAGTTCAAGTTCGTCGCCGGCGTCGCGGCTAGCGCCATGCGATTCGACGGCGGCACGGCCGTCATCCGCAAGGCCGCCAAGGCGCCCAGGATGAACCCCGATGGCTTCTCCATAGAGGCGTGGGTGGCCCTGGCGTCGTACCCCCGCGGCCGGTGCACGATCGCCGAGCAGCAAAGCCGCCCGCGCGGCTACTGCCTGGCCATCGACCCGCAGGGGCATTTCTCCCTCCAGTTCGCCCTGGGCTACGAGTGGAAAGACACCGTCTCGATCGGCCGCATCCCCTTGAGGAAATGGGTGCACCTGGCGGCCACGTACAGCCCCGACAGTGGTGTGAATCTATATATAAACGGCAAACCCGAGGGCAACCTCGTCCTCCTCGGCCCGCTCTGGTTCGCCGAGTCGGCCGACCTTTCCATCGGCCGCGGCCTCGACGGCCTCCTGGACGACCTGGCCATCCACCGCGCAGAGTTGAGCCCGAAGGAAGTACTGACGCATTACGAGGCAGGCAAGGCCGCGCCGGAGCCAGCCTTGGGAGAGTGAGGCCGGAGCAGAGGCGAAGGAGAGCCACGAGCCTCTTGACGCTTGGCAAGCCCGCCCGCCGGCAACCGTTCGAAAGGAGTCGCGATGACGACAATCACCTCTGCGACCGTTGACAGGACCCGCCCGCGGTGGCCGCGATGGAGTCGCCTGGCCGCACTCCTGCTGCTGGGCGCAGGTGCCGCAGGTTGCAGCCAGGCCCCGGCCGGCCCCGGCACAGTCCGATCCGAAGGAGCACGCCCCATGCCATCCGCCGCCGAAGAGATCGTGATCTTGAGCGAGCGCCTTACCCGGGGGCCGGTCGACCTGAAGCAGGGCGGCCAGTTTATCGAGCCCCTGTGCGACCTCATCCCCTCAATGCTTGCCCAGCAGGTGGCCAACGACAGTTTTGAGGACGTGCCGCCGTTCAAGTTCGCTTACGTGGCTGAGACCGACAAACCCTATCGGCCCTGGTATCCATCGGGCTCGGTCCACATGGCGGAGTATGGCCGCGACACGCAGAATCCGTTCAACGGCAAGAAGTCGCAGAAGATCGCCCTGCCGGCGGGGCGGTGCCGCGCGGGCATTTCGCAGGACGGATTCGCCCTGCGGCAAGGCGTCGGGTACAAGTTGCGGCTGCACATGCGCGGCGAGGGCAACGTCGCGGCGAGGGCGTGGCTGCATGGCGAGGGCGGCACAATCGCCGGCCCGGTCGAACTTGGCCGCGCGGGGGCGACCTGGGCGCCCGCCGAGGCCCGGCTCGTGGCCACGCGGACCCTGAGCAACGCCACGCTCACAATCGACTTCGAAGGCCCGGGCGCCCTGTGGCTGGACCGCGTGTACCTCATCGGCGACGATGCCGTCCTGGGCCTGTGGCGGCCGGACGTCGTGGCGGCGCTGAAGGGGCTCAACCCCGGCGTCATCCGCTGGGGCGGGTCCACGGTCGTGGCCTACGACTGGCTCCCGAGCATCGGTCCCTGGGACCGTCGCGCCCCGTTCACGACGTGCTGGGGCGGTTTGGAACCCAACTTCGTCGGCCTGGAGGAGTTTGTGAATCTCTGCCGCCAGGTCGGCGCCGAACCGCTCCTGTGCATCCGCTGGGGCCCCGACAAGGCAGACGAGGCCGCCGCCCAGGTGGAATACTTCAACGGCGCCCCCGACACGAAATGGGGGAGACTCCGGGCCGAGAACGGCCGCCGCGAACCCTACAAGGTCAAGTTCTGGCAGATCGGCAACGAAGTCGGCGGCAAGGAGTACGACGACTCGTTCGCGAAAATCGCCAAGGCCATGAAGGCGGTCGACCCGTCGATCAAGATTCTCGCCTCGCTCGGAACGGGCGAGACCCTCGGCCGCAGCGAAGGCCTGGCCGATTACCTGTGTCCTCACCATTACGGCTGCGCCGACCTGGCGGGCATGGCCGCGGACTTCGACAACCACCAGGCGATCATCGACCGCGACGGCAAGGGCCGCCCCGTGCGCCTTGCCGTCACGGAGTGGAACACCACGGCCGGCGACTGGGGCCTGAAACGCGGCATGCTCCAGACCCTGTCGAATGCCCTGGCCTGCTCGCGGTACCAGAACCTCATGCACCGCCGCGCCGACCTCGTTGAGATGGCGGTGCGCTCAAACCTGGTCGACAGTTTCGGGTCAGGCGTCATCCAGACCGGGCCGGGGTGGATGTACCTGGCGCCCACGTATCACTCTCAGCAGATGTATCAGCAGGCGGCGGGGGCGTTCCCCCTGAAGATCGAGCGGGCCGCGAAGCCGCCGTGGCCCGACGAGCAGCCCGACGTGAGTGCGGTGCTCAGCCCCGACGGCCGGACGCTGCGTATCTTCGCGGTCAACTCGACCGACAAGGCCCTGGCGGTCGCCTTCAGTCTCAAAGGCTTTCCGGGGGGCGTCAGGACTGCCGGCGCCGTGGTCCTCGCGGACCGCGAGGCAGCCCTGTCGGCCGAAGGCATGAACTCGCGCGACGATCCGCGGCGGATCGCCCCCGTCGCCCGCCCCGTGGCGGCGGCGGGTTCGAACTTCACCGTGGTCTTCGAACCGTTCAGCCTCACGCGGCTGGACCTGGGCCTGTGATTGAGACCTGGAACTCCCGTTTTTCCTACGGCTCTGCGGCAAGGCGCGCCTCATGAATCGCCGCCAGGGGCAGGGCGGTGTCGGCCTTGAGCGACAGCGTCCAGTCGGACTGCATTTCGGGGGCGATGGGCCAACGCTCGACCATGACCGTGCCCGGATTGGCTTGGGCCGCCAGCATCTTGCCGGTGGGCTTTCCGGCGGCATCGAAGACCTGGAGGCCCGCGACGATGCCGCCGCGAAGCGGGTCCGGCGGTTTGAACTCGACTACGAGGCGGGCCCGCAGGGGCACCCGGCGCTGCGGTTCTCCCGCCGGCACCGGCAGGGCCGCGCTGGGCAGCGCGACAAGAGTTCCCCCGCGGCCGCTGCGCAAAATGACCGCGAGGGCGATGGTCCCTTCAGCAGGCAGCGGGCTTGCGGCCATCAGCGTCAGTCGGCAGGACCAGAGGCCGAGCTTGTGGCCGCGAGGGGCGAGGCCGGCCGAGAGTTTCACCTCCTTGTATTTCTGATCGGTCCGCGACAAGGGCGCCCCGGCGGGCGGCAGTCCGGTCATGGCGGCCGACTTCAGGTCCGCGGTCGGCGAATCCCACGGCGCCAGAAGCCGCCGGGTGGCGTCGTCGGAGAGCGATATCTCGGGGTAGCCCTTGAGGACTTCCAGTTCGGCCGGCTTCACGGCCGCCTGCTGGGTATACCGCGAGTCGCGGCGGTTGGCGGCGAACTGCTCGGCAAGCCAGGCCAGATGGTCGGCGGCGCGGGAGTTCCAGTAGGTCCAGTTGTGGCCGCCGGCGCCGAGGAACGCTTTGTATTTAAGCCCCTTGGCGTCGAGGGCCCTGCGGAGGGCCTCCATCTGCGGGAGGGCCCCGTCCTTATCGGCCGCGTCGAGGTATAAGGCAAAGGGCAGGGGGCCGTCGAGCCGCCCCGCCAGGACGACGCAGGACCGCTCGGCATAGAGCGGCAGCGTGGCGGGATCTCGCGGGCCGATCCAGTAGTCCAGTCCGACCGCCCCCGCGTAGCCCCTGAGGTCCATGGCCCCCGACAGGACGTCGACGCTGCCATACAGTTCGGGGCGGCGGACCGCGTGGTAGAACGCAGCATGGCCCCCCGCCGAAATGCCCACGATGCCGCGCTGGCCCTTCTCGCGCGACGCGGGGTAGTGCGACTCGACGAACGCCCGGAGGTCTTCGGTCAAGAAGTCGCCCCACCGCATCCACGGCCGGGCCGGTGAATTCATGAACCACGTGGCCCCGCCCACCGATGTGCAGACCGCGATGACCTCGAATTTCGCGAGGTGAGGGTCCAGGGCCACCTTCCAGTTCTCGTCGTCATCCAGCAGCCCCGGCAGGAAGTAGATGACCGGGTACTTGCCGTCGGGCTTGAGCGTTGCTGCATGGCCCACCCAGAACCTCTCGATCTTGCCGGTCGAGGGGGAGTTGACGATGTAGTGCTTCCACGCGACGGCGGGCGTCGCGGCGGCCGCGACGCCGGGCGACATCAGCCATAAGCCCAGGCAGGCCGCCACAAGAACCGGGCAATAGGAAGGCTTGCGTCGCATGAGGAGTTCCTTTGTCAGCCCTTCTTGCGGGCAACGCAGAATAGGTTCATCGAGCGAAACGCCCGCGCATCGCTGCGCTCGATGGCACGACCCGCGCGTCTCAGGCCGGGCACCGCTCCGAGTGCCGCCACGAGCGGCGCGAGCGGACGCAGGAAGAACCCCGAGCCGTCCCACACCACGGGCTGAAGGCCCACGCTGCCAAGCAGTTCAGCAAGGCCGGCGGGCGAGAAGTGTTCGTGCCACGCCTTGCGAGCCGAGACGTCGCCGATGAGGCCATCGGGGTTCGACGCGTAGCGGCAAACGTACTCCTCCTCGGAGTGGCGCAGGCGGAAGAGGCGGTGGTGCAGCCGCGGAAACCGGAACTTGAGGTTCCCCGCGTCGAGGCAAGAGAACAGGTAGCGTTGCGGCACGGTGACGACGAGCGGGCCGCCGTCGGCCAGGACGCGGACCAGGTCGCGGAGCGTCTGTGACTGCTCGTACACGTGTTCGAGCACGTCGAGCATGGTGATGGACGCAAACGCCCGGTCCTCGAAGGGCAGGGCCTCGCCGGGTCCCACGCGGTGGATGTCGAGGTCCGGGAACCGCTCATGGGCCCGGGCCACGGCCTCCGACGAAGCGTCGACGCCGGCCAGGCGGCGGATGCCCTTCGGACGGAGCGATGCCAGGAACGCCCCGTTGCCGCAGCCGAAATCCAAGTGGGCCGCCGAGGCCCCCGGCACGTGCTCCCAGGCGAAGCCGTGGCGGCCGGGGCCGTGGGGGTTGTCGGGGCTGAGCGGCGTTTGCATCGGGTGCTTCCGTGGGCTACGCGGGCGGCCCAAGCGGCGTGGGGCGGCATGGTCGCACCCGGTTGCGCGACCATGCTCGTCGGGGCTCCTGGGCCCATGGCCATGCAACATCGCGTGGCCATGCCACTCGGCAATCAGGCCATCGCTGAAGAGGAGTCCGGCCGCCCCACGGCACTCTATCGGCCTGGGAGGCGTTTGGCAACTACTCTCGATTCGCTGGACCGCACCATTTCGGCAAGTCGATAACACTCAGAACGGCTTGACAGGCGAGGCGACGCAGGCCATAAACTAGCCTGAAGCCTTTGGGATCACGCGGCTCTGGGGGACCTTGTTTGCGGGGACTACGCAATATCGTTCGCCTGGCGCGGCCCGGCCACTGGATCAAGAACCTGTTCGTCTTCGCGGCAGTTGTTTTCTCTCGCGAGGTCACGAACTCCGCGGCGCTGGCCAAGGCCGCCGTGGCGTTTGCCGCCTTCTGCCTGGCTTCCAGCGCCATCTACGCCCTCAATGATGCGCTCGACCGCAAGGAAGACGCCCTCCATCCCGTCAAGCGGCTGCGCCCGGTGGCCAGCGGCGAGACCAGCCCCTGGACGGCGGCGGTTCTGGGCGTGGTGCTCATGGCGGCAAGCATCGCCGTGGCGGCAACGCTGCCGTGCCCGTTCATCCTGACCGTCGTGGCGTACCTCGTCGTTACGCTTACCTACATCGGGGGGCTGAAACGCATTGCCGTGCTCGATGTGCTGCTGATTGCCCTCGGGTTCGTCGTCCGGGCGTACGCGGGCGGCGTGGCAATTACGGTGCCGGTCAGCCCGTGGCTGATCCTGTGTACGCTGACGCTGGCGCTCTTCCTGGGCTTCGCGAAGCGCAAGAGCGAGCGCGTGGCCCTCGGCGAGGGGGCGGCCGAGACGCGCCTCATTGAGTGGGCGACGTACGACGATAAGACGCTCGACCACATGATGACGGTCTCGGCTACGCTGGCCATCGCCACATACATGCTTTACACGGTGAGCCCCGAGATGACGACGCACGTGGTGCGGCCGTGGATGTTCCTGACCGTGCTTCCGGTCGTCTACGCGGTGTTCCGGTTCTACAGGGTCGCAAACACCGGCCAGGCGACGGGCCCCGTTGAGATGGTCCGGCGCGACCCGGCGTTCGTGGCGGCGCTGGTGGTGTGGCTGGCGATGGTGGCGGTGATCCTGTTCGCATGACCCTCCGGATGGATGGCTCGATGGCCTCTCTCGAACAACCCGTCGGCGGTTCATCAGGCATGCGACCGGGCTGGCTCTGGGCGGCGGCCGTTGCGGCGGCCCTGGCGCTCTACGTGGCTACGCTTGCGCCGGACCTCGTGTGGCAGGACTCCGGCGATTACCAGTTTGCGGCCGCGCGGCTGGACCTCCATCGGCCACACGACGCCGTCCGCGTGCACCCGTGGTTTCTCGTGGTGGCTTGGGCGCTCGGTCGCGTCGGAATCTGGAGCTACGCGTATGCGGCCAACCTGGCGTCGGCCATCGGGACGGCCCTGGCCGTGGGGAACGTCGTGCTCATGGTGCGACTGGTCACGGGTCGGGCGTGGCCGGCGATTCTGGGCGGCATCCTGTTCGGCATCGGCCACGCGGTGTGGGCCCACGCGGTCATGGCCGAGACGTACGGTTGGGCGGCAGCGCTGGTGTCGGCGGAGTGCCTGTGCGCGTGGGCGTGGCTCGCCCGCCGCCAGGCGCGGTGGCTGCTCCTCCTTTTCCTCATCAACGGGGTGGCCATCAGCAATCACCTGATGGCGGTCCTCAGCCTGGCGGTGTTCGGCGTCTGGGTCGTCGTGGCGTGCGTCCGCGGCCGCGCGAGGTACTCGGCCATACCGGCAGCCGCAGGGTGCTGGATCGTCGGCGCCACGCTTTACTGGATTGTGCTGGGCATCGAATACGAGCAGACCCACAGCCTCCTCGCCGCGCTGCGGTCGGGAACGGTGGGGGCCTGGGGCAGCCGGATTTTCAACCTGTCGGATCTGCCAGGCCTCCTGGGTAAGAGCATCCTTTACGTGTGCCTTGACTATCCGACGCCGCTGGCCCTGGCGATGTTTGTCGGCCTCTGGGTATTGTGGCGGCGGCGAGAGACGTTCGGCCGGCTGATGGTTATCTTGGCGGTGCTCTACTTCGCGTGGGCCGCGCGCTACAAGGTGGTCGACCAGTACGCGTTCTTCATCCAGTTCTACGTTTTCGGGAGCGTGCTGATCGGGACCGGCATCGCCGTCGTCTGGCCCCGGCTGGCCGGAGTGCGGGCGTGGGTACTGCTGGGCCTGGCCCTCCTGCCGATCGGGATCTACGCGGTGTTGCCGGCGGCGGCCGAGAAGGCGGGATTCGTTTTCTTCAAGAGGCAACTTCCGCATCGGGACCCGTATGTGTACTTCCTCCGGCCCTGGCGGACTGGTGACCATGGCGCGCGGCAGTTTGCGGAGGAGGTGCTCGACGCACTTCCGCCGCGGGCGGTTCTCTTCAGCGATTCCACGCCCGCGCCGCCGCTGGTGTGCCTCCAGGAACTCGAGGGGCGGCGGCCGGACGTCGAGATTGCGGCAACGGGCGGCTTGCCGGGCGATAGGCTGAGGCACTACTGGGGCAGCACGCAGAACCTCATGCCTGAGTTCCAGGCCGAGGGCCGCAGGGTGTTCGTAGTGAGCGACCATCCGGAGTACCTGCCGGCGTGGATGATTGCGTATACGCAGCGAGTGCCGTTCGGCTGTGTTTTCGAGGTCCAACCGCGAGCGGAGACGCCTGCCGCCGCGACGCCGGCGGGTCCGCCGAAGGTCGAGGGACGCCCATGAGCCGGGCAGGGCACGCCGTCAAGCGAGTGTTCGACATCGTGGTGGCCGGTATGGCCCTTGCGGTCCTTGCGCCCGTCTTTCTCTTGCTGGCGATTCTGATCCGCGTGGGCAGCCCCGGCCCGGCGATTTTCAGGCAGGAGCGGGCCGGAAAGGACATGAAGCCGTTTACGATGTACAAGTTCCGTAGCATGCGGGCCGACGTGGATCGGTTCGGCGTGAGCCCTTCGGCGGCCGAAGACCCGCGGCTGACGCGACTGGGCCGATGGCTTCGAGAGACCAGCATCGACGAGTTGCCCCAACTGTGGAATATCCTGAAGGGCGACATGAGCCTGGTGGGGCCGCGGCCGCTGTACATGAGCCAGGCCCGCGAGTTCACGCCGCACCAGCGGCGGCGCCTCGAGGTGCGGCCGGGTATCTTCGGCCTCGCGCAGATTCAGGGCCGCGGCGACTTGCCGCACGACGAGAAACTCCAACTCGACGTCCGGTACGTGGACCACATGAGCCTGGCCCAGGACCTCAGGATCCTGTGGCGGGGCGTGACGATGTCGGTGCGGCGCCAGAAGGTGTATCAGAAATGGAGATGAAGCGGGCAGGGCGGCGTCGCCGATGTAACTAAGGGCCGCAGTCGGTTGACAGGGCCTTGGAGGCGAGTATGCTGGGGGTCGGGTGCCAGAAGACCTTATCGCGGTTTCCGGGACCCAATGCATGGCGAAGACACTGAACATTCTGCTGACGTGCATCGGGCGTCGGGTGGCGCTGCTGGAGGCGTTTCGGCGGGCGATGGCGGACCTCGGGATCAAGGGCCGCGTGTTTGCCGCCGACCATTCGCCGCTGGCCGCCGCGTTCCACCTGGCCGACGAGCGATTGCTGGTGCCGTCGGTCGAGGGGCCGGGCTATGTCGACACGCTGGTCGACGTATGCCGGCAGCGGGAGATCGGCCTGGTGGTCCCGCTGATCGACTGGGAACTGCCCGCGCTTTCAGCGGCCCACGAACGCTTCCGGGAGGCGGGGGCCCGCCTGGTGCTCTCATCTGGCCGCGTGGTCGAGATCTGCCGCGACAAACTCAAGACGTTCGAGTTTCTCAAGGCCCGCGGATTCAGCACACCCGAGGTGATGCCTTACGAGCGGGCGCTCCAGGGACCGTTCCCCTTGTTCATGAAGCCGCGCTACGGTTCGAGCGCCAAGGACGTGCATTACGTGGCGGACCGCGCGGCCCTGGAGTTTTACCACCAGGCCAACGCCGAGAGCGTGATCCAGGAGTTCGTTCGCGGCGAAGAGCACACGGTGGACGTTTACGCCGGCCTTGACGGCACGGCGCGTGTGGCCGTGCCCCGGCGCCGCCTGGAGGTCCGCGGCGGAGAGGTGTCGAAAGCCCGCACGGTGCGTCACCCGGAGATCATCCGCCAGAGCCTGCGGCTAGTCGCCGCCCTTGAGGAGTGTGTGGGCGTTGTGACGATCCAGTGTTTCCTGCTGTCGGACGGCAGGACCAAGTTCATCGAGATCAACCCGCGGTTCGGGGGCGGCGTGCCGCTGGCCATCGAGGCGGGGGCCGACTTCCCGCGGTGGCTCATTGAAGAGCATCTTGGCCGCAAGCCCGATATCCGCCCCGACGCCTGGCAGGACGGCCTGGTGATGCTGCGCTATGACTGCGCCGTGTACCGGCGGTCTGACGAACTGCGTGCCTTCGAAGAGACCTGAACCCGACCGGCGGGGGACCAGAAGGGGATCGCGCCGTGTTTCCTCCAGGCCTGACATCGTGGATCATGACGCTCGGCGAAGCCTGGACCCCGGGAATCTGGGTGTTCCTGGCGGCCCTGCTCTTGAGCCTCCTGGCCACACCGCTGTTCCGCGGGCTTGCCCTGCGCCGGGGAATCTGCGACAAGCCGGACCAGGCGGTCAAGATCCACAAGGAGCCGATTCCGTATCTGGGCGGGGCAGCCATCTGGCTGGCGTGGACGATCGCCGTGCTCCTGTACGCGATACTTGCCCGCGAGGTTAACTGGCGGGCGGTGGGGGCACTCGTGGCGGGCGGGACGGTAGCATTTGTGACCGGCCTTGTGGACGACCTGAAGGACATCCGCCCGTGGCAGAAACTGCTCGGCCAAGGCATCGCAGGGCTTATGCTTCTGGCGGGCGGCATCCGGTGGCTGGCGTTTCCGGATTTCTCCGGCTGGCACCTCCAGAGTTTGGCGCAGGACTCCGCCCTGGTCCTGGTGGCGTGCGTGGCGATGCACTTTATTGTCGTCCTCGGCGCCACCAACGCGACCAACCTGCTGGACGGCCTGGATGGCCTCTGTTCCGGTGTGACGGCCATCACCTCGGTCGGTTTTCTGCTGCTGGCGACGGCCTTGACGGTCTGGGCCCGGTACGCCCCTGAGGGACAGAGGGTGGAATACGAGTACTCGGAACTGATTATGGTGGTCTCATTCGCGCTGGCCGGGGCGGCCGTAGGGTTCCTGCCGTACAATTTCAACCCGGCCCGCATTTTCATGGGCGACGCCGGAAGCGTCTTCATCGGTTACGTCTTGGCCGCCATGATGATCATGTTCGCCAGCCACTTTGGCATGGTGAAGTGGTTCGTCGGCGCCCTGTGCATCTTCGGGTTGCCGATCTTCGACACGGGCGTGACGATGATCCGGCGGATCGTGAACCGCCGGCCTGTCATGATGCCCGACCGGAGCCACGTCTACAACCAACTGGTGGACCGGATGGGCCTGTCCGTCCGCAGCACGGTCGTCCTGATGTACGGGTTGAGCGCGGTCCTGGCGGCGGCGGGGCTGCTGGTTCTGTACGTGCATGGGCGGTATGCCATCGTCATCTACCTGGTATCGGGCCTGGTGCTCCTGGGTCTTGTGTGGCGGCTGGGCTTCCTGCGGATGTCCGACGACGAGAAGGCGGCGGCCGACCGGTTCCTGGCCGCCAAGCGCCACAAGACGTGAGCCGTCGGTGCCGGTCCCGAGGCGCCCGTTGCCGACAAGGGAGTCCGGGCGGGGCGGGCCTTGCTTCAGGGGGCGTTGCGCCCCATAATATAGCAGGGCCGGTGTTGACTGGAGTGATGGGTTGCCCATGCGTTATCTGACGACAGCCGCGGGGGTGTTTGCCGCCGTCCTGGCGGTCTCTGGAGAGTCTCTCGCCCAGTACGACCTACGCGGGTTGGGCGGGGGTCCCAGCCAGTCATTCGGCAGCATGCTTCCGTCGACCCACATCAACCGGACCCTGGGAACCAACGTCGGCTTTACGACGTCCGACCGGTTCTTCAACCGCCCGAGTCCGGGGCAGGCGAGTTACCTGGCGTCGGCCGGCGTCGAGATCTCCCTGATGCGGGAGGGCTGGACGAATGCGGGCATCGGCGAACTTGCACCGGGATTCGCACCGCTGTCGCTCACGCGCGTCCGCACCATCGACTCGATGAACTTCGAGAAGCGCGGCCGCTTCGCCAAGTTGCGCGAGACCACGCTGGCCCTGGAAGAACGCCTACGGGAATCGCAGCAGGCCAGCCTGGGGCCGGTGGCCCTGAGTTTCAAGCAGTTCATGTTCCCCTTCCCGCTGGCGGACCAGCCGGAGATCGGGTACGGCTTCTTCTCGCGGCTCGACGTGGTAGGCGGGGGGACGGTCAGGCCCGAGGCATTCCTGGCGCCGTTCACGGCCGACGTTCAGCAAAGCCTCGGCGAGAATCGGTTCCTGGACCTGACGCAGGCGCTGCTTACGACCGGGCGGCCCGCGCCCGGCGGCATGAAGATGGAAGAGTGTTACGACCCGCAGGCGGCGGCGCTGGGGAACTATCTCTTCACGAACGGCCGATACGCGCCGGCGGCCGCCGCATGGACCCTTCTGACCCAGCGCGACCCGACCAATGCGACCGCCCGGCGCGCCGTCGGGCTCTGCCTTTTGGCGGGGCGGCAGATGAAGCGCGCCGCCGCCGACCTCAGGCAGTCGCTGACGATGGCCCAGGGATGGCCCGCGAAGACCAGGATCACCGGGTCGAACCTTCAGGACGTGTTCCCGGCGTCGCGCGACCTGGCCGACGTGCGGGCCGAGGTCGAGGCCCAACTGGCCAAGCAGCCTGACGACGCGGACCTGAACTTCCTCGAAGCATTCCTCGACCTGTTCCAGGGCCGTTGGCCGGCCGCGGAGGAACGTCTGACGAAACTGGCCGGCGCCGATGCGGTGGCCAAGGGTCTCCTGGGAATCATCAAGGCCGGCGCCGTTGCGGAGACGGTCC
>Ga0315274_10008520_pt1 | contig 14857 bp, 22 predicted proteins | sample YL17G02_20_MG_FD_203700 | JGI IMG/M metagenome (GOLD analysis project Ga0315274, IMG submission 203700) | Sediment microbial communities from Yellowstone Lake, YNP, Wyoming, USA - YL17G02_20 | ecosystem: Environmental > Aquatic > Freshwater > Lake > Sediment | place: USA: Wyoming | collected... | reverse complement strand
CCTGCCAACGGTTGAAACGATGGATGCTTGATCGATTAAAAGGAATGGCAAGGCTCGCTAGCCGCCCTACCTAAAAGTGCAAAAGCCTTGTTATAAATTAATGGTAGATTATGGTTATCCAAAAGATAGAATTGGAGTTGAAAAGGAAGTATGGTTTGGATCAGGAGTACATGAAAAATCTGCTGATATTATCATCTATCAAAAAGATTTAGAGCATCCTTATATAATTGTTGAAGTAAAAAAACCAAAGAGAGAAGATGGAATTCAACAATTAAAATCTTATTGCAATGCTGAAGGATCGCCAATAGGTGTATGGACAAATGGGTCAGAGATGATTATCCTTCACAGAGAAGAACCCAATGTTTTTACAAATATATCGAGTTTGCCGACAATAGATCAAACATTAATTGATGTTATTAAAGAACCATGGACAATTGAGAAACTTACCAACGAAAACAAACTTGTAAAAGAAAGACTTACATTGAAAACTATTATTTTAGATTTAGAAGATTTAGTATTGGCTAACGCAGGTGTTGATGCCTTCGATGAAATTTTCAAATTAATTTATGCAAAACTTTATGATGAATGGGCTGGAAAAAATCTCAAGAACAGAGAGAGAAGGGTTCATTTTAGAATTTATGGAGAATCTCCTAAAGAGCTGTATGATAAAATAAACGGTCTTTTTGAAAGCGCAACGCAAAAATGGCAAGGAGTTTTTAGACCTCTTGATAAAATAGAATTGAGAAGCAGTCATCTATACACATGTGTATCATTTCTTCAAGATATAATATTATTTAACGCTAATTTACAAATTATCGATGAAGCTTTTGAATATTTAGTGACACAAGTTGCTAAAGGAGCTAAAGGACAATTTTTCACACCTCGACATGTCATAGATATGTGTGTAAGGATGCTAAATCCCGAAGAAGACGAATATGTAATCGACACTGCTGCGGGTTCTTGCGGTTTTACGGTTCATACTATTTTCTGGATTTGGGGAGAAGAATCAATTGGTTCTCCCACGAGAGAACAAGCAGATTATGCGGGTACAATGGTTTATGGAATTGATTTCGATGATAGAGCTGTAAAAATTGCAAAAGCATTAAATCTTATTGCTGGAGATGGAAAACAAAACATCTATAAATTAAATACACTTGATTCGAAATCTTGGAATGAGGAAGGAAAAGCTGGATTTAAAAAATTTCTTAGTCGATTTCCAGACAACCCTGAAGCTGATAAAGACAATCAAGACAATTATCAATTTTTTAACTTTGATGTTTTAATGACTAACCCTCCTTTTGCTGGGGAGATAAATGAAAAACAAATTCTGCGAAATTATATATTAGCTGAACGAGGCAAAGGAAGAGTATCTCAAAATATGGGTAGAGATATTCTTTTTATTGAAAGGAATTTAAATTTTCTAAAACCTGGGGGAAGAATGGCGATTATTTTACCTCAAGGAAGATTTAATAATACAAATGACGAATATATAAGAAAATACATTATGGAAAATGCGAGAATTCTTGGTGTTGTTGGTCTTGGTGTCAATACATTTAAACCTCATACAGGAACAAAAACATCGGTTCTATTTTTACAAAAATGGGATAAAAAAATATGTCCAAAAAAAGAAAATTATCCTATATTTTTTGCAACATCAGAAAAACCAGGAAAAGATAATTCTGGTGAATACGTCTATAAGAAAGATAAAGACAAACAGCCATATATCGACAATCATGGACATCTAATTGTAGATCACGATTTAGATGAAATTGCTAATAATTTTATTGAATTTGCTAAAAAAGAAAAATTAAGTTTTTGGATGGAATAAAATGGATACATCTAAAACAGTTATCATCTCAAACTGGTATTCTTCAGCAGATATAGATTATTTAGCACCATTTATGAAATTATGGGTATCTTTCAACTGCTGGTATAATATTGCTCTTTCGAATCCTAAAGACAGAGAAGCAATAGATTGGTTGAAAATAAATCAAGATTTACAGGGGTCGTTAAGAAATATTTTAAGATTAAACTCTGATGAAGGAAAAGATTTCAGAAAAGCTCTATCCAATCTTATTGAAGAGACAAGGAATCAACCACTTATTAATAATAAAAATAAAAATGTTTTGTTTTTAAAATCAGATATTACTAAACAAACGAAAGAAAAATATTTACAATATCGTAAGCAGATAAAAGACACAGATGCAAAGATTGAAGAACAAACATTGGAAGATTTTACATATAACAACGATGGAATTATACTAGATGATGATTCGACTGTGATAATTACGAATGATTCAAAGCAAATATTAAATGAAATAATAGAAGTAATTTATCAGGTCAGATGTCAAATTTTTCATGGCTTGCTTGACACTCAAGATAAAAGAACTCAGCGATTAGTAAAAAATTCTTATATCTGTTTAATAAATTTATTTAAACCTGGTATGACGGGGGTATAATGGCAACAATATCAATACTTGATGTGAATAATCTAGAAGGATCAACAAGATTTGATCCTGAATATTATCAACAAATTTATTTAGATATAAAAAGAAAACTACTCGAAAAAACAACAACAACTCTTAGTAAAGAAACGTCTTGTTTTAGAAAAGGTATATTTGATATAAAAGCTGAGTGCTATTCTGATACGGGTATACCTTTTGTTAGGATATTAAACCTTAAAAATATGATAATTAATGAAAATGATTTAGTTCATATTCCTTTAGAGGAAGATAAAAAAAATGAAGCAACCCATCTTACTAAAGGAGATATTATTCTTTCAAAAACAGCATATCCTGCTGCATCTTATGTAAATCTTGAAGAATGCAATTGTTCTCAAGATACTATTGCTGTCAAATTAAAAAAACATGCTACAATCAATAGTGGCTATTTGGTGGTTTTTCTTAATTCAAAATATGGTATTTTACAAATGCAGAGATGGTTTACTGGAAATATTCAGATGCATCTTAATCTAATAGAAAGTAAAGAACTTCTTGTTCCAATATTTGACCAATTGTTTCAGAATGAAATAAAAAAATATTTTGAATCTGCTCTTCAAAATTTTACAATTTCAAGAATGCTTTTTAAACAAGCGGAACATATGATATTAGATGAAATTGAGTTTGATAAACTAACTAGAACTAATGATATTTCATATACAAAAAATTATTCTGAAACAATTAATCAAGGAAGAATTGATGCAGAATATTATCAACCTTATTATGAACAAATTATCCAATTGATTAAAGATTACGGCTCTGAAAAATTAGGAAATATAATTAGAATTAAAGATAAGAATTTTTTTCCTCAAAAAGAAATTCAATATAAATACATCGAACTTTCAAATATTTCAAAAGATGGTTTTATTAATGACTATATGCTTGAAATCGGAGAAAATTTACCTTCAAGAGCAAGAAGAAAAGTAAAAAATAATGATGTAATAATTTCTTCAATAGAAGGTTCTTTATCGTCCTGTGCTTTAGTTACTGAGGAATTTGATAATGCTTTATGTTCAACAGGGTTTTATGTTTTAGAATCAGATAAGATAAATCCAGAAACACTTCTTGTATTATTTAAATCAAAACCAATTCAAGCATTATTAAAAAAAGGATGTTCAGGAACTATCCTTACTGCTATCAATAAGGATGAATTAGAGAAAATCGAGATACCATTAATCGAAAATAAAATACAGAATGAAATTGCTAATAAAATAAAGGAATCTCATGAGACACAAATAAAAGCAAAATTCTTGCTTGAAGAAGCTAAGATGAAAATCGAGGAAATTATTGAAAAATAAAAGACGAGAATTTCATTATGACAAAACCAAAAATCACAAACATAGTTGCATCTGGTAAATTTCCTAAAGATATTGATATTGTCAGTGTGTATAAAGGATTGGATGTGCCAAAAAAAGAATATGAACCCGAAACATATCCTGCTCTTCTACTAAAAGTTGAGGTGGGGGGAAAATTAAAACATGTTACGATTTACAGAAATGGTAAGTATATAATTGCAGGTGCAACATCAGAAAAAAATGTTGATGAAATATATGAGGAGATATATAAAAAGTTAAAAGATTTCGGATGTTTTTAGGCACTAAAGAATTGATTTACTTCAAGGATGAACATAGTAACTTTTATCTATCCGATGTTAATATTAATATTGGGTCTGGGCATTGTTTTAAGTAAGGAATTATAACCTTACCTCCCGACTTTCCCAGACCCACAAGATATATTTATAACGAGATGGTTGTTCAAATATCGTAGACGGAGGCAAAGGAAATGCGAAAACAACTCGTAATCATAGGAATCATTGCTCTACTTACAAGTCAAGGGAATTTCTTCAACTAACAAGGTTTTTATAGAGAGAGATGTTATAAATCTATAGACGGAGGCAAAGGTTATGAAAAACATTAGATTGAAGAAGAGTGTTATTTACGGAATAATCGTTTTAATGGTTGGAGCAAGTGTCGTATCAGCTTTCAATGGAAATCCATCCATTAGTTCTAAACCAATGAATCGTGGTTGGTTGTATGTTGGTGGAAGTGGATCGGGGAATTATACTACTATTCAGAGTGCAATTGATGTAGCCAATCCTGGTGATACTGTTTTTGTTTACAGTGGAATCTATTATGAAAATGTATTCATTGATAAAAACGATATCACTCTTGTTGGTGAAGATAAAAATACCACGATTATAGATGCTTCAAATGGAGCTGGAAATGGCATTTTCATCTATAATTGTGATTATGTAAATGTTACTCGGTTTACAATAAGAAATGCTCAACCATATGGGGGACCAAGTCAACAAGGAAACGGTGTTTATATCTTAGCATATTCTATGGGTGAAAGAGGAGAGACAGCAAACGATAATTCTCTCATTGATTGCATCATCTGTAATAATTCTAACTGTGGCGTCCACATTCACGCATATGATGTTGATGTATCTGCAAATAATAATTTGATACAAAACTGTGAAATAACTAATAACGGTTTAAGTGGAATTTATTTTAATGTAGGTGAATGGTGGGACGGAGTATGTCATTTAAATAACAACAAAATTTTATCTTCAAAAATTTCCAATAATGGGATTTCGCAAGTACCAACACCATGGAGTTATAGAACGGGTATTACATTAGCAGTAAAAGGGGAAATAACCCAAACCCTCATCACAAATTGTGATTTCGTTGGTAATCATGATTGCGGTATATTAATATTAAGAGCGGGAGGACAACCTCCATTAGGTAATAACAATACAATTTTTCATAATAATTTCTACAACATAACCAATAATGCCTATGATGAATTTAATAACTCTTGGTACAACGATACAATTCAAGAAGGGAACTATTGGGCTGATTACACAGGAGAAGACAACAATGGTGATGGCATCGGAGACACGCCCTACAACATCCCTGGTGGTAGCAACCAGGATTTGTATCCATTTATGCACCCGAGTGGTTGGTTAAATGAACCACCAGTTGCCAACATCACCTTTACAATGGATAATTTATCAGTCACTTTTAATGCATCATCCTCCTATGACCCTGATGGAAATATTACTGCTTGGCTTTGGGAGTTCGGTGATGGCGAAAAGGGAACAGGAGAAATAGTAACCCATAAGTATCTTTCATCGGGAACCTACAAAGTAACATTAAGCATTGTAGATGATGATGGCGATAAAGATAGTATTACCCAGGGTATTACTGTTGAAAAGTTACAGAGGGCATTTATCTTTGGGAAGATAACAAACCTATCAAGTAAAGGAGATTACATCACATTTGAAGCGGTAAAAACTAGAGTGATTACATTTTCTCTATTCAGCTTCAATACCTATGTATCTGGTGAGAAGTTTGCCATATCTAAGGAGTATCAGGGTTTCATAGGTGTTCATTACATCTTTGCTCGGTGTAAGATAACTATCTAAACTGAAAGTATGAAATTGTAGATCGAGACCTTACTTTCCAAACATCATAGAACCTTTTTCATGTCAGTATGTAAATTATACCGGAGGAAAATTATGGTATTAGAAACTATAGAGACACGTGTTTGTAATGTATGTAACCGCTTCCAAAGTGGGAATCCAGAATCATTCAACGATTGGATATCATACAAGGAAAAGATATCACCAAATAGCACAGAATTTAGAACCTATTATTTGTGCATGGTATGTCAATCACTCATTAAACTATGCAATCAGACTTAAGCCTATTCTTAAGGAAAGACATAACTCATTTCCTAGATGTAATATGTATGTCTGTCATTGAAGGGAGAAGTCCCACACTTCTTTCTTCACTCTCTTTATTAGGAGAAATATATGGAAGTTAGAGAATTGAACAAATGGATAGATGCTATTGAGGATAACGTCAAGTTTTTACAGAAGGAACTTAAAGGCATTAAACAGGAGAATGATAAGAAACTCAAGGAGATGCAATCAAGTCTAAACTATAAAGTTGACGAGATAAGGGGACTCCACCAATTAGCCCAAGCTAAAACACAAGTAAAACCCGATGTAAGTAGCTATGTTCTCAAACAAGTATCTATGTCTCCCCAGTTCCGACAAGGGGTAAAATCCTTGGAGGATGGGAAGGATGTAAAAATGAGTTTGGAGATCGAAATGTCAGCTAAAGAGTTGCCATTAATGATTAGAAAAGAAATGAAAGGGGTTTGGACAAAGGAATTTGAGTCAAAATTAAATGATGAAGATATCGAAAAGAAAGTGGAAGAGAAACTTAAAATCAAGAGTATTTCAAAGGATAAAGATGGGTATTCTTATGACGAATGAGCAAGAAATCATCTCTACTCTCAAGAGGGAACGGGAGGAAGTCTCTCAACATCCCAGATTATCCAATCTTCTCCGATTATATGATTATAGCATCCAATTACACGAAGATAATTGGCATCGAGAAATGGGAATCATCACTAAATCTAATCTTCCAGACCTAAAGAACATCCTGGATGGTGTTGGTTTGGAGAACAAGCGGAACAATGAAGAATTAGAGCTTATAGAGAAATGTAAAGATTGCTCAAACGAAGAGACCGAAGAAGTTCGGTTCATCAAACGTAACAAGCTCGGTATGTTAACTGTTGACGATTAGGTGTTAGTGAGGTGGGAATATTAATCGATGTTTACGATGCAACAATGATGATTTAGTCTTGTATATGGTGAAGAATCATAAAAAATACTATAGATGTATGTGCTGTCAAAATGAGTATTACGAACCCCAATGACCAGGGTCATCTCTTCTTACGAAGAATTGACTCAAGAAGCAGATGCTAGTCCTCTCAACCCTATCGAGATACTCCAGAAAGAAAGTATAAATTGGCGAATCACAAAACCTCTCTTGAAAAGACTACTCAAGAAATTCAATTATGGTAAGAAAGATGCCAATACCTTAGGAAGAGTAGGAGAATGTTTTGTAAGCTATCACATCAACCGAACCTTCCATAAGTATGGGTATAGATGGAGAAAGAAATTAATCCCAATGACCTACCAGACCCATCATTTATACCGAGGATATGCAGGAATTGACTTCTATGTTAAACTAATGGATGCCAACGGTAAAATCTATTCGTTAATGATAGAAGTTACTAATTGGAAACCCTATCAAAGATTAGATTATTTCTATGAAACACGACTGCTATCAAAGTTTAAGAGATTAGACAAACAAAATAGATGTTCTCATCTCATCTGTATAAATCGAAGAAATGCAGAACGGATCAAAGAATGGGCGAAAAGAGATGGTGTCATCATTATCCCACTGAGAGAACATTATACCAAAGACTTTCTACAGAGAAGGATAGAGAACAAAGATACTGATGAAGAAACGATATGGTAATTCCAAAACTTTCTCTATATATCCAACAGGGGAGAAATTGAGGGTTATATCTGTTGAGTATACTATCTATCTGTAGAATACAATTTGAATGCCATCTCTCTATAGGAATACTACCTATTACAATTCAGAAACTTTTACCTACTTTCTTCTCCTGTAGAATAAAACTCCAAAACAATACTCTTATGGAGGAGATTAGATGTTCAACAGATATGCCAAAGTATCCATCTATCCATTAACGTGAGAATATCGTTATAATCTTATAAGGAGAAAAAATATATTTCTATAACGGGTGTGAAGGTTTCTCATTCGTTATATCGTTACGTCTTAATGTTTATTACCTCAAGCGATGAATGAAAAATATAAGTTTCTTAGAACGAATTAATGTAAAGGATGATTGGGAGACTCCTTTAGAATTGTATGAATCTCTTGATGCAAGATTCCATTTCACCTTCGATCCTTGCCCTGCAAATCCTACTGAGGATGGTCTAAGTATATCTTGGTCGGAGAGTGTCTATTGTAATCCTCCCTATTCCGAGGTAGCTAAATGGATAGAGAAGGGATATTCAGAGATTCTTTTGGGGAATGTGGATACTCTGGTTTATCTTGTCTATGCAAAGACAGATACTCGATGGTTTCACACATACATCTACAAGAATCCTATCATCCCTTGGCAAATAGAGTTTCTTAAGGGCAGAGTGAAGTTTGGGAGAAGTGGTAAGAGGACTCCTGCCCCATTCCCAAGTATGCTTATCATCTATCAGAACGAGTTACTTCCTCCGATGTCTGAGGAGTAATATGGTGGTTGGTTTCCACCATTATAAGACATCTTTTCAACCATATTGGAGTTTGGTTCTTTGGAGGGAGGAACCATGGGTCTCAAGTTCTCTTTAGACACGCCCCATACATCCCTCCACATTCCCATTACTGTTTAATGTTAATTATAAGGATTATAAGATTGATATGTCAGAAAAGATTAGATATGTAGGAACTGTAATTTATGACCGAACTTCTTATGGATTTATCAAGTGTCCAGATTTAGAAGAGAACACATTCTATCATTACTCTGTTTGTGTTCCTCAAGAACAGATTCATAGGGGAGATGTTGTGGAGTTTGAACTTGGTCCAGGCAGAAATGGCAAGGTTCAAGCATCTAATGTAAAACTTATTAAGGAGAATTATGTTGAAAACCAAACTCGCTAAAGATATCATTGCCAAGAGAAGAGAGGAGTTGAAGATTAAACAGAGGAAGGACTTAATTAGAGCATATCAGAAGGAGTTAATTGAAACTCATAAGATGTGGAAGGAGGTTAAACCAAGAATCTCTTCTCTCAACTCTCAAATGACATCCCTTCTCAACGAGACAGAAGGATTAGTCAAGTTCCTAATAGAGCCTTTGTATCTAGTTGAAATCAAGGATACCAAAGAACTCAAGATATGTCGAGCAAATGAATTGAAGAAAGCAGGGGATGATAAGCATTCCTAATTACCACGCCAGAGGCAATACCCAACCCCATTCTATCATCGATAAATATGGTGTTGGTTCTACTGTTCTCGAACTCCATTCCAAAGGAAGTTCTTACCAAGAGATAAGTAATGCTGTCTGGGAGAAGCATAGTGTTAGAGTGAGTAAAATGGCAATATCTCGATATCTTTCCAGAGATAGAAGAGGAGATATCGAAGCTAATACTATCTACACATCTATTGATGCAATCCGAGAAAGAGTCATCTCGAAATCCTTATTACTTTACGAAGATTATAATAGAATGTTTGAGGAGATTAAAACCATTATAGACACAAGCAGAATGCAATCTACAGATAAACTTGCTGTGAAAAGGATATTGGAGGCAAAGCAAAAGACGATACTCCAGGAGTTTACCTCAAACAGAGGAGAGTTAGGCATGATCTTTGAAGCAGTAATGAAGAATGAGGAGGGAGTAAACTCTCTCTTAATGGAGTTCTCAAGGTCTATGTGTCCTCAGTGTCGAAAGAAGGTAGTAGAAGCCATCGTTAGATACGAAAGAACCGCTACATAGCGTTACCAAGCATTCCATCTACGTTACGAGTATATAAAGCACCCATAAAATGGTGTTATATAAGGGTGTTACAGAGTTACACCCAATTCTCTCCCTTCCAACAGGAGAGGAGTATATAAAGAAAAGCAATACTCCCACTGTTACGTCTTTTAGGTCTTTGGTAGTATAGGTATAGGATCACTGTTACAGTATTTTTACTGAAGTAAGCTGAGGGTTTTCTATGAAGAAAATTAAGAATGGGATAATAGAATCTCTTGGAGAAGAAGCATAATATACAGTTGTGTTCAACAGGAGAAGACATTATTTTTATACCCTTTCCCATTCTTTAACCTCCGTAGGTTTGATTATGGGATTATTATCTTATCTGTTTTAGAGTATTTCTTAAGGTCTAAAGATGCTTCTTGATGTCTATCCTTCTATATATGCCCCTCACGTGCTTAATACTCCTTTCCAGTGACCTAAGTATCCCATGGAGTAATTCTCATATCTACTACTTCATTTGATATCTAATATTATCTAATTCGATTTCGATAGATTTCTTTGTCGATTTGAGTCTTTTCCGAATCTTTATATGGTTGGTAATCGTAGAACTACTTGCCACTTGGGAGAAATCCCAAGGTAGGAAGTTTTTTTATGGAGACAACAACCACATCTATAGTAGAGGTGAGGCTATCGACCCCGACTCTTTCAGGGGTCACTAATGCCTCAAGGCAGATACGAGAAACCATAACCCTAAGCCCTTCATCATGGGTAGGGTTCAAAGATGGTTTAATCTTGGTGGATAATGCCCGATACAACCCAAGATACTATGAGCTAATCCCAAGCAATCAAACACAAAGAGAAGTTGTCCAGAATGCACTAAAGACACTCTTCCCCCATACTTCTAAGACCATCACATCCAAACACACATCCACAATTAACACCGTAGATGATGAATTCAAACAGCTAGAATCTCTTACCATATTGTGTAAGAAACTCAACACGTATCACGACAGAGACGACAAACTCAGGACTGAGAGAGACGAGAACAAGACGGAACTTTTAAGACGAAAACAACAGAAGGAAAAGTCACTTATCCAAAAGCACCTACAGACCTTGAGGAATGACCCTTCGTTTTCAATCGATGGAATCAAAGCATACTACAAGGGGCAATATGTCCAAGCCTCCAAGGTAATTAATCTGGGAGGGTTCTAAATGAATGCCCTTCCAATTGTAGAGTATAGAGGCGAGTATTATTTCTTAGACCGGCGACTTAACGAGATAAGAAGCGTAGAGACACCTTGGTTAAGCATCTCCTTAGACAACCTCTCAATGTCTGAACTTAGGGAGGTGGTTCTGTGATTGACGGAGAACAGGATACGGTAGTATATCAGATATCCGATTACACAAACTCTTTACTCTATGCTCAAGAGATGGAGGAAAAAGGATACCACGTTGAAGCCCTGGTTTTTAAGAAAGGGCAACCAACCACACACAACCACGACATCTTAGTAATGGAGGGGTGTTAAGATGTTTTCAAGACAACACTATAAAGCGATAGGTTACCTCTTAGCTAAACACCAAGCACGACAGGAACTCATAGAAGATTTTATGCACTTCTTCAAAGAAGACAACCCACGATTTGACAGAGATAGATTCCAGGAGTTCATTCTCAAGGAGGGGTCTAAACTATGAGCTACAAGATAGTTAGATTCTACCGAGAAGATAACAGAAACCCAAGGACAATAAACAGAGGTTTGACACTTGAACAAGCACAGTATCATTGTTCCTTGGAAAAAACCCACAAGAAAGACAAAGATGGGAGTATCATCTGGTTTGATGGTTACACAGAAGAGGGGTAAGTATGCAACCTCTTCCCATCTCTCTTCCTTTTGATTACCCAGAGGGTGCAAGTGCTAGAGTTTTTGTTTTCCCCGATAAGACATATAGCAATCTTAAGGGCAGTGAATTATTCGAACTCTATGGTTTTACGCCAAGACAACCACGTAAACCTAAACTACTATCATCCTATCAGTTCAACATAACAGAATCCTATATGTCCCATGTTGAGGAGGTCTTAGCGTGTGCAACTCCGATATCGTTCTGTGTTCATTTGGTTCGGGGATTCCCGGATACTATGAGAATCTCTGGTTATGACTATGACGTAAGGGCGATATGCAGAATCATCGAGACAATAACGGGCATAAAATTATTTTCCCTCAGAGAAAACAGACCTCTAAGAAGTGCCATGAATATATCCATCGAAGTAAAGGGATACTCCACCGATGATAGTTTGTTGATCCTTGGCAGAAGGGATAAGGTGTATCTTTTAAATCCATCAAGGAGGAACTGGAATGAATAAAACACATGTAGACCCAAGAATTCAACTAATGGTGAACAAAGCAATATTATGGTTCATCATCGGGGAGTTAATCTATATCGGGATTATGTTCTGTTATCTGTTGGGGAAGTGATTCCCCTCTCTTCTTTCATGTCTTTTTGTATGTTTTTTGTGTGGTTGGCAAAACAAACCCCCCCGAAATAATCAAAGTTAATTTGGGTATGTATAGACACAACTTTTGGAGCTGAAAGTTATAACATAATGCTCTAAATCCACCTCGTTGTCGAAAGTGGCTAATTCTACCTTAGAAGTTGTTAGTTGATTCTAAATGCATTTTTTGATTGAAAAGTTGTGTTATAATGCATGGGAATTTTCCCTCCGAGAGAGCAAAAACGATGGGGAAATAAATTTCGATGGTGAAGGGGGAATAAATGCAATTTGATTTTATTCCACATCAATTTTATATAGATTGAGTGATAGAATAATTAGCACGGTCAAAGAATTTGAAGAATGAATGATGGATTTCAACGGAGGATTTCGGATGATTGAAGGAAGAACGCAACGAATCCAACAAGCAAAAGCACGACTTGTTAGGATCGTGAATAAAAAATGCTTGGATTGCGGAATTGATATTTCGGGGAGGGGCAATCGTTCTACCAGATGTATTGAATGTCAGAGGAAGAAGAGAAACGATAAAAGAAACCTCATTAGAAAGGAGTTTAGATTTAATAATTTCTTACTCAGAACAATACTGGGGGAAGATGGGAGGTTAGAAGCAGGAGAACCTTATCAACATATCTCTGCAAGAGCAACCAAAGATGCAAGAGATTTAGATAAATTATGTTTTACACTATCTGATTCAGAGTTACAAGCACTATACGGTATTTACAAGAGAAGGTTTAAAGAATTTAAAAATGACAGGAAAGGATACGAAGAGAACATTAGGTTAATAGACATCATAGGTGACCACTATAATCTACGAAATCAAAACATCTATAACGATGATTGCGACCCTGATTTTAGAGTTAAAGGCACAATATCAGATGAAACCCTTGCATTAATGGGAAAAGAAGCAAGGGATAGGGATTTGTCTGATAGAATGGATGTATCAGAATTAGAGAGAGAAACCTTAAAAGAATGGGAAAAGGAGATTATAACTCCTAAAGAAGAATGTGTCGATGATGGATTTAATAGAAGTAAATACACAGAGAACATAAACAAAAGACTCGATAAGTGTCTCTACGTAAAGGATGGAAAAATCATAGAATACAATGGAAAAGACTATGATAAAACAGATTTACGAAACAGGATGGTAATTGATGAAGAAGGATGGGAAACGGTGATAGATGATTACGAAGATTTACAGGAGAGATTGACGAAGAAAAAGAAAGTCTAAACGAACCCACATATTAGTATATTGAGGAAAGAATAATAATGTATTATTTGTTAATGGAGGTTTAATATGAAATTGTTATCCAAGATTGTATATGAATCATTGTATAAATCAATTAGCGAGTTATATGAAAACGGTAAAGATAAAAGATAGTTATTATAAAATCCTTAAGAAATCCTCTGATGATTTAGATATAACTCCTGAAGAATTGTTAGATTATCTCATAACTCAAGAACTAAACTATTCAATTCTCCAACATAAAATGAGAAAGTATAGACAATCCGAATAATATGTATGTAGGAATGTGATTTTTATAAGTTGGGAATTAAGGAATGAGATGACAGGTTACTATAGATGTTCAAAATGTCAGCATTTGATTACAGTTGATGATTATACACAAAACGAATCATATTACGACATCGACGAGAGGCTGACTTTGGAACATAAATGTGAGAGAATAACATGTGATAGGAATGTTCCTGTAAGAGTCAATGAAGTAAAAGAAAAACCAGTATGTAGAACACCTGTAGGTAGTGTTATTAAAGATGTTCATCTGGAAAGGAGAATTGAGTTAAAATGAGTAAGAAGAACCTAAAGTGTGATCTGAAATACTGTCAAGATTGTGGTGTAAGATTAAGACAGGGTAATTGTCGAGAGGAAGATCATTACGTAGTCTTGACCCGAACTTGTCCAAAATGTGGCAAGAGTGTTCACCTTGTGGAAATCACGAAAGATGATTACAATCAGTCTGTTCAAACTTTGAATAAAATCATTGATCTTATCCAAAGTGGGGGGTAAATGAATACGATATTCTATGTATAAGATTATTGAACGAGATATGTGTATAGATGAACAAATTACACAAAATTCCCAAAACACGAGTATTTACCCATAGAAATCTTATAACGAATCCTCAACAGGGGTAAACACAATCATATCGTTACGAGAAAAGAACATAATTTGTAGATACAAAGATTTAGATGACAATTATATGAATAAACAAATAAGTAAATTCTCTATTGAAGAGGAGGTCTATGGTTTGACTTGCTATGGTGATGTTTTTAATGTGACTCTTGATGGGTCAATGTGATTGTGTTAAAATATGGTTGAAAAGAAATGTATCAAGGATATGAGCTTGTCTCGAAAACAAAGACAAGAAGGTTTTTAAAAGAATATGTTAGTGGTGATGTATCAGAGGATGCTATCGAATATCTACGTTTGTATATCGAAAAGATAGCATTGGATATTTGTAAAGAGATTGTTTTAGAACACCG
>Ga0315274_10008518_pt1 | contig 14860 bp, 11 predicted proteins | sample YL17G02_20_MG_FD_203700 | JGI IMG/M metagenome (GOLD analysis project Ga0315274, IMG submission 203700) | Sediment microbial communities from Yellowstone Lake, YNP, Wyoming, USA - YL17G02_20 | ecosystem: Environmental > Aquatic > Freshwater > Lake > Sediment | place: USA: Wyoming | collected... | reverse complement strand
TACAATTTCCAACTTGACTTCCGCTTCAAATGACCCCCAGTCAAATCAACTGGAGCGATTAAATCGCTGCTAAAGTGGGAACTACGAACATTCCGGTCAGCCGCTCCATTCGCTTTTCACACACGCTCTATGATTTCATCGGACGGAGCGCCGGCATCCTGGCCATCATGTCCTCGTCCGAGCCGCCTACGGCGCGCTGCGCGGCTCAACGCCCAGCAAATTCCGCACGAAGAAATCCTGCTGGCGGCGCTGGCCGTAAGGCGACCCGCCGGCCCCGTGTCCCGCGCCGGGCACCACGAGCAACTCGAAATCCTTGTCGGCCTTGATGAGCGCGTTGACGACCTGCATCGTCGAGGCGGGGTCCACGTTTTTGTCCAACTCGCCGACGATGAGCAGCAGCTTGCCCTGGAGCTTGCGCGCCTGGGTCACGTTCGATTGCTCGTCGTAGTGCGGGCCGACCGGCCAGCCCATCCACTGCTCGTTCCACCAAATCTTATCCATGCGATTGTCGTGGCAGCCGCTGTCGGAAACGGCCGCCTTGTAGAAATCGCCGTGGGCCAGCAGCGCCCGCATAGAGCTTTGGGCGCCGGCCGACACGCCATAGATGCCCACGCGCTTGAGGTCCATCGCGGGCCACTTCTTGGCCGCCGCCTTGATCCACGGAATGCGGTCGGGGAACCCGGAATCGCCGAGATTTTTCCAACAGACGTCGTGAAACTTCTTCGAGCGATTCGACGTCCCCATGCCGTCCATCTTCACGATGATGAAGCCCAGTTCGGCGAGGGCTTGTTGGCGATAGTAGGAAGCGAATCCTTTGGGCGTGAACGAGCCTTGCGGCCCGGCATAGATGTCCTCGATGACCGGATAGGATTTCTTCGGATCGAAGTTGGTCGGGAAAAAGACGATGCCGTAGATGTCCGTCGTTCGGTCGCGGCCTTTGGCGACAAAGCGTTGGGGCGGCCGCCAGTCGGTCTTGAGCAGCGCGCTCCAGTCGGCGCGTTCGAGTTCGCAGACGAGCTTGCCGTCGGCGACGCGGCGCAACTCAATGACCGGCGGCTGATCCACGCGCGACCACGTGTCAATCAGAAAGCGGCGGTCGGGCGAAAAGTCCACCGAGTGCGTCCCGTCGCCTTCGGTCAGAATGGTCAGGCCCGTGCCATCGAAATTGACCCGGCAGTAGTGGATGTAATAGGGGTCCTGTCCGGGCCGGATGCCGCCGGCGCGGAACCAGACTTGCCGCGCTTTCTCGTCCACGCGATCCACGCCGCGCACCACCCACTCGCCCTTGGTGATCTGGCTCTTCACCTGGCCCGTTGCGGTGTCGTAAAGGTAGAGGTGGTTCCAACCGTCGCGCTCGGACATCCAGATGAGCTCGTGCGTGTCGTCGAAATACTCGATGAACTGCTTGCCGGAATAGTCTATGAACGTCGGACTCTGCTCGTCCACGATCGCGCGGGCCGCGCCCGTCTTCGCGTCCACGCCCACAATGCGCAGCGCCTGGTGGCCGCGCTGATTGTAGAGGAAAGAAAACGAGCTCGAGTCCGGCGACCAGTGAATGCCGGTCACGCTCCAGGGATTGGAGAACAGATCGTCGCTGACGCTGATCTTCTTGCGCGCCGCCACGTCGAACAGTTGCGGCTTGTCCTGAGCAACCCGGTCGCCCGGTTTCAAGTAGTCGTACGATTGCAGTTTCGGCTGGAGCTGATCGCTGGGCGACGATTCGATGAGATAGACCTTGCGTTCGTCGCCTTTCTTGGTTCGCACGGCGACCAGCTTTGTGGAGTCCGGCGACCAGTAAAACCGATCGCCGTAGGCGCTGTCGCTGGTGCCGTCGGTGCTGAGAGTAAACGTCTCGCTCGTTTTCAGATCTACGATCCGCACGTTGTAGTCCTTGATGGATGCCCGCCAGCGTTTGTCGGGAGAGACGGCGGACCGCTGTGGGAAGCGCCGGCCTTCGAATGGGCGCCGCTTTGCCTGGGATTTTGTCGAATCGCGGACGAACGCTTTTCCTTCCGTGCCCTTCCCACCTTTCCCATCTATCGTGGCCGTCAGAGGTTGGTCTTCGGCCTCCCACACGGCGAGAGTCTGCCCTTGCGCGTCGGCGACCAGCCAGGTGTGCCCGGCGTAGGTATGTTGTTGGCGCTGCTCGCCCGCGCCGAGTTTGCCGTAGCTGCGCCGCCCTCCTTCGGTGTCGAGCCAGAACAGTTCGACTTCGCCCTGCGTCCGGTTGACAAACGTGATCGCCGTCTCAACGCCCGTGCGTCGGCTCGCTCGCGGCGCTTCCGCGGCGGGCGACGAATCCGGCGTTTTCTCCCGGAGCGGTTCCTCGCGCAGCTCGTAGGTCCGTAGATCGCACCGCCACCCTTTGCCGTCGCAACGAAAGTGCAGGGTGCCCGAAGTGAAATCGAACTCCAGACGGTCCACGGCCAGTCGGTCGGCTTGCACGTTCTTGACGCCGGCATCGCGCAACGCCCGGGCGAGTCGCCCGTGATCGAAGGCCAGCCGCCGCATGCCTTTCTCCGCGTCCACAAAGACGAACTCGTGCGTGTCCGCGCCGGTCTTGACCTGATACCAGAACCGCGTGTTCCCCGGCAGCCAGTTGGCTCTGACGGCGTCGTGATAGACTTTGTTTTCGGTGAGGCGGCGCAGCTTGCCGGCGCGCTCGTAGTCCGAACGTGTTCCCTGCGCCCAAATCGGCGCGACGACGATCGAGAGAACCCCGACGAATGCGATTCGACGGATTCGGCCCATCTCTCCACGGCTCCTTGTCCAATCCGGTTTCCGGGCAACCCTCAAGCCCGCGTGACGTTGACGGGAGCGCGCCCGATCTGCAAGTGCTTTGATGCAAGGATTAAGGGCGCCCAAGAAACGCTGTTCCACAACCTCGAAGAATCTCACGCCGCTTCTGTCGGAACCACGCCGCCGTCTGGTCCGTGTCCGTCTGTGTTCGTCCGTGTCCGTCCGTGGTCAAGAAGCCGATGCCAAGAAATGGCCAGCCCGATCAGCCAAATCCGCTTGCACTCGGCGCGCTTATGCCGCAGAGGAAATGCGGCGATTGGCGTCGGGAGGCGGCCGGCGGGAATGCGCCGGATGTCAGAACCCATCGAAACCGCCGGAATCTCGACGCGCCCGTTTTTCTCAACTCGCTCCGAAGGAGAGGTCCCATGGATCGTCGGCAATTCGTCGCACGAACGCTGGCTGGCAGCGGAATGGCCGCCCTTGCGGGAGCATCGTCGGCGGCTGCCGCCTCTGACCCACCCACCACAGCGGCCAAAACTCCAAAAATGCCCTTCGGCGTTCTCGGACGCACCGGCGAGAAGGTCTCGCGCCTCGGCATCGGCTGCGCGCAATTCGGCGACTACAAGGACATCACGGCGGAGGTCGTCGGAAACATCCTCCATCGCGCGCTCGAACTGGGCGTCAACTACGTTGACACCGCCCCCAACTACCAGACCTCCGAAGAGAAACTGGGGCCGACCATCAAGGAAATCCGCGACAAGATTTTTCTCGTGACCAAAACCGAGCAAGGCTCCTATGAAGGCACGTGGCGCTCGATCCGCCAAAGCCTCAAGCGCCTTCAGACCGACCGCCTCGACCTCGTCCACGTCCACAGCCTCGGCACGGAAGAGTGGTGGGGCGATTTCGACTTTGTATTCGGCAAGAAGGGGCCGGTGGAGGCGTTGCGCGAAGCCAGAAAGCAAGGCGTCGTGCGCTACATCGGCGCGAGCGGCCACCATTATCCCTCGCGATTCCACGCGGCGCTCGACACGGGCGAAATTGACGTCCTGATGAATACCGCCAATTTCGTCGCGCGGCATACCTACAACTTCGAGGACAAACTCTGGTCGCGCGCGCGCCTGAAAAACGTCGGCCTGGTGGCCATGAAAGTGCTCGGCGGCGAAGCGAAGCCCAAGCGCAGTTTCCGGCTGCCCGAAGAGTACTACGAGCGCGCCATTCGTTACGCGCTGTCGGTCCCCGGCCTCTCGTGCGCCGTCATCGGAATCCAGAGCGTCGCCGAACTGGAACGCGCTGCCCGAACCGTCTGCGAAGCCCAACCCCTGACCGCCGACGAGAGCTTCGAGTTGGCGCGCCAGGGTCTCGACCTCGCCCGCCAGCCGGCCTGGCGCAAGGCCTATGGCGAACCATTAACTTGACACGGAGCGGCCGCGTTGGGAGATTTGTGACGCGACGACAGCAGCGAGCCGTTCGCCGCGGAAAGAGCCAATAGAATGGCTTGTCAAGTGTCGGCGACTTCCGGGCCCTGATGAGAGAGGGGCGAGGAGGTTGCTCTTGAGGTTCAGCGAACTTGTGCGTCTTCTGGAGGGCGCGGGATTTCGAGTTGTCAAAGAGAGGGGAGCCATCCGGTACTATGGCAAGCCGGGATGGCCGCGATTGATCCGTCTTGACTATCACGGCTCAAAGGAAGTCCCTACGGGAACGTGCCAAAGCACTCTCAAGGCCGCCGGGCTGAAATGACAGGTTCAGGAGGCGTGGTCATGATCGAACTGCCTTATTCTTTGGTGATCGAAGCCACCGAAGAGCCCGACTACTTCGGGTTCTATTCCCCCGATCTGGAAGGCTTCACCGGCATCGGACATTCGATCGAAGACTGTCTTTACAAAGCGAAATGGGGAATGAAGGAGCACGTGGCTTTGCTGAAGGAACAGGGGCTTCCGGTGCCCGACGAAAACCCCGATCCGAGGATCATCGTCCAGAATTCCAGAATAGCCTCCGCTGTTTAAGGGCGTGTTTTGACGCGCCCATACCTTGCGGTGCAGATTTGATATCAGAAAAGACAGAGATGCCGCCCGCGCCAAGCATCCGTGGAAAGAAAGAAGCCCTAAGTGTCGGTCGGGAAGTATATTGACTGGAAGCGCTATTGGGCCAAACGCGGTTCGGAAGTTCGCCTTGTCGAAGGGTTTCTGGCTGATCCTGAAGCAAGCGCGCTACTTCCCAACAACCCATGGGTTGTGCTTTTCTCGGAGATTGCCTCGACGCCTTGCCTTGCGTTGCTGGGGGAACCCGGAATCGGTAAAACGTCCTGGCTGGAGATGGAAATGCCTCTTGCCGAAAAGGCAGCGGCGGAGCGCGGAGATCGCGTTATGCATGTTGATCTTGGGGAGGTGGGAAGCGAAACAGGACTGGTTGACGAGGTTTTCAGGAACGATAGGTTCAAGGCATGGCAGGCCGGGACTGCAAGCCTTGGGCTCTTTCTCGACAGCCTTGATGAATGCCGGCTTAGCGTTCACAGTGTCTCAAGCATTCTACTCAGAGAGCTCAAGAAACTCGCGGCAAAAGAAGTTGGGCGGCTCCGGCTTCGCGTTGTTTGTCGCGCCGCCGAATGGCCAGAACACTTGGAAGAGGGCCTCATAAATCTGTGGGGAGAGAAAAATGTTGCGGCCTACGTGCTGCAGCCGTTGACAGTAAGGAACGTTTGGCAAGCGGCTGAAACGGAGGAAGTTGATCCCCATGCTTTTTGGAGAGCAATTACCGAAAGTGAGGCAGCCCCGTTCGCAGGCAAACCCGTGACCCTGTTTTTCTTGCTTGATCTCTACAAGGCGGAGGGAGGGCTGCCTCGGTCACAGTCGGAACTCTACCTCAAAGGTTGCCGGCGTCTCTGCGAGGAGCTGAGTCCGAGTCGTCGCGCTGCAGGACGCATGGGAGACCTTGACGCGGATCAGCGATTGGCCATCGCTTCGCGAATCGCTGCCGTTACCGTTTTCTGTGGTTGTGCCGCCGTCTGGACAGGGGACGGTTCCGGCTTGGTACCTCATGAGGATGTACCGGTCAGTTCGGTGACCGGAGGCGTTGAGTCCACCAAAGGAAACGAAATCCCGGTTTATGAAGCGGCCGTCAGGGAGGTCCTTGAAACGGCCCTATTCAATTCTCGTGGGTTGAATCGCTTGGGCTTTGCCCATCAGACCTACGCGGAGTTCCTTGCCGCCCGCTATCTAAAGGAACATAACGCCACGATTGATCAGATACTGAGCCTGGTTACACATCCTGGCGATGAACAGATGCAGATTGTGCCGCAACTGCGTGAAGTGGCTGCATGGATTGCCGGAATGAGTAGCGATGCCTTTCGCGCAATTATGAAGAACGATCCACAGGTGCTGTTGCTGTTGGGAAGTGGCATCGCAACAGTCGAAGACCAGGAACGCGCGGCACCTGTCGCAGAACTATTGCGCCAACTGGCTGAGGAGAAGATATCAGACCGAGACTGGTCACTTCGCCCTTCCTACCACAAGCTCAGGCATCCCGGTATCGCCGGGCAATTGGTGCCATACATTCGAGACAGCAATATGGGAATCATGGTTCGGCGGGCGGCTATTCATATTGCAGACGCATGCCAAGCAAAGGAACTCCAAGATCTGTTGGTTGATATTGTTCTCGACATTGCCCAGCCAATCCAGGTCCGAGAGCACGCAGCATGGGCCGTGACACGGATAGCTGACGCAGAAACGCGTTTGCGCCTCCGCCCTTTGCTTCAGACCGGACCAGACGAAGACCCAAGAGATGAACTTAAGGGCTGCGCCCTAATGGGGCTCTGGCCTGATCATCTCACGGCGCAGGATCTTTTTGAGGTCATTGTCCCGAAGAAAGACCCTGACTTCTATGGGCCTTACGACTCGTTCCTGCACGGAAAACTCATCCCGAACCTCAAAGTACATGATCTGGCCGTAGCGCTCCGATGGACCGAACAGCAGCCAAGCCTATTTCACATACAGTTCGCCTTGCGTGACTTGGTCGAGGACATCTTCAGGGCCGCTTGGCAGAATCTGAACGAACCAGGGGTTCTTCCAGCCCTCGCCTCAGCGATTATTGAGCGATGCAAGCACCTTGACCACTTTCTCGAGTCTAGGACGGGCAAGCGCCAGGAAGAATCTGTTTTCGCCGACGAAGGCAAACGCCGAAGCCTAATCCAAGCAATCGTTGCTCAGGTACCGGACGGCGAAGAGAGAAACGTAAGTTTCCACCTGGCGAGGAAGGTGGTTCTCTCGGCGGATTTCTCCTGGATGCTTTCAGAATTGGCTGCGAGCCAGGATTCGAATATGCGTCGCAAGTGGCCGCATTTCATCGGGTGGGTTCTGGACCGGGATGACCCGCAACAGTTCGATGCCATTGCGTCCGCAGCGCGAGCAATCCCAGAGTTGCGCGAACATTTCAAATGGCTCTTGGGGCCGATTGCTCTAAATTCGCCTGAGGCGGAGAACGCACGGAGAGATTATAAAGCGGCTTGCGAAATCAGTAAGATGCTCGAACGACCCTTGCTCGATCCGCCGCCCTCGGAGCGAATCAGGATCTCCCTGGAGCGATTCGAGTCTGGCAAGATTGATGCATGGTGGTGGCTCAACCGTGAGATGACACTTGAGCCAAACAGCACTCATTATGGAAACGAATTGGAGTCGGACCTTACGGTTCTCCCAGGCTGGAAAGATGCCAACGACGAAACACGGATTCGGATTGTCCAAAGCGCTCGCACGTATCTCCTGAAGGGCGATCCCCATTCTGAAGAATGGTTGGGAACCGATCACGGCGATTACCGCGCTTGGGCAGGGTATCGCGCACTCCGACTCCTCCTCACGCTCGGTCACCTCGGCGAAAACGATTTAGCCTCGGAAGTCTGGAAGAAATGGGCTCCGATAGTCCTGGCTTATCCGGTAGAAGCAGGTGCGGGCCAGGACGACCCACACCAAACACTGGTGAAACTTACCTATCAACATGTTCCAGAAGAGATCACGGAGACGCTCAATGTTCTCATTGATAAGGATAACCGGAGAGGCGATACGATCTTCATAATCCGAAAGATGGCTCTTTGCTGGGACGACCGCTTGTGCAGAGCGATGCTCGCCAAGGCCCAGAGCGAAGACTTGAAGCCTTCGTGCATGGGAGATTTGTTGGAGCCACTTGTCGAGCATGGCATGCAGGAAGCAGTCTCTCTTGCCGGCTCACTTCTCTCCGTTCCGCTTCCCGCTGACAAACTCGCAAGGGATAGAGCCTGCATTGCCGGTGACATTCTTATGACGAAAGCGCCTGTCGCTGGTTGGCAGGCGGTCTGGCCAGCCATCCAGTCCGACGATCAGTTTGGTCGGCAGCTTCTCCTACGTGCCGCGTGCGGTATGCCTCCCCGTCAGGCCTTTGGCGCCCTTTCGCAGCAGCTGACCGAAGATCAAATCGCTGATCTCTACATATGGCTTGAGCGGCAGTTTCCAGGGGATCAGGACCCCAAGCAGGATGGCAATGGGATGCATTTGGTCACGGCGAGAGACGAGGTCGCTGAACTTCGAGACAGATTGCTGGGACGGCTCCAATCCCGCGGTACACCGGACGCGCTGATGGCCATTCGTCGGATACAAAGCGAACTCCCTCATCCCAATTCGCTGAAATGGGTTGTGCAAGATGCGCATCGAGTCTTGCTCGTGCGTACGTGGAATCCGCCGCAGCCTGCTGATTTGCTGAGACTCTTGGACGCTCCCTGCAACCGCTTGGTCGAGAGCGGGGAGCAACTTCTCTACGCAATTATTGAGTCACTTAAGCGTCTGCAGCATAGGCTCCAACAACACACTCCGAGGGTGCGTTGCTATTGGGACAAGGTTCCAGGAAAGGAACTGTATCGCCCCGTTGAAGAGAACGTCCTTTCCGATTTTGTAAAGACCCACTTGGAAGACGATCTCGTGGCCCGTGGCGTCATTGTTAACCGTGAGGTCGAAATCCGTCGGCCAAGTTCTCATGGGGTTGGCGAAAGAACGGACATACACGTTGACGCCGTTGTTCATGCCCCTCGCAAGGATCAACTTGACCGAGTAACTGTGGTCATTGAATGCAAGGGATGCTGGCACCGAGAGCTTCATACTGCAATGGAGAGTCAGCTGCGCGACAAGTACCTCCGTGAAGAAAGTGCCAGACATGGCCTCTACTTGGTTGGCTGCTTCGACTGTGACAAATGGGACCCTGAAGATAGCCGTCAGCCATGCCGGATGGCCATCGCAGAAGCCCGCTCTCGTTTTGATGAACAAGCTGCAGGACTGTCGAAAAATGGGTTTCAGATAAAGGCCGTTGTCTTGGATGTGTCCTTGCCATAGGGTAACACGTTGAAGGCCAAGAACGAACGTCGTGTCTCATGATCACAGTCCGTGTCGGGCGGGCTTGGCCCTGCGGCAGCAACTACTTCGTTCTTCCCGGAGGTCGTCATGAAAGCAAGCCTGGCCTGGTTGGCGCTGACGGCGCCGCTGTTCGTTCTCTCGGTCTTTCTGCTGACCGTGACGATCCGCAGCGTCGCCCGGACGATGCGGCGCGCCGTGGTGGCTGTGGTCCCGCTCTGCGCCGAGCAGACGCTCACCCTCGAGAGCGCCGGCGAGTACGAGCTGCACGCGGAAGGGAAGAGGTTCTCCCGCGACTTCGGCTGGCTCGACTTCACGCTGACAGATTCGAGCGGGACGTCGGTCCCCTTGCACACCGTGTGGCTCCGCACGCACAGCAGCTCCGTCTCGCGCGCCCGGCTGCTGCTTCGGAAGTTCACGGCGGCCACGTCCGGGCAGTTCACCCTCCGGGTCCAGGGGATCAGACCGGAACCGGACCCGGAGAGCCGGCTGGTCGTCAGCCGGGCGGTGCGCGGGGCCGTTGTGGGCCACATGCTGGCGATAGTCGCCCTGAGCTTGCTCACGGTGGCGTCGCTGGTGGGGTCAATTCTCCTGCTTGTCTTCCAGAGAAGCAGTGTTGAGTGATGAGTGATGAGTGTTGAGTGACTGAAGTACTCCCCTTTAGACGGACAATATAGCCGCTCGATTAAGACAGATCTCGGTCTGTGGCAGCTCGATGCGTTTCAGACAGGTTGCCAACCTGCCCGCAGCACCAGCGCTCCCTGCTTCGCCAAAGCGCTTCGCGGCGGCGAGTGCGCGGCGTGTCCTACTCGTTCATCAGGGGCGACCGCTCGCAGAACCTCTTGACCGTCGGGCCGGGGTCGTGCCAATCAGACGGCGGGAACGGATAAGACGAAAGGACTTCCTTTATGAACAAACAAATGGTGGTTGTGGGCTTGGCGCTGCTCCTGAGCGTGCTGGCGAGGGGATCGCTTTGCGCGCCGGCGACAGCGCCTGCGTCCGGCACGGTGGTTCTTTTCTGCGACGGCCAGGTTCCGCAGGTCCAATTCGCCGCCGGCGAAATTCGGCGCGCGCTGACTGCGCAAGGGACCTTGTTGGTCGAACGAAGCCTGGAACAACTCTCGCAAGCAGCGAATGCGCCACGCTTTGTTCTGGCGGCCGGCGCGAGCGAATCGCAGCGCATCGCGACTCTGCTGGCAGTCGCGCCGCCAAAAGAGACATCGCCGCAATCCTACGCCGTCCGCAAGCGCACCTCTGGCGCACAAACGACCTTCGCGGTGCTGGGAGCCGACGCCGTCGGCGCCATGTACGGCGGCCTCGATCTCGCCGAAGCGATCCGGCTGGGAACGCTCGACGACCTGCGCGACTCCGACCACGCGCCCTACGTCGCCCGCCGCGGCATCAAGTTCAACATCCCGCTCGACCTGCGCACGCCCAGCTACTCCGATTGCAGCGATTCGTTCCAGGCGAACATTCCCGAGATGTGGAGCATGGATTTCTGGCGCGAGTTCCTCGACGAAATGGCGCGCGATCGTTACAACGTCCTCACCCTGTGGAGCCTTCATCCGTTCCCCTCGCTCGTCAAAGTGCCCGAGTATCCCGACGTGGCGCTCGACGACGTCTGGCGAACGCGCGCCAATCTCGACGACACCTTCTCCCTCAGCGGCAGCGACATGGTCCGGCCCGCCATGCTCCAGAACGTCGAGATCGTCAAACGCATGACCATCGCCGAGAAAATCCGGTTCTGGCGCGACGTGATGCAGCTCGCCAACGACCGCGGGATAGAAGTGTATCTTTTCACGTGGAATTTGTTTGTGTGGGGCGCCGAGGGAAAACACGGCATCACGGCCTCGCAGACCAACCCGATCACCCTCGACTACTTCCGAAAAAGCGTCCGCGAGACGGTGCTCACCTATCCGTTGCTCGCCGGCATTGGGATCACCGCGGGCGAACAAATGGAAAATCGCAAAGACGAGTTCTCCAAGGAAAAATGGCTTTGGAAGACTTACGGCGAAGGCGTCCGCGACGCGCTCCAGACGCAGCCGGGCCGCCGGTTCCGCCTCATCCATCGCTACCATCAGACCGGCCAGGGCGAGATTCTGAGCGAGTGGAAAGATTATCCCGGCCCGTTCGATTTCAGCTTCAAATACGCCATCGCGCACATGTACTCGACGATCAACCCGCCGTTCATCAAAACCCTGCTGCCCAGCCTGCCGCCCGACAAGCGCACCTGGCTCACCGTGCGCAACGACGACATTTACAGCTTCCGTTGGGGCGACCCGGAATTCGCGCGCCAGTTCATCCGCGCCATGCCCGGACCCGACAAACTGGCCGGCTTTTACATGGGGCCGGACGGCTATTGCTGGGGACGCGAGTTCGTTGACACCGAGCCGGAGACGCCGCGCCAACTCGTCATGCAAAAACAATGGTATAGTTTTATGCTTTGGGGCCGTCTGAGCTACGACCCGGCGCTGCCCGATGCGCTGTTCGAGCGCGCGCTCGCCCAGCGATTTCCCGAAGCGCCAAGCGACAAGCTCTCCGCCGCCTGGGCCACGGCCTCGAAAATCTTCCCGCAAATCACCCGCTTCTTCTGGGGCGACATTGACCTGCGGTGGTTCCCGGAAGCCTGCCTCAGTCACCCCAGGCACAAGGGCTTCTACACGGTTCGCCATTTCATCGAAGGTGAGACGATGCCCGAAAGCGGAATTCTGAACATCCGCGCGTGGCGCGACCGCTTGCTCCAAAAACAAGACATGAGCGGCGTGACGCCGATTCAGGCGGCGGAGAACCTTCAGGCGTACGCCCGCGAGACGCTGCGGCGGGTCGCGGAGCTGCGCCCGCTCCAGGGCAAGAACAAGGAACTCCGCCTGACGCTCGGCGACCTCGAAGCCTTTGCGCACGTCGGCAACTACTACGGCGAGAAAATCTTCGGCGCAACCGACCTTGCCCTTTTCGACGCCGCCGGAAAGCCCGACCAGAGAGAATCCGCCGTGAAGCACCTCGAATCGGCGCTGGGCCATTGGAAGCAATACGCCGCCGTTGCGACCCGCCAGTACAAGCCGCAGTTGCTCAACCGCGTCGGCTACGTGGACCTGAACGCCCTCACCGCGAAGGTGGAGCAAGACATCGAGATCGCCCGAACCTGGAAGCCGGGCGCCCTCAAGACCGGCGCGGCCAAGCCGCCGGGCGCCGACAGGCCGTTCGTGCCGTGAGCGGCTTGAAGCGATTGGATTGGACCTGAAGGGTTGTCCAATGAAGCGAGTCCGGTTTACTCGCCATCTCTCGCCAACCGGTTTTGCGATTCTCAATAATTCTGGGCGGCATGTCCAAATTCCAACAGTAGGGCCTCCGATGGATTTGCTTTCGCCACGCCGGATGGCCCGTGGACGACCGTGGTATCGAGAAAGACACTGAACCACGGATGGACACGGATTCGCACGGATGGCCCTTTCCAAGTGAAATCCGTGTGAATCTGTGTGCATCCGTGGTTCAATTTGTTTCAGAGCGACGCATCGGACGGCGGAACGGGGAGATTGGAATCCAGACATGCGCCCATAATCCCCGCGACGGAAAAATGACGTCTTGACAGCACAACGTTATAGCGCCACGCTACGATCCTGATTGAGGAGGTGCGTTATGGCTGTGGCCGCAAAACGAGCCACCGTATATCTCGACCCGAAGATGCACAGGGCCTTGCGGATCAAATCCATCGAGACGTCCAGGTCCATGTCCGAACTGGTGAATGACGCCGTTGCCTTTGCCCTGGCCGAAGACGCCGAAGACCTTGCGGCGTTTGAGCAACGCGCTCATGAACCGCTGATTACCTTCGAGGACGCGCTGAAGGATTTGAAACGCCATGGCAAGATATGACATCCTGCTGCGGCGGTCGGTCCTCCGGAAGGATCTTTCGCGGATTCCAAAGGCGGAGGCTCGGCGGATTGTCGGGACGATTCGCTCGCTCGCCGATGATCCACGGCCGCGGGGATCAAAGAAGCTGTCGGGCAAGGAACGATACCGCGTTCGGCAGGGCAGCTACCGGATTGTGTATTCGATCCAAGACCACGAACGCAGTGTTTGGGTTGTCAAGGTGAGTCATCGCGCGGACGTTTACTGATGAAGGCTTCTCTGGAAGACGAGATGAGGGTGTTTCGTGGAGTTCGAGTGGGACAGCAACAAAGAAGCATCCAATGAGAGGAAACATGGAGTTTCTTTTCATGAAGCCGCCACAGTGTTTGGCGATCCATTGGCAATCACCTTTGACGATCCAGATCACTCAACGGATGAACGCAGGTTGATTACGTTTGGCGAATCACGGTTCGGCAGATTGATCGTCGTCTCTCATACCGAAAGACGCGAGAAAACCAGGATCATCACCGCGCGGCCAATGACAAGACAGGAGAGAAGGATCTATGAAGACGGATAAAAAGGAAGACGAATTGAGGCCCGAATACAGGAGAGAAGACCTCGGCAAGGGTGTTCGGGGCAAATACTATAAGGCCTACAGGTCGGCGAGGAACCTTGTGCTCTTGGAGCCCGAAGTTGCCAGGGCGTTCCCTGATGACAAGTCCGCCAATGAGGCGCTCAAATCGCTTATCAAGGTCGCCCAAGCCGCCACGCGCCAAGAAGGGGACTGATTGCTTGATTATGGGATCCCATGACGAGGTCTATTGATCGAAATGAAGTGCCTGTCCCCACATTTTTAGAAGCAATACGCGTGGGAGGTTCGATAGATGGGACACAAGCGTTTGGGGAACCTGCCCAACACTGGTGGCTGGAGAAGGTTCAAGAAGGCGCTCGCTGATACTGCAATTGATGCTGAAAACGTCGCACAAGCTGGCTTCGACGCCCTTAGCCGCTACCTGCCAGATCTTCACGACGAGCCCGGTCTTAGCTACTGCTACTGGCTCCTCGCGCAGATCGTGTGGCAATCACGCGACAAAAGGTATTTCGATGCACTCAAGGCGCAGGGCATAGATGTAGGTCCCCCGGAGGGTATTCGTTCAACTGCTTCGTTTATCTCAAGGCTTGCCGCAACAGCGCAGACTTCTCTCAGTAGAGATCCAAACGCTGGTGTGTTTTCGAACATCGCGCAGCTTGCTCTCCGCGAGACGCTGGGACGTGCACTGTCCCCGAGAGCTGAAACGTTGTTTGGTACGACATCGGACGATATTCGGACAGCGTGCAGGGACCTTAGCACCACCAAGCAATTCGGTGCGCTTTCCAGGAATTTCTTCGCGTCCTATCTGAACCGCCTCCTGGGTTATTTTATCGAAAGGGAGATTCCATCACACATCGGTCCTGAGGCGCGATTCAAGACCCCAGATGAAGTAAAGGGTTTCCAGGAAACCGTCAAGTCGCTGTGCGATCGGTATGTAGGGACCCTTGAGAACTACTTTCACGAGCGTGCCAGAATCGTCGAGTCTTACGCGGGTGCGTACGGTTCCCTACACGCCTTCCAAAGGAACCTGTCACTGCCAACCATCCGGAAGCAGTTCATACCCCAGGCATTAACAAAGCTACAGAGCGAGATCGCCAAGTCCGAACGCTCGCCGCAAAAGCAGAAGGAGGCTGCGCGATGACGAAGCCTCTTCTCCTCTGTTGCGATGGTGCTACCGCTGGTGAGGTGAATCTTAGAGCGTGTTTTAAAATTGGTTTTTCTTCCGTTTCCGTTCAGGGCAGAGGCGATGGAGCATCAGATTGATCATCGCAAATTGGATCATCGTTTCGCTGGTTTCGGGAAGAACTTCATAATCTCGGGT
>Ga0315274_10008517_pt1 | contig 14860 bp, 30 predicted proteins | sample YL17G02_20_MG_FD_203700 | JGI IMG/M metagenome (GOLD analysis project Ga0315274, IMG submission 203700) | Sediment microbial communities from Yellowstone Lake, YNP, Wyoming, USA - YL17G02_20 | ecosystem: Environmental > Aquatic > Freshwater > Lake > Sediment | place: USA: Wyoming | collected... | reverse complement strand
ATACCCCGATTCAGAGCCCATGTATTCCTGGCGGATGTCGAACGTGTAGGAACCAATCACGCCCCCCCAATTGACCGCCACTCCGACGAGATCTATTGGGGTGTATTGCGAATAAATCCGGAGCTTGACGCGGTAGCGTTTGCCGATCGGCACGATGTCCGCGCTCGCCAGGTTGGCGATGCCAAAACAGTTGTTGCTCGCGTCCAGATTTGACCAGCCGAGTTGGTTGATGGTCCAATCTGACCCGCTGACCACACCGGAGAGATAGACCCGCTCGTGGATGAACCGGCTGTTGGAGTTGTCGGTGATGCATCGGATGGGGTTGGGAAGGTAGCTGGTGTCGTAGGTGTTGAACTTCGTGAACCAGGTCGCCAGAAAACTGTTGTTCGTATAATAGACCGCCCCGGTGCCGTAGACCGGCGGAGTCCCCGGCGGAGTGAAACCTGGCACCCATTCCCCTTGAGGGGCCACGCAGGCAATGTTCTGTGGATCCGTGTAGGCCGTGATCTTGAGTTCCTGGCCACCATTGGGCACTGAGAGCGTCCGGCCCACGTCGGCCGCCTCGAAAAAGTTCTGGGCCGCAACGACGGTCACGTTCGAGGGCGAGGTGTAGGTGACGGTCAGTGTGTTCCCGCCCGGCAGGACGCGCTTGCGCGTGTCCGCCGTGCTCGACAGGTTCAGGTAGTCATGCAGAACCTTGAGCTTCACCGAGGCTAACGTGTCCATCCCCCAGTTGGTGATCGTGTTCGTGCCGCGCTGAAGAACGCGCTCCACGCGGCCATGCCGGTCACAGAGCGCCGTCTCGAACCGGACTGCGAGCGACCGCGCCGGCAGCGCAATCGGGCGCGGCGTCCAGAGCGGGCGCGGGCCAAGCAGCTCAATGCGGGTAGCTTTCATATCATCCATTGGCAAAGGACGGGGACGGGTTGCTGACGGTGCCCCGGGTCTCGCTCTGGTCGGGCGCAAAAATCCAAACCTGATCCCAGGCAAACGACGGAGCCGGGTTGCTCAGGGTGCTTCGTGTCTCGGTTTGGTCCGGACCGAAAATCCAGAGCTGATCCCAGGAAAACGACGGGGATGGGCTGCTCACCGTGCTGCGCGTGTCGCTCTGGTCCGGACCGTTGATGTTCACGTCGCCGTTGTTGAACGTCGGCGCGCTGCCCGGCAGCGTGGCCCGGCCGTCGCTCTGATCCGGGCCAATGACAAGTATATAGTCCCAAGCGGCTGAGAAGTAATCGCCGGCATGGCCCATCTGCTCGGGCGGCATTTCGCCGTTGCGGCTCACCCAGAGGAAGGGCGTCGGGATGCACTGGATTTGCTTCCACATGGGTCAGCCGCCAAATTGGATTTGCTCTTTCACTCACGCAAGGTAGAAGGCTTCCAGCACGCGGCAGTTGACCGCGGCCGCGCTCGGGTTCACGAGCCGCAAAGCATCGGAGGTTTCGTGATACCAAGCCTGTTTGGCAAAGACGAGGCCGCACGAATACCAGTTCGCCGGAACGGCCGGATCGCGGGCGTACACCTCCAGGTCAACCGAAGCGTCGTTGTTGGTGACGATGATGCTTTTGCGCCAGCTCATCCCGGACGGCACGGTCAGAAAGTCCACGGAAGCACTGGCGGCGAGCGAAGTCTGTTGCCATGGGACAGTGATGGTCCGCGCGTGTTGAATGATCGGGATGACGACGTTTTCGTGCCAGAAGAAGTTGCCGCCGTAGAATTCAACCTGGGTATCAACCGGGGCCCGGAAGGAGAGCTTATTGTAATGGTCATCTCCGACCAGCGACCACTCGATGCCCTTCCGGCAGGGAAACCAAGCTTGCTCGGCAAAGTTCATTTCAAACGGCCCGCTCGCCTCGGTGCAGGCAAACACCTTGCCGTAAATGTTAACCGGCTGTTCCTTGCCCGCTTTCACCGTAATCCGGTGGCGCGCAATGAAAGATTCCTTGGAGAACTTGATTGCAGCACTCATTTGCGTCGGGGCCAGAAGATCACGCCCAATAGGACAAGCACGCCTAGCACGGCATAGAGGATGATTTTGTTCGTTTTGCCTTCCGTGTCGGTCTTCGCCTGCAGCTCACCGAGAGCGCCCAGGAGCGTCGCAAGCTGATCCGATTGTGCGATGTTGGTTTCTTTCGCCACGTCGCCCAGCGTGGAACTGAATTGACTGCTCAACTGCCCGACCCGCTCCAAAGCCTGCATCAGGACTTCCGGGTCGCTCGTTTCGATGTTCACGCCTCCCCCGCCGCCCGAGATTTCCGTCGTCCCCAAATGCGCGCCAGTGCTCCCAGACACGTCTGTCCCTTCAACAAAGCGCCCACCCTGGCCAATGGCAATTGAGCCTTCACTGGCCGCCGTAGGCGCCGACACTTGCGACGTGGTCGAAGTCGAACTGCCACCGGTAAACCAGAATCCGGCACAGTGACGATGCGGGTTGAGGCGGATTTTCATCGCCGCTTGCCGCGTAACAGGAACCAGAACGCCAGCAACACGCCCACAGCACCGAGCGCCAGAAAGATCCACGTCGGGGTTTTATTCGCCCCGCCGCTTCCGCCCACGATGAAATCCCCCGCGAAAAAGTCGCCGCCCGACTGCGCGGCAGAACTGCTGGCCGCACTCAGGCCAATATCAATCGGTGCAGCCATAAGGCTCTACCGCCGGACAACCGCCACGGCCACGGCCGCGATCGCGAGGACAACCACGACAATGCCGCCCACGATCCAGGGCATAAGCGTTTCGAGCTTCACCTGTTCGTTGCGGCCGCCGATGACGCTGGCAGCCGCAGCGGAAGACTGCGTCCCGTCCTCGCCTCCCCCTTGGCTGCCGAACATTGAGGCGTTCATTTCCGGCCCATGAACACGACGAGGAGAATCAGGCCCAGAACCGCGGCGCCAATGCCGGCCATCAGTTGCCAACTCATACCGGCTTGCCCCGTAACGGCCCCAGCGGGAGCCTGCACAACCGTTGTCGTCGGTTTCGGTTTCAGCGCACTGATAATGCCCCCACTCGTCTGACCGAGTTCATTCAGCGTGCTCCAGAGACTACCGTTTTCTGCCATAGTCGTTTAGCGTGGCGGGCGTCTTTTGCAACCCTGCTCGGACGCCCGCCCATTGATATATTGTTGAAAAACCGGCTTACTCGGGCGGGCCGGTGCGGATGATCTGCGCCACCAGGTTGCCGTTGGCCGCGGCGTTATACTCGACGTGCAAGGTCATTTCCTGCGCGCGCGTTCCGCCCGGATTGGTCGCCAAGGCGCTGTTGATGGGATCGTCGTGATCGAAGACGAGATCGAAGCGCGGCACAGCGACCACGTCCGGACTCAGCTCCCGCCCCAGAAGCATCGCCTGATTTTGCAGCGTGGTGATTTGATCGAACACCGCCACGCCGTTCAACGTGAACTTCACGACGTTCACGAATTTGGGCGTCGTTTCCACCGTGGGGAAGAGGTGGATGGCTTCGATCCAGTCGCGCCGGTCAATCGTGTTGAAGTCCTGCTGAGTGCCGACGGCCGGGAAGGTCTGGCGAATCCATTTTTGGATCAAGCCGATCTCCTTCGTCACTGGGGCGTCGAACTCGTAGAACCCCTCGACGATCGGGGCCGCCAAACCGGCAACCACGTCCACCTCGATCTGGAAGCTGTCCACGCCCACGGCGTTGAGAGCCCTGGCTTGCGCCTCGAGGTTGCCTTTGCGCCACGGCTCGGCGAAGAAAATCGGCAGGTAATGCCGATAATCCGCCTGCCCGGCCGTGCCGCTCGTCTTCTCGCCGTAGGCCGAGCCGCTGGCCGAGACATAGGGCGCGCCGTTGATCGCGTTGATCGCGTTGAGTTCAACGGCCGTGTGGGTCCGCTGGACCTTCCCGTTCACCTTGACGCGGATTTCGTCCACCAGATCGGCGAGCGTGTTGGCCGCGACGGCATTGTTGCCGAGCGTCAACCAGGCGATGTGATACCGCTTGCCGAGATCGAGGTCACAGACCGCCGTCTGGCCGGCCGCAACGCCGCTGAAGGTCGGCAGTTGTTTTCGTATTAGAGTCATAGTGGAGTTTGAGTTGCTTTGGCTTCGCGGGTTGCCTCGCGCGGGTCAGATGCGGTTGAGGATCGGAACGTTCTTGATGAAGGGCCGGGCGAAGCTGAGCAGGACCAACAGGCCCAGGAACACGCCGCCCATGATGAGGTAAGGTTTCAGCTTGTTGACCATAGGAAGTGGCCTTGCGGCCGGGTTGACTGAACGCTTGGAGTGGCTTCGCTTCAGGTGGCCCCGGCGGATTTCCCCGCCGCGCTTGCCGCGTCCACGAACGCCTTTGCGTCCATTAGAGAACCTATACCACGGGCCAGGAGGGAGACGTTAGCTTCAATTGCTAACATTTTACGCTTTCTCAGTCTTCTCTTTGGCCCCTCCTGAGAGCGTTTTCTGGCTTCCGCCCCGTCCGCCTTCTCAATTCTTTCTCTCTCCCTCCCCTAGGGGAAAGAGAGAGAAAGAATTTTAGGCTCTAACGCGGTTTTTGAGAAAGAAAGTCCTCACGCTGATAGAGTTAGGTAGAGAGAGAGGGGGAATTTACTCTCTTTCTCTCTTTCTCCGCTTCTGAGCCCTGTCCCCCTACGCTACTTTTGAGAAAGAATGCTCTCTTTCCCCCTCCTTTGTAGGTGAATGATGCTACCAAGTTCACCAGGAACGCTTATTCTGGTGCCCTTATGTCTGATCTTCTCTCCGATCCCCCGAGCGGAGGGTTAAAACCGCCCGAAAACGCCCCGCACCCGCCCCCGACGCCACCCGCCACGGCCCCAGCGCCGGAAATCCTCGCGCCCCCGCCGGCTGCCGTCATCGTCACCACTGGCACGCGCACTGAGCGCGAGATCGACCTTCAGCGCCAGCTTGACGAGCGCGACCAGATCCTCAAAGAGCGTGAAACCGAGTGCGCCGAGCTGCAGGACGCCAACCGGAGCTTGCGCGAGGTCCTGAAACCCGCGCCCCGGAAACCGAAACGCGGCATCATGGCGGAGTTTTTGGGACTCGAGGACTGATGACATGGCTGAACCGACTTTTACCCCCGCGCCGGGTCTGCCCGGAGTGCCAGCGGGAAGCCCGACTCCTCAGCCAGTGGCGACGCCTGGCGTTCCCGTGGCGCCTGGCGGACCTGCTGGCGCGCCCGTTCCTATTGCGAAACCGCTCTTCGGCGGTAACGTCGGCAAGCAGTTCCGGAAAGACGGGCTTAAGGCCGGCTCCCCAGAGGCCCGCGCTGCCATTCGCGCCAAGGACGTTGCCCGCAAGCGGCTCGATCGCGCCACCAAGGCCGCCGCCATACCGCCGCCGCCTCTTCCTGCTTCCGATTCGCCGCTGCCTGACACGCTGGCGATGCCGGGCGCGCCGGAAGCTGGTGTTCTGGGCGGTCAACTTGTCGATCCGGTTGTTCTGTGGACTCCTGAAGATTTCCGTGGCGCGGCGACTGAACTCGTCGAACTGGCCGAAGCCTGGCGCATTGACGCCCACACCCGCCGGGCCGTCGCTGGCAAGCTCCCTCGCAAGGTGGTTGAGGAAGTTGCCAAGGATGCTGCCTTCCCGCCCGGTTCAAAGCGTTCTCTGTCCACTTCATCGCCGGTGACACTGGCGAAGATGTTCAACGCCCTCCGCGTGCCGATCTCGCTCAAAGCCGTCATTACCACGGCCCCGGCACTCGTCTATATCATCGTCCGCGACTTGCAGACCGGCTCACGTATCGAGAAGCTCATTGCCCTCGAGCTTGAACGCGAGAAACCATCGGCCGCGGCTCCCATGGCGCCGTCCAAGTAGGTGTCCGACTTCACCCTACAGCCCAAGCTCACGCTCATTGTGGGGATGACCGGGAGCGGCAAGACCACCTTCGTCAACCGCTACCTCCTCAACGACCAGTCTGCCGCCTGCCGGTTCATCTTTGACGATTTGAACCGCACGTGGCCTCGGCTCAAACTCCCGCCCTCCTACACCCAGCGCCAGCTTGAGTCGTCCCTCGCCAGCAGGTGGAGCGCCTTCAACCCACTCCGCCTCTTCCCCGGCGACACCAAAACCGCGCTCCGCTGGTGGTGCCGTTGGGTCTTCCATGCCGCCAGCCGGGGCCCGGGCAAGAAGATGGTCGTCATCCCCGAAGTCTGGCGCCACTGCAACCCGGACACCATCCCCGTGGAGCTCGCCCTGCTCGCCCAAGCCGGCCGCGAGCTGAACGTCGAATTGATCGTCGATACCCAGCGGCCCGAACAGGTCAACGCCAGCATCACCGGTGGGGCCACGGAGCTGGTGTGCTTCAAGTTGATCTCCGACCAGGCGTTGCGGGCAGTGGAAAAACTCTGGCGCGACTCGGGGATCGCCGCCCCGCGGGAAACCGTGGCCGCCCTGCCACTGGGGACGTTTATCGCGTGGAACCGGCTGTCAGGCGGGAGCCTGGCCGGGAAGCTCTTCTAACCACGGGTCAAGCGTCTCGGCGTGGCGGAAGTCAGCCCGGTTTCTCGTGGCCACTGTGGCGCCCAGCCGGACCGCCATTGCGTCAATCAAGCTGTCCCAGAGCGCTTGCGGCTGGCGTTTGACCTCCGGGGAATGCTTGAGTCGTCCCCAGGTGCGTGCCGTGTCACTATCCCAGGATGCCACCAGCGCCCCATGCACCGAGAGGAACGAATCGAGCCGCGCGTTGATCTCCGCCCGGCGCGTTGCACTTGGTGCAACTTCAGCTCCTTCCTGGATTTCGGCAATGACCACCGAAGGCAGAAACCACTCGGAGGACTCCATGAATCGCACTACCCCGACGTCAGGAGCCGGCTTCCACAGCTCGGAGAGGACGTTGCTGTCGAGGAGGAAGATCACGGCTTACGGAGGGGTAGATCCACCGGGCCGATGGCCTTGAGCGCCACCAGCGCAGCCTTGCGATCCACTTTGGCAGGGACCAGCCGGGCCACGGCCAGGCCATGCTCGGTCAACGTGACCTCCTGCCCGCCATGAATTACCGGCCGGATCACCTTCCCCGTCTCACGCCGCAGCTCTGTCAACGTCGCTTCCATGCGTTGAAACTACACACTTTGCAGACTCTCTCAACCTATTTCTGGAGCCTTTGGGACGTTTTCTATTCCACCCACTTTAGCCACATCTCGCGTCTCTGCGTCCGGATACGCGGGTGTTTACGTGGAGGCCGCACCGATCTGCCTCCCGGTTTGCCCTACAGACGACCGGTCGGCCGCCAGCGCGATCCCCGCGGCCCCGGAAAACCGTGACTGATCTGCTTCTGCGCTCCGCCGCGCGCTCAGAGTTGCCCCAGGACGGGCTTTTCGAGGGCTGGCCGCTACTCTGACACGGGGGGAACCGTGACTTGCCAGGTTGTGACGACCCTAGCCCGTCACAGCGCAGCTCGGTCACAGTGACATGGCCGCTGTGACTGGCCCTGACTCAGTCACGCCGGCGGAGTCACTGTGATGCGGCCGCGGAGCTGATGCTGAGGACCGCAGCGCCGGACCTGCCGCGACGGTACCAGATTCGGGATCTGCCAGCGCCATTGCCGACGCTTCCCGCGGCGCGCGCTCTATCTGACGCTGCTGCAGGGCGTGCCACAGGTAACCCCGTTTCCGAGGGGGCATCGCCTCGAGCCGCGCCAGCCAACGCGCGGCCAGGCGTTTCAAGGTGAGCCGTTGCCGGAAGTTCGCCCCCGCAAAGCGCCAGTCATGCAGTTCCTCCGGCTCGGGGAAGTTGCACCAGAGGCATTCGGTTTTCGTCCGGCCCCTGGTGCGCACCCGGTAATGGATCACCCGCCAGGCCTTGAGCCCGTCGTCATACAGCGCCGAAGGATAGCCCGACAGAAGCACCCGGCAAGGCAAGGCCCGGAGCGTTCCCAGCAAGTCCCAGTGCTGTTGCTCCGAAAGCTCAAAAGCGTAGTAGCAGCGCCCCTGGCGTGTCGAAAGTAGATAAGGCGGGTCGCAATAGACTACCGCGTCGTCCGGCAGCGCCAGCCTCCGCAGGATTTTCAAGGCATCGCCGCAGATGGCTTGGACTCCAGGAACCGCGTTTGCCCGGTCAAGCAAGTCGCTCTGCCGGTCAATCACGTAAGACGAAAGGGCCAGCCGCTTTTCCCAGAACACCCGGCCGCTCCCGAAAAACGGCTCGACATAAACCGAGTGCGGAGGCATCTGGCCGATGATCCGGTGAAACACCCCCGCTTGACCTTTGCTCCCGACGTAGCTCATTGGCCGCCGCCTCTCCATTCCGGGCCATGCTTCAGGGCGAAGTAGCGCAGCATTGATCGCCCTGCTAATGCCAGGTCGCGCATTCCGGCGCGGTTCCCGCGCTGGCGCTGCTTCCAGGCCGCGCTGAAGCAGGACACCGCGGCGGTTGGCATCCGCAAACAGGCTTTGGTCTTCAGCGGGTTCACGCCTGCCCTTTCCACGCGATGATGTCGGCCGACTCATACAGCAGCCCGGCCTTGACCGCCTCGTCAATCCACCGATACGCGCTCGCCGTGGCGCAGTGCCGATCCTGCATGAGCCGGTCCGCCAAGGTCTTCTTCGTCATCCCGGCCGGCCCGCCGCTGAAAATCGCTTCCCAGTCCTCACGCTTCGGCTTATGGGCGCGCGCGCCCTCCTCCGGCGGATTGAGCCACGCCTCGAAATCGAAGTGGTCGAGGGGCTGAAACTCACCCGCGCAGCGGTCCCAGGCGGAGCGGTCATGGGGAATGGCGTTGGAACACTTGGCGCAATCGAAGACGATACGGGTATCGCTCAGTTCCATCGTGACCGGTTGCAGCACAAAGACCGTGCGCGCCTTGGCCCCGATCACAAACGAACCGCTGAGTTCGTCGAGCAACTGCCGACCGCTTTTCGGTCGCCAGAATTCACCGCCGCGCTGTTTGCGCAAATGGGCAACCACCGCGAGTGTGGGTTGAGCATCGCCCGAGGGGAGGGCGGCGTAGATGTTTTCGAGCGCGGTCAGGTAATCCGCCTGCCCTTCCTCGCGAGCCACGTCGGCCCAGTGGTCGATCCCCAACACGTCGAAGGGCCATCTCTCCCATTCGCGACGCAGCGTCTGCCGGAATTCCGGCCGGCCGAAGGAGAGGGAACACTTCTTTGAGAACCTAACCCAGTCTCCGGCCTCTTTGGGGATGTCCTTGAATTCTTTGCTGAACCTGCCCATGCCAGCCTCAGATTGCAGGATGTACGTTCGGAAGCGCCGTTTTACCTCGTAGCCCTGCCAAGTGCCGCGGCCTCGAGCGCCGGCAAAGGCCAAGGTGTTCAGCAATGTGCTTTTCCCCAGGCCGGGCCATCCGCCGATAACCATAGGCTCGCCCCGCGTGATGATCCCATCGCCGACCAGGAAATTGCTGGGGTCCTCAACGTATGCCTGGATCTCCGCCAGGGTCACCGTCTCAATCAACGACGTCTCTCGTCGTGAGTCCCCTTCCACCTTCTCCAGGGCCTCGCTGAACTCGGCCCGCAGGTCCGCCAGATCGAGGTCGCCGTTGCGCGCCCGCTCTGCCAGCCGCACGCTTTCCGCCAGGGCCCAGCGCCGGCGCGCCAGCGCCTTCAACTGCTTCAGGTATTCGCTGAACATCTGAAGCGACGGCGGGGCGTTCGGGAGGTCCGCCAGATAGGCCATACCGCCGAATTCCGCCTCGCGGCCCTTGAGCCAGGAATGGAACGTGACCAGGTCAAGCGCGTGACCTTCCATCCGCATCCGGGTTAACTCCGTGCAAATCCCCCGATGCCGGAGATCATAAAAGAGGTTGGGCCGGAGCTGGAGCAGCAGGGCATCGACTTCCGCCTGGCTCTCCGTGGCGAGCAGCACGCAGCCCAGCGCCGCGCGCTCAATTCCCACGTCGTGTGGCGGCAGTGCGGGCGTTGACTCAAAGCCCCCAGCCTGGGCCGGGGGCGCCGTCGTCGTCGGTTGGGTCAGGCCTTCTCCTTTCGCTTCCGGTCCAGGCGGTCAATGTCATCCGGCCGCCAGCGCGGGCCGCGGACATAGATGGCCTTGGGCAGATACCCGTTGGCGTGCCAACGGTCGATAGTCAGCACGCAAACGACGAAGTGCCGGGCGAGGTCTTTCCGCGTCAGCAGGGGACGCCGGCCCAGCAGGTCGAGCAAGCTGCGCGTTGTCACGGGTCAGGAAAGCGCAATGAGCAGTTGCAGGCGTTCGCTGATGCGCCGTTGCACGGCGCGCAACCGGGCTTCCGCATTGTCACGGCGCTGGCCGTCATAAGGGCGGGTGGCGAGGAAGGCGACGGTGCGCTTCAGGTTCTCCTCGTCAGTGAGCAATCGAGCAAGGCTTCGGGGTTTCATCGGCGGGGCGTTCTTCGATTATGACTTCGACACTGGGCACGCGGCCGGAGGTCGCCTGAAGTGCCCGGTTCCGAGTATCCTGTTCGATCTGCATTTGAAGCGCCGTCAGATCAACCTGCCAGCGTGTGTCCGGTTCCCGCCACGAGATTTGAACCAAGAGTTTCGCGGTCATAAGGGTCATCCTCCTTTGGCTCGGCGGAGATCGCCGCGGGACACCAGGGCCGAGTTGTTAAAGCCCAGATGATGCAGCACCCGCGCGGCCGTGTCGGGCGGGTAGTTCTGAGGCCGCTGGCGCACGCCCAGCGGCTTGATGCCGAGCTTGCCCAGGTAAACGTAGAGGTTCTGCCGCGTGCACGGCTTCACCTGGTTCAGCTCCGAGAGGATGGTTTGGATGGTGGTCATGTCTGAACGCAGTTGAACAAAGACGTTCAGTATTGTCAAGGATTGTTTGCTTACGTCCTTTTCTCTCGCGTCTAACCTCTATGCAAATGGCAACAGCCCGAAAACCACGGCGCACCTGGCTTTACGTCTCCGATGACGACCAGGAGCGCTTAGAGAAGATACTCGCCGCCGTCCATCCGCACCTGAATGAGGCATCTGTGTTGAGTGTTCTGGCCTCCGCTGGGCTGAAGGCTTGTGAGCGCGCGGGCAATCGGGTGCCCCTGCCCTTAGGTTTCGAGATCGTCGATCCCGATCCGCCGCCCAAGAAAGCGCGCCAGTGAAAGAACTCAAGATGAAGCCACCGAAGATTGTTCAAATCGTGCCCGCCGAATACTGGGTTGCCGAGTGGCACAAAGGGGATTTGTTCCTTGGCAAAGCGAAGGTTGCAGCTTTCGCCCTGGATGCCAGCGGCACAGTGCATGCACTGGTTCCAGGAGGCCGAACAGGCCTTAAGTTTGCGGACAACGATGAAGGGCTCTGCCTCCGCTATATGGGGCCCGAGAAGTAGCTTCGATCTCCGCCGGTGAAAAGCCGCCTTCGAGCCCTGCCTCTGGAGCCAGTTTTTATGGGCGATCGCGCTGAGACGGCCCTGTCTCTGACCGCCCTTCAGCAGATTGAGCGCGCCGCGCTGCAATTGCTGGAAGCGGTCCGCGCCGCCAGAGGCACTTCTGTTGCCCAAAGCCCTTCTCTCTCTCTCAGTCCCACCGTCGCGGATGTGTGCAACGAATTCCTCCTGTCCAAGGCCCGCGCGGGCCGCGCGGACAGATATTTGAGCCTGACTCTGACGCAGCTTACCGCCTTCGCCCGCGGCCGGGAGCGCCGCCCGCTGGCTTCAATCTCCGGCGCGGAGATCGAGGCCTGGTTGCACTCCAACGGCTGGCAACCGGTCACCCAGCGCCATTACCTGGTCGCTGTCCGCACGCTGTTCAACTTCGCCCTGCTGCGCGGCCTGGTGGTCGCCAACCCAGCGCTGGGCGTGGACAAGCCCTCGGTGCCGTTCAAGCCGCCGGAGATCCACAGCCCCGACCAGGTCAGCCAGGTTCTGGAGTGCGCCCGGAGGCTTGATCCGGGTCTCTGCCGATTCATGTCGATCCGGTATTTCGCCGGCTTGCGTGGTTCCGAGGCTGCCGCGCTGTCGGAGTCGGAGATCAAGGTTGAGCGCGGGTTCATCGAAGTGACGGCCGCCAACGCCAAGACGCGCCAGCGCCGGCTGGTCGCAATCGAGCCGAACCTGGCGGCCTGGCTGGAGCTGGGGGGTTCTCTGCCGCTCCGCGACAAGTGGACTCGTCATTGGCGCCTGGTGAAGGCTTGCGGAGTGCCCATGCCGGCGAACGTGACTCGCCACTCGTTTGTCTCCTACCACCTGGCGCACTTCGGGAGCGCGTCGCGGACCGCCCTGGAGGCGGGGCATTCGGAGGCGGTTCTCTTCCGCCATTACCGCGAAGTGGTCACCCGTGACGACGCGGCGAGGTTCTGGCAGATCCGGCCGGCGTGACTCCTCGAGGAGTGCCCCGCGCCGGCCGGTCACAGCCTGGCTAGACGCACATCAGGCCGTAGAACTCCATTTCTTTCCCGCGGTCACAGAGGACTTCAGAGAGGATGCGCGCGGCACAGCTCTCCATGGTGGTTTGGTTGAACGCGGCCAGGGCGGCCAGGGCGCGGTAATCCCGATCCAGCCAAATAAGGATCTGCAGGCTGGCCTTGGGAGTCTTGCCTACCGTCTTCTCTCTTCTCTGCTTCTGCTTGGGCATCGTAGTGCCTTTCACAAATGAGCCTGCCTCGGACGGTGCTACGACACCTACTCGGCTGATAAGGCCGGGACTCCAAGACAGGCTCAAGCTTTCGTAACGGGAGACCCTTGGGCTCGGTTTATCAGGCCGGGCGGCGAGGTCATCGGCAGTCGTAGCTGCCGACAGGGGGATTGACGCAGACCGGGTGGATTTATTCAAGGAGAATCGCGCTACCTTGCCCCAGGACGCGCTTTCTCGGGCCGCCCGGTCTGTTGGTATTCCCCGGGCGGAGATCACGTCCTCCGGGCAGGCGCGAGCTTCAGGAGGAGGCGTTCCGTCTCGGTGATCGTGTCCACCTCCCACTGCTGCAGCCGCCGACGCTTCCCCCATTTGAGCCGGAGACTCGCCAGGCGTTTGGTCAGGAGGTTGACGAGGAGCTTGCGCTCAGACAGGAGGAGGGTCACTGCCCTAGGATAGAATCCAGCTCCTCTTGACGCTGCCGCCTGGCCGCGCCCGCCTTGCCGAACGCCCGCCACAACAGAAAGAGGATGACGCCCGCGCCGAGGAACCAAGGGAGGTAGCGTTTCATTGTGTCTTGGCCCAACGCCACAGGAGAACCACGAGCAGCACGTTGGCGAGCACTGAGAGCGCCACAAGGCACTTTTCAGCAACCGTGAAAGGCCGGGGTTCGTTCACAGTCCGATGGCTGACGCAAGGCGCGTGGCGCCGGCGACAACAGGTGCTCCTGTCAGGCCCGCCGCCACTTGCTGTTTAATCAGCAGCACGGCGACGATGATCCCGGCAAACGCGCCGATCGCAACTGCGACGCCCAGGAGAAGGGAGGTTTTGCTCATAAGTATGCTTCGATCATGGTCAGTCGATTTCTTTTGCCGGGCAGTCGCTCCGGCGGCGCTGTTCACAGGGCAGGTGCTGCAAGATCGCCGTCAGCGCGGCCAGCTTCACCTTGACGGCCACGAGTTCCTTCAGCGTCCACGCCTGAAGGCTGACAACAGCTCCGGCCACTACAGCAGCAAGCACAGGGTCAATGGTCATCAGGCGATTTCTTTCTTGGCGATAGTCCAGAGCCCGAGCCGCCAGGCCAGGAAGCCCAAAGCCACGACGACGATCAAAAGGGGAACGGCCTTCGACTCCCAGGGAAGAGTCTTCCAGGCAGCGTTGACCCGGTTCTTCAGGAAAAAGTTCCAAACGCCTTTCAGCGCGGCCACTCCGCCGGCGGCCAAGGCCGCAGTAGCGATCGGGTTGAGGGTCATCGGCGTTTGAGCAATCCCTTCACGAAAGGGCCCACGATCGGCCAGAAGTAGATGGCGCCTCCCACGACCAGGACCAGCAAGACCCAGGGATTCTTGAAGAGGCCCTTAATGGCACTGCCCAGGACCGTGCCCAGGCCCGCGTTGGCCGACGCGAGCGGGGCCGCCAAGGGATCGGTCGTGATCTGCTGCCAGAAAAGCGAGCCCGTGGATTCCTCGAGCGGTTTGCCGTAGCGGAGTTCGGCGAGGACTTCGGCCACCGCTCCGGACCGACCGCTTTCCTGCGCCTGCCAGACCCGGTCCGCCGCCGCCCGGCCGTATTTCTCGGCCAGCGCTTCGTAGAGGTCTCCGCCTGGGGCGTATCGGTTCATCTTGGGAGATCCCGGGTCCAGAAGACTTTGAACGTCGCGTCGCACCAGTAACCGCTGGGTTTGGTCACGGTGCCAGTCTGGGGTTTGAACGTGAGATGCAGGCTAGCACTCCCGTGCAGGCCCAAGGCCGTCGCGGCGGTAATCGCAACGCTATCCGTCCAACGAAGATTCTTGGTCCGCATGAACTGGCCGGCCGTGTAAGCGCCGAGCGTGGGCGCTTGGATGTCCGTCCAACCCGTCTGCGACGGAGGCGTGCCGCCCGACTGGTATTGCCAGTAAGTCGGAACCATCGTATGCGCCGCCGTCTTGAAAGCTGAGTTGCAGGCACTCGCATCTTGACCGATTGAATGAGGCTCGAGGAAGTTCGAGTAGGAAGCAGTGCCAGCCCCCTCGCCGCCAGTCCCATACCCCGATTCAGAGCCCATGTATTCCTGGCGGATGTCGAACGTGTAGGAACCAATCACGCCCCCCCAATTGACCGCCACTCCGACGAGATCTATTGGGGTGTATTGCGAATAAATCTGGAGCTTGACGCGGTAGCGTTTGCCGATCGGCACGATGTCCGCGCTCGCCAGGTTGGCGATGCCAAAACAGTTGTTGCTCGCGTCCAGATTTGACCAGCCGAGTTGGTTGATGGTCCAATTTGACCCGCTGACCACACCGGAGAGATAGACCCGCTCGTGGATGAACCGGCTGTTGGAGTTGTCGGTGATGCATCGGATGGGGTTGGGAAGGTAGCTGGTGTCGTAGGTGTTGAACTTCGTGAACCAG
>Ga0315274_10008516_pt1 | contig 14861 bp, 14 predicted proteins | sample YL17G02_20_MG_FD_203700 | JGI IMG/M metagenome (GOLD analysis project Ga0315274, IMG submission 203700) | Sediment microbial communities from Yellowstone Lake, YNP, Wyoming, USA - YL17G02_20 | ecosystem: Environmental > Aquatic > Freshwater > Lake > Sediment | place: USA: Wyoming | collected... | reverse complement strand
CCTTCGCCCTCACCTTCGCCCTCACCTTCACCTTCGCCCTCACCTTCGCCTTCGCCCTCGCCGGATTGCTCTATATAAGTTCCGGTGGTCTGCGCTGTTTCGACGGATGTGATCGTTACGTCTTGGTCAGCAGGTTTGGTCCAGCCGGCAACCTCGCTGAACTCGACCATATGTTGGCCGACGGCCAGCCACGACTCGGTCTCCCCGCTGTCGCGCCAAGTGCCGCCGTCAACCCGCCACTGAGCGCCGGAGACGCCCGCCGGTTCGATGACGACCTGCAACGCACCCACCTCCGGGCCTAGGGAAATCGTCAGTTCGACCTGCGCCCCTCTGGGCACTTTGGCGTCCGCAGGCGGGTCTTGGCTGATAACCTCGTCCAACGGTACGACCTCATCATAGACTCTCGAAACCTCTCCCACGAGAACGCCCGCGTTCTCGATGGCGGTTCGCGCCAACGCCTCCTGCAAACCGACCACGTCCGGTACCGTAACATTACAGCCCGTCACTGCACCTGCGATAAAGACTGCCGCAACAATGGAAGCAACAGTGTTGAACGCCGACTTACACAGTGACTTTTTCATGGCGAGCCTCTTTTTCTCACAGCCCTTGTTATGCTGCCTCTCCGCTGGCAGCCGATCCCCCACAATGGCATTTTCCGCAACCAGCGTCTTTTTATATCATACGAGCGTCCGTCTTGTCCAGCGGTTTGTCCTGGTTCACTAAGACTGCATATTTCCCGGCTTTCCCTCGAAAAGTCTCTTGCCAGTAGAGTAGGGAGGGTTTTGAGGCCCTCCCCCTCGTCAAACCGGACGTGCGGATTTCCCGCATCCGGCTTTCCTGAAGACTTTCAGCCTCGGGCATTCACAGGTTTCCTTGTCCCGGCTTTGAGATACGTCAAGCCCAGTCGCTTGAGTTGCTCGTAGTAGGTCACGTCCTTGGGCGGCTTGTAGGGGCGCTGGCTGCGGCGTCGCAGATGCGTGGTGAGGCGGTCGCGCGCGTAGCGATTCACGTCTCGGTAGGCCATGGCCGGATACCCTTGGCTGAAGTATTGCGCCCAGCCCGTGAGCATCCGGTTGAGTTGCTGAATCAGAACGGGGATGGGCTTGAAGCATTGGTTGGGGCCGGTCATCTCGCGGACTTTGTCTTTGACGCGGGCCATGGACTTCTTAGACGGCGCCATGTTGAGGTACCGTTGGTCACGACCTTTGAGGTCGCGGTCGAACCGGAAGGTGTAGCCCAGAAAATCAAGGCTCGCCTTCGACTCGTTGAGGTCCACGACGCGCGTCTTGTCTCGGTTGATTTCCAGTCCAAATCGTTGCTCCAGGTTCTTCTCAATGAAACCGACCAGCGCGTCACTCTGGTAACGCGCCAGCACGACGAAGTCGTCCGCATACCGCACCAGCTTGGCTTTGGCCCAACGGGCCGGTCCATCCGAGCGATGGAAGATATAGTCAAACCAATGCAGGTACAGGTTCGCCAGCAAGGGCGAGATGTTCCCGCCCTGGGGCGTGCCTTGGTCATTGCGGCAGACTCGTGGTTGGCCGCCGCCCGTTGCGGGCGGTTCCTGCACCGGGGCTTCCAGCCACAGTCGTATCAGCTTCAGTACGTGGCGGTCGCTTATCCGGTGTTGCAGGCAGGCCATGAGCTTGTCGTGCGGGATGGAGTCGAAGTATCCCTTGAGGTCGGCGTCGTACACTGCGCGGTATCCGGCCTGAAGGTTGCTCCGGATCTCCGCCAGCGCGTCGTGCGCCGACCGGTTCGGGCGGAATCCATAGGAACAATCCTTGAAGTCCGCCTCGAATATCGGTTCCAGTATCAGCAGCGCCGCCGTCTGCACCACTCGGTCTCGCACCGTAGGGATGCCCAGCGGCCGCCGTTTCCCATTGGCCTTCGGGATGTAGACCCGCCGGACCGCTTGGGGCCGGTAGGTCTTGGTGCGTAAGGACTCCTGTATCTCTTTCAGAAATCCTTCCACGCCTCCGGGGGATTGTTCGATGGACGCGATGGTCACGCCATCCACCCCCGGCGCGCCTTTGTTCGCGCGAACGCTTTTCCAGGCCGTTTCCAGCACGTCCGTTCGCCCTACGTGTCCGTACAGCGAGTAAAACCGGAATCTCGGCTCCTGTTTGGCCTTTTGGCCCAGCTTCTGTCTCAAAAGAGAGAGTCTCTCAGGCAAGTCCGTCTCTATCCACAGAATTTCCCGCGGCTCGAAGAACTCCCCTTGTTCCGTAGTAGGGTTTTCCAATCGGCACTCCCTTTCTCTTACTCGGCGTGTCTTCAGTAGGGCCCCTTCGCTCCGCGGTCGTTACCCGCTTCTTCGCTACTACGGACCCCTCCGACTCCCAACAAAGCCAGCAACAGGTTATGGATTCCCTGCCCCTGTTGGCGGGGAGCGGCCCCCCCACTTCATCGGGTCTCCCAGGTTCCTCGGCTGACCGGTCTGCATGCGCCGTCCCCTTTCACCCCGGGAGGCCGATAGGGTGCAGTGGCTCGTTGCTTCCCCTACCGTGGCAGGCTTCACCGCTCTTCGGCGGGCTGGCCACCTCCATTGGTGTAACGAGGCCGTGTTGGGTTCGCTTGCGCTACGGCTCACGCATTTGCTCGCCGGGGCTTCGACGCTCGGATTGCTCCAGTCGCCGCCCGGTCCGCTACTTGCTGAACGAGCAATTCGCAAGGTAACCTCCTTTCAGGTTACAAGGTCAGCCAGGCTTATCCTGGCGCACCAAAGAGCACGGATAAGAATGTTCCATATCAGGTTGCCTTCAGAGAGTAGCCGAAAAGCGTCGTGTGACAATCTGGAACTCAAGAACTCAGGAAAGCGAATAGGCGCTGATGTTGTACCCGTTTCCTGATTTCTTGAGTTCCAGATTCGCTGATGCCGCGCCGCGTTATTGCTGTCTCTTTGACTGCGAATTGGCATCAGACTTTCTGACGACCAAAGGCTTACGTGTTCACGTTATCAAGGCCCGGCATCGGTTCCGGGGTGACCCCTTTGGCCGCGAATACGGTGTTCCAGTCAATGTGCGCCGTCACCTTCATGAGAACGGCCAGTGTCACGACGGATCCGATCGCGACGGTCAGACCCGTGTAACCTTGCAGGAAGAAGCTGTACGAGAACAGCACGAGGTAGAAAACCTGCCCTGCGGCGGCGATCTTCCACGGGAGCATTCCTTTGAGCGCGGCGGACAGATAACTTGTCACCAAAGTCACTGACACGACCGCCGAGATGAGGAACGCGGCGTGGATGTTGACGACGCCGGCCAGATACGTCATCAACAGGTGAAACGCGAAGAATCCCGCCGCCACGAACAGGTAATGCATGGGGTGGATGTTGACCTTGTAAAGGATGTTGATCGTAGCGACCAGGATGAAGAAGAACAGGAGGCATACGGGCGCGAAGAACGTTATGCGCGACGTCAGCGGCCCCGGGTTGAGCTTTTCCGGTATCTGTATGCCTATGTTCTGCTGCGTGATGAGGTCGCTGGCCTGCCACGCCATGAGGAAAGATCCGTCCTGCGATTTCTCGGCTGACATCGGGGACAGGCATCCATCCGGGTAATCGACATTGCGAAAATCGGTTGTCACTTGCAGGTTGAGGTCCCGGACCCGGCCAATTTGCGGGGCGGGCCGGTAAAGCCAGTGGCTGATGCCGCGCGTGAAGTAGGTCACGTGGAATTCCGCCGCCTCATCGGGCGCAAGCTCCATCAGCTCATTGACGCCTCCCGCGGCATCGACCGGCGTGAGCAGTTGCTCGTCCTTGACGTACACCGCAAACGCGTCATAGGTGCCGCTCTTGCAGGGGAACTCGAAATGTATGCGCACTTTCTGCGCCACCGGGTCGGTGTTCCGGATGCTGTATTTCCCGTCGAACCGGCACGTGTAGGTGGGGTACCACAGCAACCCTTTCTTCCGATAGTCGGTTCGGAGGTCGACCTTCGCCTCGTTCCGCATGGGCATAACGGGACGCATCTGATCGCTCCCGGGTATCTCAACGGAAAACGTGGGGGCCTCCTGCACAAGCGGCTTGCCCCAGAGCGCCTGCACTTCCGCTCCCAACCGTCCTTGAAACTGCATTGTCCGCATGATGGTGGTGGAGCCGAGGACGGCCCACCCGGCGGAGGCTAGGGCGAATATGGCGGCAATCGCGGCGATTCTCTTTGTACTCATGGCTCAGTCTCCTTCCCTTACTGGTTAATCTTCACTGGTTCTTTGTATGTCAAGGCCAGTCTCATTCCTTCTCCTTTGTAGTAGGACTGCGAGAAGAAATAGGGTTTGCCTGCAAACTCCGCAGGAGGCTTGAACTCCTCGCTCTTGGCCGGTTTCACCGGGCCTTCGAGAGACAGCAACTCAACGCGCGGGGGCAAGGCAAGCGCAATCCCCAGACTCTTCGAGGGCAGTCCGCTTCCCGGTACGACCACCTCGATCTGTCCCTGCAACCCGAGTTTCGGCCCTTTTCGCAGGACGGCGAGTTCCACGTGCGACGGCTGGCCGGCCACAAGCGGGATGACCCACGTGTCCTCGCCGCTCGCATAGACACTCTTCTTTTCCCCGTTCACGGTCAATGACCAGATTTCGCTCTCCGGCATGGCCTTGAGGTCGAGGCGCGAGCCTAGCTCGGGCGGCGCGTCCAGGATCAGCACGGAGAGCATGGTTCCGTTCTCGTCGAACGATGTGTAGAGATACTGCGAATCGAGAATGGTCGACGGCGCGTCGACCGCCTGGAGATGTTTGACCACGAGACTTATGCGTTCCCCCGCGGGAACGGTCATGAAGTACGGAACGCGTGCGGCCTCTTGCGCGAATGCCTCCTTCAGCCTGCTCGAGGGAATCCGCGAGACAAGGCCGTTGGCGCTGACGGATACCTGGCCGTCGTCCGGTTCGTCCACCAGGAACTGGCACTGCTGTCTTGTGTTGCCTTCGACTATCGGCAAGGTAAACGCCATCCCGTCCTGCTCTGAAGGCAATTGCAGCGCGAAGCTGACGGAGAAACGGCCGTCAAAGTTGGCCGGGACATTCAGTTGGTAACGATCCTCACCGTCTTTCAGACGCTCTGTCTTAAGAGATGCCGCAGTGAGCTTAGCGCCTCGAGGCGCGATCAAGACCAGCGAGTCCGGCAAGGGACGTATCGGAACGAGGAAGGTATCTATCAGCAGGAGGTCCTTCTGAACGTGTACGCGCGATAGAGTGTCAATCTCGATGACGGCATGCGCTGCCACGTCCGTCTTGTCGGCGTAACGCACAGTCAGTGAGGGGAAAATCCCGAAATGATACACGCCATCGGCGCCCAAAATGCCCGGCGTTTCAATGAGCCTGGAGTCCGGCGGCAACGTAAGGGCGAGTGAGTTTTGCAGTGCCGCCGGTATCCCGTAGGAAAGCAGGTGCACCCCGTTTTCCTCTTTCGGCCTTATCAGAAACGACACCGTCAGTTGAAACTTCCGCGAGCCGGGCTCCGGCAAGAAGGCCATAGTGCTTTCTTGAGACGCGCAGAGGACCGTCCCACCGGTCAGATTGCTGATGCCGGTTGTCACGATTTCCCCGCCCAGCAACTGAATCAGCTCCGGCTCGCCCGAGACGATGGTTCCTGAGAGTGCCGCCTCGCCTCTCACGACGTCTTCGTCTGAGACCGTGAGCGCGTAGTTGGCTTGGTCGAGCGAGTAAACCAGGCGCGGCTTTTCGAGAGGCGCGGCCTGTGTTTGGATTTCCCTCTCGATTACCTGCCTGTAGAGGCTCTTAAATTCCTCCCATGGCATGTAGACACCTTCATCGCCGAATGCCGCGGTGCAAGCTACAAGGAACATGATGGTCAGCAGCGTCTTTCTCATATCCTGTCCTCCCTTGCCGCGTTTGTTGGAGTGCTGCGGCTTTTGTGTCACCCGAAAGAATGCTAACGGATGAAAGTGAAGGAGGTTTGAAGTGAATGTGAAATCGACGTGAAATCGTAACCGGCATCGAGGAGGTATGAAGCAACGAATCCCCCTTTGAAGGAGGCATGAAGTAGTAGATCCCCCTTTGAAGGGGGGCAGGGGGGATGTTCTTCCGCCACAGCAGAAACCTACGCCGCCAACCCCAACATCCCCCTGCCCCCTTCAAAGGGGGAACTAACGCAAATGGACTTCAAAGGGGGGGAACACGGCGAACCGACGCCTTCAAAGGGGGATTCGCTTTGGCTCAGATGGGCAGGATCAGCGTGACCTCAGCGCCCCCCTCGGCACGGTTCGCGATGCGGATTTGGCCGCCGTGGAGATCGGCCACCTCCTTCGCGAAGGTCAATCCTAATCCGGAACTCTTCTTTCCGGTATCAGGGCGGCACAACGAGTAGAACCGGGTGAAGACTTTGTCGAGCGCATAATCGGGAATTCCGGGCCCGTTGTCCGAGATGCTAACGATGGCGGTTCCGTCCTGCGCTTCCACAGAAATGGAGATGACGCCCTTCTCGGGACTGAAGTCGATGGCATTTTGGAGCAGATTTGCGAATGCCTGCCGGAGCAGGAAACGTTCTCCTTTCACGAGCAGAGGTTCAACGCGAGAAGAACATCCCCCCTGCCCCCCTTCGAAGGGGGATTCAGTTCGTGCCTGCTGGCCACCGCCAACGGGGGATTCGGTTCGTGCCTGGAGTTGTTTTGCGGCCAGCATGGGCTGCATTTCGGCAAGTACATCCCTCACCAGCTCGCTGATATCCACTTCTTCCACGTCCCGCAGTTCTTTGCGGCTTTCCAAAGCAGATAGCTGGAGCATTCGCTCGATCAGGTCTTGAATACGCGCGGATTCGGAGCGGATGTTCTGAAGGAATTGGGAACGTTGTTCGGACGGCATATCCTCATCGAGCAGTTCGGCCGCGCCGCGAATAGCCGAGAGAGGGCTCTTCATCTGGTGGGTAAGTGTCTGCACGTATTCCTCGACGTATCGCTTTCCTTCCAGGGCGGCGCGCATCTCCTCGAAGGCCGCGCCCAACACCCCTACCTCGTCTCTTCCAAGCCGGGGGGCCGGGACGCGTCTGCCGTCGCGAACCGCTTTGGCATAGTACGTGAGCTTCTCTATTGGGCGTGAAATCCACATGGAGACGGCCATTCCCAACACGATGGCGCCCATGACCGCAATCCCGACCGCAACCACGATGTCTCTCCGCGCGGTCGCCAGAAAACGCGCCACACTATAGGTCGGTTTGGATATGGTGACGACTCCGATGATCTCGTCGTCATAGCGGATGGGAGCCGCAACATGAATGACGGACGTCATCGGGTCGTCGGGATCGCTGCGCGTTGCCCGCACCCCGTACCGGCCCGACAACGTAAGCCGCACGTCATTCCACCGCGAGTAATCCCGGCCTTCATCTTTGCCGTTATCGGAATCGAACACAACGACGCCTTTCCGATCCGTGACATACGCGCGCATGTTGATGGTGGTCTTGGTGACCTCGTAAATGGTGGCCGCGAATTGTTTGCGCTGGGCGCCCTCAAATGCCCGCCGGAGATCGTCGGTGCGGATTTCGCCGTTCGAAAGTTGATGCTCCAGCAACGAGGCCAGGACGGTGACCGTGTCCACCATGGATTCTTCCATCGTGGCGAGGTATCGTGGCCGAAGGTCGTCGACAATCCAATACACGAGCGCGTAAAGCGCCAAGGCGACCAGCGCCAGGATAGCGATGAACAAGCGTGTGCGGATCGTTACCATGATTCCTTCATCGAGTATCCGAGTCCCCGGTGCGTCTGGATCGGATCGATCTCCGGGCGGATGTTGCGCAGTTTTCCGCGAAGCGTCTTTACGTGGGTGTCGACCGTTCGTTCCATGCTGGCTTCCGGCGAATCCCACACGCGTTCCATCAGCCTTTCTCGCGAGAAAACCCACCCGGGCCTCTCGAGCAAGACCTCGAGAATCCGGAACTCGTACCGCGACAGATCGAGTTGCCGGCCGAAATACCAGATCTTCATGCGCTGATTGTCTACCGTGAAGGGCGAGGCTGCCCGTTCGCGGCGCGTGCCGGGATCATCGGGCGGGAGGCGCCGCAATACGGCCTTCACGCGAGCCGCCAGTTCCCGCGGACTGAACGGTTTCGGAACGTAATCATCGCCGCCTATTTCCAGGCCCACTACGCGGTCGACCTCGTCTGCACGGGCCGTCAGGAAAATAATAGGTAGCGCGGAAGTCTTTCTGACCTGTTTGCAGACCTCGAACCCGTTCTGGTCCGGAAGCCCGACATCCAGGATCATTAAGCTGATAGGCTCCTCGTCGAGGATTCGCAGCGCTTCCTGCCCGGTCACACACCAGGTCACCTCGAACCCCTCAGTCCTTAGGGCGTAAGTGATGTTGTCCGCGATGGCGGGCTCGTCCTCCACCACCAGGACGCGCGTTCCGCCGAAGCCGCGCGATTGCATGCCTTGTTCCACAGGAATATACCCTCATGTCGTCACCTCACTATGGTAAGACCTCGCCCCGCCGCTCCACAAGCCGGCAGCATCCAGTGTAATGATTCATCCTGTTGGCAACTCATGGCAAGGGCCTCGCTCATGCCACATTCCCCCTTTGAAAGGGCCTCGCTCATATCATATTCCCCCTTTGAAGGGGGAATATGGCCCACAGTTCGTGCTCAAGCTTCTCAAGCGCCGCCGGAGCCATCGCTTCATTAAGATGCCTCAATTCTAACTCAATACACTGGGAGCAAACGGACGGACGCCCTTTTCCTGATATATACCGGGTTGCGGTAGAGGGATACCATCGCCCCGTTGACAACGCAGGTTGAAGGTGGTAGACTTTGGATACTTGAAAGCGGGACTAACTCAGTTGGCAGAGTGCCAGCTTCCCAAGCTGGATGTCGCGGGTTCGAACCCCGTGTCCCGCTCCATTCTCAAATCCCCCAAAATCCCCGGAAATACTGGGTTTTTCACCACTTCCTGCTATCGGCGCGCACTCGCCTTGTAGGTTGTCTTGAGTGCACGGAATTGCACCCCGTGACACTGAAATGCGCCCAAACTGTGGACGCTGGAGTGGACGCAAATCCTCGCCCGCCGTTGCCACTTTCGCCGCCTTCGACGTGGACGCCACCGGCAACGCCGCAATCGCCGCGCCGATGTCACCAAGATCCAAGTGCGTATAGATATTTGCGGTCAAGCTCGGATCGCTATGCCGCATGGCCCGTTGTGCCACTTGCAGCGATACGCCCGATTTCGCGAGCATGGTTCCGAAGGTGTGGCGCAAGCAGTGCACGTCCACAACCCGGTCCGCGCCGTCATGCTTAGGGATTCCCGCCCCTTTCAAGTCGTAGTCAAAGACTCTTGTCATCTGTGCGGGAACGTGGAACACGGGCGCGCCGTCAATATCCCCGCGGAACGGAATCACGTTATTAGACGCGCCACGTTGCCCCAGTAGACGCGCGCGCCGTTCGGCAATGTATTCACCCAACATCGCCGCCAAGTCCGCTTGTAGCGCAATCTGTGCGCCCCTACGTGCCTTTTCATCGCGCGCCCGCAGTTCGAGATACGGCACAGCGGCGTCAAGGTGCACTTGGGCAAGGGTAATGCTTCGCGCTTCCCCAAGTCGCAAGCCCGTGTAGGCCAGCGTGCGCCACAGAATCGAACGCGTTCGCCCAAGCCATTGCAGCTTGTCAACCGTTGTGGGCGATAGTTCGGCCTTGCTGCCGCGGTTTTTGCTCGCGTCTTCGAGAGGGCGACGTTCCGCGGCGTCGAATAGCGCCGCCAGTTCCGGCACGGACAACGCCCGGCGTTGGTGGCGTGGATCGGCCTTTTCGTTGCGCCGCCTCATTTGCGGGAACGGGTTCACGGCGATCCGCCCTTCACGAACAAGCCAGTTTGCGAATGCGCCAACGGTAGTCACTCGGTGATTATGCCAACGCGCGCTTTTGCCCGCGTCCACTTGCCCGGAAAGCCACCGTTCCGCTTGTGTGCGGTTCATCTCGCACAGCCGCGTCCATCGGCACACGGCCACTACTTGCCGAAGATAAGATCCGCGATCCGCCGCTGCTTTTGCCGTGACGCCCTTTCCCCGCAGCGCCGCGATGTAATCGTTGACGTGTTGCGCCAACGGCGTGGTGGCCCATGTCGCCGTGTCCGCTTCCGCCCGCGAGATAATGCCGCTCTTGATCTTTTCCGCGCGCCCTTCAAGCCCGGCCAGCACTTGCCTTGCCGCGTCCTTACTCTTACATCCCGTCGAAACCTCACGGCGAATGCCGTCACTATCGGTGTACATCGCCGTCCAGACTTCGCGGCCTTCCCGCTTTCGCAGTGTGCCCATTACTTACTCCCTTTCTTCGTCTTGGCCCTTGGCCGGACTTCAATTCCGAAGTGCTCCGCTAAGCGGTCAGCTATGTCGAGCCTCAAGGATTGTTCACGGCGAACGAATTTCATCATGCTTTGCCGGGTAACTCCCGTGGCAAGTGAAATCGCCCGGATCGATCCGCGGGCCTCGATTTCCTTCCGCAACAATGCCGTCATCGTGTATCTCTTCTTTTCGTGTTCCATGTGTCAATTATTACATAGTTCGTTCAGGATGTCAAGCGCCGCGTTTCTTCCGTTCGGGTTCGAGCAATCCAAGCTCGCGGAATCGCAGCATATCCGCGTTGAAGTCGATGCCCAGACGCGCGCCCCGTCCTGATAGAGATAGGTGGCGGCCGCGGCCAACCGCCGCAGCGCATCGCCAAAAACCGACGGCGACTCGCCCGGCATCACGCAACCGAGCTTCACCCGCCGGTCCTCGATGCCCCGATGAGCGGCCGCCGCCGTAAGCGCAGAGCCCATGTAAATGGCGCGCCACGCGCCGGCAGGCCGCGAACTTGCCCAGGTTCGGCACCTCGCCATCCATGCGCAGCGGCAGCGAACTCGGGCCGTCCACGTCCTTCTCGATCACCGGCACCCAGTTGTCTGAGAGGTAGCGCGTCAATTCGAACTGCACGCGCGAATCGTCGATGGAGATGTTCGCCGGTAAGATGAGCGGGTTCTTGCCGCCCTTTTCCCACAGGCTGTGAATCACCGCCGCCATCATTTGTCATCCTCCGTGTCTTACGCCTTCATGAACTTTTACAGGTTAGCGTTACTGCGTCCGCACGTCCCGGTTGACCTTCGCCAATGGTATTCCTTTCTGCCGGGCCGCGCCCCGCGGTTGTGTGTAGCGTCGTCAGAAAGATATGTCGTCAGCGTACAACGGGCACCCGAATTTCTCGCAATTGGCGGCGGCGCGCGGTGTCTCGCGCACGCAATGCCGACACGTGGCGAGGGGGATGCCGTCCCAGGTCGTAGGCCGCGCTGCCCGCCAGCAACTCAAGATCCTTCCAAGCTTTCGAGGCCTTAGGCATGGTCAAAATCCGCTCTCTTTTCTGCCCATTAGTGACGCAAGTGACGCAGCTTCCAGGTCCTTCCTTAGATCATCATTTTCTATAGAGAGATACGGACGTTGTGTCACTTGTGTCACTACTTTCTTGTAAGTCATTGCAAAGCAACGAGATACCTACCCATTGACGTTTTCCGCCGGTCCCGCGATGTTCATCGAAACCACGGCCTTGCAGACGGGCGCCAAAGGCGCGCTGAGCCTCACACTTGCCGCCCGTCCATGCTTCATATCGGCGATACAGCGCCCCCTTCTCAACATAGGCATGAGGTGACAGGTCACAACATTCATTCAAGAAGGCGCTCAAGGTGTCCTGTTCGACGCGGTAGGACTCTGTGGCCGCCTTCACCATGTCCGGTATTGGCGGCTCGGCGGCGGCGTGGCGAGCGTTCTGGGCGGCCCATGCGAAGATGCCTCGTCGTTCACCCCAGAGGGTATCCCGCAGGCACAGGTCGCGTTCGTCGCCCGTGAAGGACCGATTGAATGGGATTAGTCGGACTCGTCGCCACAGTCCGTTGCTCGTATCTCGGATCGTGGGTCGATGATTAGTCGATAAGATCAACTTGAGTGTTGGAAAAAACTCGAATCCATCTTGCCCAATGAGACGCGCCCGGATCTTGTCGCCGCCCGTGAGACTTTTGATCAACGGTTCGTTCAGCTTGCGGGACTCGCCCGATTCCTGAGCCACCACGAGACGCGCCCCCCGCAATGCGGCTATGCCCGTGCTGTGTCGCCCATACTTTTGTTGGAGCAGGTCTTCGGGGTCGAGTTGTTGGGTATACCCATCGCCGAGGATACGCTGCATCGTTCGCAATAGCGTCGTCTTGCCGTTCGCCCCGGTCCCATGAAAGATAGCGAAAAGGTCGTGTTGCGTCAGCCCGGTGCCCGCATAGCCCATGAGCCAGCCGACGTATGAGATGAGGTCGGTGTCGTGCGAAAACACTTCGTCGAGAAACCGATCCCACCGAGGGCATGTTGCGCTCGGATCGTATTCGCTTTCAGCGATCTTCGTTATGTAGTCCTCGCGTCGCGCCTCACGCAATTCACCCGTCCGCAGGTCCACGGTCCCGTTCAGACAATTCAGCAGCCACGGGTCCGAGTCGAAGTCGATGTGGTCGGCGTCAATACCATCGAAGGACTTTGCGATGCTCAGGATCGCGCGGATGCCCTCTGCCCGCTCCAGGCTCTTGGCGTGCTGAAAGAACGCCTTGGCTATCTCCGGTTCGCGGATGCCGACAGCCTCATTTCGGACGCGATGCCCGATGTCGTGAGTCAGTCGCTCGACGCCCTTCGCGCTCGGCTCCCATCGCTTCCCATTCCAGAAGAGCCACCCCATGCTTGAGGTATGCCGCACGTCGCGCCCATGATGAACCTTGAACCGATGCGCGGACGCCAGTTCTGTCAACCGGGTCGCTTTGATCTCGTCGATGGTTCCGGTGATTTGCGCGGTCTTCCCAGCGCGGCCTTCGGGGATCTGCCGTGGATGGTCGCGCCCGGCCCCGACGCCCGATGCGATGGTCTTGCGCGCTTCCGACTCTGGCAACCCCGCGGAGACAGCCGCGGCGAGAAGTTCGGACACAATGCGATCTTCCGTCAACCCGTGATGTATCAACCCAGCTAACGAGTACGCCGATGCGTTCAGGGTCTGGTTTCGTGTTCCGTTTCCCGCATGGCGGACGGCCTCGACTTCACCGGCGATAGCCGCCTGGAGGTATGCAGTCAGATCGCGGTCGTCGCGGACGGGCATAGGCGGTGGCGCAGGGGGCGGGTCCGGCCTCGCCAGCATCTCGCACAACCAACCCGGAAGCGGTTCGATCCAATCTACGGGCGGGAGGATCCATTTGTACACGCCTGCGTCTGTTTTCGACGGAGGCAGAATGATGTAGCCGCCATCGGCCCGCACATCGATGCCAGGCGCAAGCTCGCCGACAGAGCATCCGATCTCCGCCATGTCGGGCGCTTCAAAGTAGATATGCTTGCCGCCCGAGGGTGTCGACGCCTCCGCGGTGTGAATAGGCTCGTGCCCCTCGCACAGCTTCTGCCATGATGCGATACCATCAACGCCGTTCTTCACGTCGAGGTCGATCACGACAAGCCTACTCGTGCCACAGGCGACCCCGATGTTGGCGCTCGGCCAGCTTGACCACCAGCCTCTGATTTTCGTTATGCTTTGAGTGGCGTCTTTGAAACCATGCGTCGTCAGAGGGTGTTTATCTTTGTCAACGGGAAATACCCGCCAGTTAAGATCGGCGGCATATTCGAGGGCGACGGAGAGCAGGTCAATCTTAACGGTCGTGGCCATATCAGACTTCTCCCGGCATAGACCCTTGCCCATCGGTCGTTTGTTCGGAATCATGCCGATTAGCCGGGGTGTCCAGCGATTCTAGGCGGCCTGTGCGCGGCGCGGACGTGTCGGTATAGGGCGGCCACAGCGAACAAGTCGTGTCGTTACAGCGTACGGCTTCGGACGGCCTGCCGGCGCACTCGATACATTTCCCGCGGATGCCCCATGCGGGCCTGTCGGTATTGGGCGGCGTGGGCGTGTCGCCTTGCACCTCGATTGTGATTTTCATCGCGGCAACCTCGAACGCGGACCGCTTGCCGCGGGACGGCACGGCGGGCAACCATCGCGGACCCACGCTTCGATGTCGGCCTTGCGCCAACGGCAGAGGCGCGAAAGCTTGACCGGCTGAGGTAGACGGCCCGAATCCCGCATTTTCCAGACAAGGCGGACAGAGGACTTCAGCAAGCCCGCCACTTCTTTGACGGTCAACATTTCCATCTCACTAACCTCACTCATTGGCGGCGGCCTTGCCGCTTCCCGAATCAAGCCACTGGAAGAAACGCGACTCGTTTATCAGGATTTTCCGCCCGGCTTGAACGATTGCCTCATTCAGCCCGTTCTTGTCGCGGTTGAACAGCGCGGCACGCAACCACCCGGCAGTTGCCCATTGATGCTTTACGAGGAATTGTCTGACGGTCAAGAGCGTCGGGATCGTGGTGGTGGGGTCGGTGCTCATTTTCTGCTTCTCCTAGCTAAGGGTTGCCGTTGTGGGCGATGCTTTGATATCGCCCTCTAGGCTTTGGCAAGGAGTTCGCAGAAGTAAGACTAGAAGTCTCCTAGACGATTTCCCGTCTAGCTAGAAAAGTGTCTCTCTTCCTCCCCAAGGATTTCGTCCTTTACCGGGAGCGCCCGGCTATGCCAATCGTCCAAGTCAAGGAATTCGTCGGCCCCCTTGATCGCGCGGCAAGTCAGGGCGAAGCTCCCTGAATTATAGATGCTCTTCATGTTGACAAGCGGGAAGATGTTCTCAGGCAACCCGCATTTTTCCGCTTTATTTTGCAGCGTTTGCATTGCGCTGACTAGACATAGAGCAAGTTTTTTCACATGATCCTTGTCCTGTGTTTCCTTTGGCCAACCGGCGGCCAAGAGTTCGGCGGCTGTTGCTCCTTTGGGATGTTTCGCAATCAAGACCCGCACGATCTGCATTTGCTTGGTGGGTATGCCCTTGCGCGCGCTGAAGCGG
>Ga0315274_10008514_pt1 | contig 14862 bp, 18 predicted proteins | sample YL17G02_20_MG_FD_203700 | JGI IMG/M metagenome (GOLD analysis project Ga0315274, IMG submission 203700) | Sediment microbial communities from Yellowstone Lake, YNP, Wyoming, USA - YL17G02_20 | ecosystem: Environmental > Aquatic > Freshwater > Lake > Sediment | place: USA: Wyoming | collected... | reverse complement strand
ATACTTAAGTTCTGAAACTTGTTTAGCATAGTCTTTAATCTTAATATTAAGATCTCCTAATAATCTCTCATTAGCACTAAGACCATTCTGTAGTGAAATAATCTGAGATACTTTCTCATCTATTAATTCAGAATGTTTAGCATCTGCTGTTTGTGTCACTACAATAGTAGACTCTGTTGTTTCTACTTTAGGCTTACGTGATCTTCTTCTTGGTTTATTTTCCATTGGTTATTGATTTTATTGTTTGTTCAAAAGGATTACCTTCAATAGACTTAACTAAGTCTAACATTTGTTTAGCTATATCTCTAATTTCTACTTGTGCATGCTCACTATTTCTAAGTTTAAGAAAGTTAGCAAATGATCTCATATTAAATTGTACATCAGCTTGTATTTGAGAATTGTAAGTTTTAAAGTATCTAGCAGATTCTTTAGCTCTCTTTCTACCAAGTATAGGAGTAAGTTCTTCTAGACATTGATGATAAAGTTTATTACCTTGTTGTGTATATTCTTCTAAAAGTAATTGCCAATCTTGACCTACTAATCCTCCATCTCCAGCATTACTCCAATCTTCAGGGATATAAAACTTATCTTCTTGCAGTTCTTTATACCTAGCTGATTCAGCGTTAATAGAAGCCATCCTATGCTTTAATAAATGTATATGGGATGCAATATCACAATCCACTAAGAAATGCACTGTACCCTTCTCAAAAGGTGTTTCATGACCATTACTCCATAAGTAATTAATCAATGCAGGTATTCTAACTTTCTTTTCTTCTGTAAGCTCTCTTGAGGTGCTTGTCCAAGCTGAACAAGCTATAACCTCATCAGAGCCATAGAATCCTAATAATTCTACAGTATTATCCATTATTATTTAATTTTTTGTTTTCAGCAATTAATATACACATTTCTATAAAATACTGCTGGTCAAATTTGTTTTTCATAAGATTAACATCTTTATGTACAAGTTGTATATTATCTAAAGTATAACCTAAGTTGCTATTTATTCTATCTATACTAGCAGAATTTTTATTATTATTTTCATCTCCCCAACCTATAATAATTTTTGTCAATGCACATTTTTTATCTTGCTTAACCCAAATATTATAAATGTTTTCAAGTGTAAATTCAATAACTTTTTTATCTGATAGTTTAGCAGATCTTCTATATCCTTTTAGAAATGCTCCTGGAATATCTTTATAGCCTCTCCAACAAGGGTTATCTTCTTTTTTACATTTTCTATTTGGTGATTTATTTGCAATAGTTGTTCTACAACTTCTACATATACTATTTCTAGTCAAAGCACCATGATAAGATTTATAATAATTATAAATAATTTCTTTATTACAATTAGGACAAATCCTAGAATATGTTTTAGATAATTTCACAACTTATTCCTCCACAAGCTACAGAATCATTAAAATTAATTATGTCATCTTCTTCTATAATTTGAGATAAATCTACATTAGTTAATTTATTTAGTAACTCATTATACTCTTCTTCTGTTATATTTTCGAAAGGCGCTTGGCTATAGCTACCACCATCAAATGGAAGACAGCTTAACCCATTATAGAATTCTTTATTATCCCACATCCATTCTCCTACAACTTCCCACTCATCTTTTTTAACAATGTATCTTAATAAAACATCAGGATAATCTCTATCTGTAATGTCTACATCATACATTCTATTTTTATCAATAGATATAGTAGCAGATACATTATGTGTATTATCACCATGAATATGCCCTGGTTTAATCCAGTCCATAGATACTTTCTTAACTCTTTCTAATGTATCTAGAGCAGTTTCTGTTCTTATTACAGAACCAGCAGGTGCTTTAATAGGAATTTCTACTACTGCAGAATTAGGAATTAATAAATGATCTTTAACTAGATTAGGATGATTAGTAGATAAATACTTATACAAATCTTCTGATTTAGACATTTGCATTCTTCTAATATAAAAATCATTATGCCAAGCATGAATACCTGATGCAGTACCTAATACACAGCTTGTAGTACCACTTGGCTTAACACAAGTAATTCTAGCTGCTCTATTGATACCTATAGTCTGGCATATTTCAATATTAGTTAATTCAGCTTCATTAGCTGCTTCTTTAAGGTCATATTTAAATACTTCCATACTAGCAATACCTGTCATACCAATACCAACTAAAGCATCTTTTTCTGTAGTCTTTTTCCAAATAGGTCTTAAATAATGAAAATCAGTAAACCCTGCTTGTAGAGTACCAAAGAATGTTGCTGCAGTTACTCTCTCATTTAAGTCTTGTTGTGATGTAACATCAGAAACATTAACTTCACATAGATTACAAAACTGATAAGGTCTTAGTGCAATTTCACAACAAGGGTTAGTACCCCAATCAGGATTATTAGTAAAGTAAATACCAGGTTCACCAGCATTACTTAATTCAATCTTTCTCCATAAGTCTAGAAAAAACTCTTTAGTTATTCTGTGTCTTACAAGTACAGCAGAGTTATTAGCTCTACCACGTTGTGGATTTAATTCCCACCAATTACCAAACTTACAAGTAAGCATTTGCTCATCATCAGCAGAGAATAAGCTAATTAAAGCTGCTCTCCTAATACCACCTGCAAGTACTGCATCAGCAATATGACAAACTATGTCATGAACTTCAACAGAAGATAGTTTTTCACCAATCTCTTTTCTATCAAGAATCTGTTCTAATTCAAATAAACATTTCTTAAGTGGCTCAGGTCCTGGTGCTTTACCACCAGCAGTAATTAATCTAGCACCTTTGTGTCTAATATCACTAAAGTCAAATCTAGGTTTAGTACTTCTAAAACCAAGGTAACTACCTACTAAATGTTTAACAGCATCAGCCCAACCTTCAATACTATCACCTACTAAAAACTTTTGGCTTTTAACAGGCTTATGAATTTCAGGTAATTTCTCAATGTGTTTAAATTGTACAGAGTAACCTACTCCAGTACCACCTAATAGTAAGAACATAATCTCACCAAAAGCTCTGTAATCATCAATAGGTAAATAACAACAGTTGTAAATTCTAGCTTCATTTTTTTGAATAGCAGGGCCTGCAAACTGCAGTGCTCTCATTGATGGTAATACTTTTTTATCAAAAATATATTGACCATTTCTCATAATATCATTAGATAAATCAGGATACTTATCTACCATCATTTGTAGGTATCTAAATATGATTTCATCATATGTTTCTCGTCTCTTTTGTTGTGGTAAGTATTTTGCATACTTATTAAAGACTACCACGTTAGATAGTGTTTCTAATCCAATTTCCATTTTAAATTTTTTAAGGGTGGCAAATATATAAAAAATTCCAGACTTCTTACCCCTTTATATCTGGAATTAACCTGCGATCTTAATGGTTATCTCAAGGGTACAGGTATATTTTTTTATTATAAGCTCATTGGTATGTTGATAGGCAGTTTACCATCTAATACTACACAACAAGCAACTACTGGCTTTCTTGTATTTTGTTTACCATATGCAAATGCATATTTTTCATGGTCTATTCCACAACCTACTGAAACACCAAATATTAAATCTTTGTAAGATGCTAAGTATCTGACATTACATACAGTGTGTAAGTGACCAATTACTGTAGATTGTCTGTTTTCTCTAGCTGCATTAATAGCTGCTAACTCTCCAGATAACCCAGTACCATGTTGATAAATTACTCCATTAATTTCATGTGTAAAATTCCATTCCCATGTAGAAGGACTTTGTAATAACTCTTGATAAGTTTTTAACCAAGTCTTAGGTAAGCCTGCTGTAAAAGCTTTTCTAAATGGTAATGCATCATGATTTCCTATGCAAACTTTTACAGTAGGAAATGTGTAATACCATTCTTTCATTTTTAACAAAGCTAAGTTAAACTCATCTCCTGCTGACATACCTTCAGGATCTTTCTCATGATAACTAACAGCATGATTATCAACTGCATCACCAATATGTACTACAGTACCACAATCATAATCTTCTTGCACTTGTCTACAAAAAGCCATATACCCATCAAGAGTAAATGGTTCATGTGGATCACCAATAACTAAAACATTATCTGGATTTCCATCCAAATAAGGTTCTAATCTAGTAGCTGTACTTTTAGTTGTATTACGATATAATTCTTTTGCTAACCTGATTACTTCAGAATTTGTCTCACCAGTTAATTGACTGATAATGTCATATGATTTCTTAAAGTAACCAGGTTTTGCACAAAGAAACTCGTATACAACATTAATCCTTGCATTATAGTTTTTTGCCATATATTTTTATTTATACAAATATAAGAATTACATCCTTATATAACCTCTTGTTCATTATTTACCTTATACTTAAGATAATAGGTTTCTTCTTGTACATCAGGTATAGATGATAACTCTGCATCTTGAGGTAACTGCATACCAATCTGTTTCTCAATTTCTAGCCTACGCCATTCTTTTTTATAAAGAACACCAGATGGACCAAAATTGTCAGAAGATGTAGCAGAATAAAAATCAAGAATCTTCTTTTTATCTTCTACTCTAAACTTAGAATAAGAACCCTTATCAAATAAAGCTAAGGTATTTAGGCATTCAAAAGGTATTTCATAAATCAACATAACAGAAACTTTATCAAAGTCTACATAAGAATGAAAACAAGAATTGTTTTTCATTTTATTCATATAAGCTTCAAAACCTGCAATTGGACTATATTTATACAATACAAATACATGCTTAGTTAATTCAGGAAACTCTTCGCAATACCTAAAAGCATTTATAAAATTACATTTAGGAAAGAACTCTTCTTCCTTAAAATCAGTAATTTTAGCATTTCTAGGTGTTACCAGTGGCAGTAAATATGCTACTGTTTTAGTTTTAATCTTTTTAATTTCATCTAACGTCATACTACAAGATTATTTGCATCTAAGATAATAGGTTCTTCATCACCAAAATACTCCCCATCCATAATCTTTAAACACTTATAATTCTGATAGAATTTTTCAATGCCCTTGTATTCACCATATTGATTAATGTACTCTTCAAAAACTGTAGTTCTTAAAGATTCTTCATCATCAATATTAATAAGAAGTTTGTCAGCAAATGCTTTACCTTTACCTTCTAAGCCTTTTATATTATCTGTTGAATCTCCAATAATCATAGATTTCCAAAAGAATAAATCAGCTTCTTGTTTACTAGTTGTAACCCATTCATTAGTTTTGTAATTGTAGTGAGTTCCCTCTAGTTGTAGTAAATCTTTGTCTATTGCACATATAAATGAATCATCAATCTTAATTCTCATCATATTAACTACATCATCAGCTTCTATACCATGTAGTGGTATAAATTGCCAATGATCTACCATATGCTGTTTTGCCTCCTTGTAAAAAGGGAGAGGCTCCCTATCTTTTCTATTGGCTTTATATTCAGGATATGCATCATATCTAAATTGTGCTCTAGTATAACCTACATACCCTAAATACTTATTAACCTTAGTATTAATCAGTATAGAACTAATTATACTATCAATAGATTGTTTTATAACTTCTAATGGCTTATCATAGGTTTTATTATCACTGTCCCAGTGGGCTATAAAAACTATAGAGTCAGCATCAATTAGGGCTATTTTTTCTGAGTATAATTCCATGTTGTAGCAGTTTTCTTATAAGTAAATAGAAATCCTCTTTTCTAAGAGCAATAACTTCTTCACTTTCTTTTTTATGGAAAACCACATTTACATAAATATCTCTTTCTGGAACCATTTTAGGAATACATTCTTCCATATCATTTAAAACACTAAATACATTCAAGCCAGTTTTTACAGATTTACACTGTATATTATATGGTATACCATTAATATCTATCTTGGCATCATCCATAATTTTACTTGTTGCTCTTGTTGTAGATGCTGTTATAAACCCTATTTCTTTTAACTCCTTAACTATTTTCCTCTCATAATTATGACCTATTCTTCTAACATTAGGCTTAGCCTTTACTTTTTCAGAAGATAACTCATTCTTATTTTTAATCTTACGTCTGTTTGGTTCTCTCATCTTGTTTACTATTAGTAAGAAGATTGATTATTTCATCAAATGCTTCTACTTTACCTTCATAAAAACTTATAACAAGAGGGTCTTGGTCAAAAGTATCTAGTTCACTAGCTACTCTATCACAAGACTCTCTTTTTCTATAAATGACTTGAAGGATTGTTTCTGTTAACTTATCCATAAGTCGTTAAACTTATACTGTAGGCATTTCTACAACAGCATCAACAGTAGAGTCATAAACTCCTACAGCAGGTGTTGTTACATCAATATCATTAAAGCTTTCAACTCTATTGATAGTAAAGTCAAATACTGGATTAATAACATAATCAACACTATTCTTTGTTGGTTTAGCAAAACCAAATTTAATTAAAACATCACGCATTTCTTTAATGGTAATACCAAAATGGTCAGACATTGTTTTTACATCTGTTCTGTATGCTCTCATTGCTGCTACTTCTTTTTGAGAAATATTAATAGTTGTTACTTCTGTATTCATAATAAATAATTTTTAAAATTTTTTGTTAATTGTTTTGTTTGATCATATCCCTTAGTGGATATGTAATCTGAAATATCTTTAATATTATCAGGTATGATAAATGATTTTATACCAAATTGTTTAGAGAATTTCTTCATTGCATTTAAACCTACTTCATCATTATCATAGTTGATTATGATATTTGTAAATCTCATAGATAATAATTGAAATTGATTCTCATTTAAGAAAATATTCTCACTTTGTGGTGCTATACTATTATAACCTAGTAAACGCCAAATCATACAATCTTTTAAAGATTTAGTGACTATTAGCTCTTTACCTTGTTTATCTAGTTGATTATAACCACTAAATACATTTCTTGGTATATTACTTATCCATTTATTTTGCCTTTCAGCAAATGGTCTAAGTAGTTTTCTCATACCATTACCATGCTCATAACTATAAGCAGGGTCATTAGTACTCTCTGAATATACATTTAGCAACTCATTATTCTTAATGCTAATCCAGTAATCAGTTACAGGAACAACATTATAAAAATTAAGAAGGTCTAAACCTATATGATACTTATTCCAGTAAATATCATACTCTTTCCAATCTCTCTTTTTAATTCTAATAATAGTAGTTTGTCTATCTTGTTTATCAGGTAATCCTAGATAATTTAAAGATGGTATTATTTGTTTGTTTTGAACTTTCTTAATAAAACCAAAGTCATTTGCAATTACTTTTAGTACTTCGTGATAAGTTAGGTCTTCATTAAATTTTTGTCTCATGTAGAATTGTACATATGCAAAACAGTTGTAACTTTCATTAGTGCCAAAGTCTTTGTAATATAGACCATTAGAGTATGCTTTAATACTGCAAGATGGATATTTATCCATCCTTAAATCTGAGCAGAATGGTTTATTAAGATCAATAAAATTCTTACAATAAAATTTAAAGATTTGGTACTCAGAAACATTTCTGAGCACCATATCTTTAGTTAAGTGAATAACGTCTACACCTCCAAAACTAGAACTGCAGCTCATTAGTACCTCCTGTTGCAAAGAAATCAGTATCTGGTAATTTAGCCATTTTCTTGATGTCAACAGTAGGATTAAATGTCATTTTAGTTACAGGTACTACAGGGTATTCTGCACCTTCCTGAATTGCTTCTGCAAATTCTGGATAACCAATAACAGATCTAATACCTACAGAACCATCTTGTTTAAGATATTCCTCACCACGAAATTTAATTCTCAAAGAATTACCTGCAAGCTTATTGTTATAAACTTCACCTAATTCTTCAATGTTTTCTGCTTTAGCTGCAAGATAATCTGCATCTTTTACTACTTTAGTAAAGATGTGTCTGATTTTCTTGTAAGTAGATTCTGCTGCTTTCTCTGATAGATAAAAACGCATATCTGTTGTTGCATCAGCTTCACCATCTACTAAGTGTAGAGATAATGTAATAGTAGGATTACCATTAGCATTAAGCTCACCCTTAACTGATTTTATTGTTACTTCGTGAATACCTGGTCTTACATACTTAGGTTTGCTAATTTCTTGAACATCTTGTCCTCCAAAAGTCATAATTTTAATTTATTAATTGTTGTTTTTATTTAAATACTTTATCCCAATAAGCTACAAGATTCCCATCTGTAGACTCAGTTAGAATAATTTCTTGATTTTTTAAATGCTCTGGTCTTGCACCACAAGTAATTTCATCAGAAGTTTTGAAATTCAACATAACTTGATTACCTTTTCTAGTCAATAAACCAATAGCATCTGCTTTAGCACAAACTAAAGCTTTAATTTTACCTGATAAATCTAGGTCAACAGCTGAAACTTCTTTACCATTAGTCTCAATCATTTTATCTTTTAAATGACCTAGTAGAATAATACTACCATCTTCAGGTACTAATGTTTCAATGTAATCTAGAATCTTAAAGAATGCTTCTCTAAGATATAAATAACCTGCACCATTAGGTAGTTTAAGTACATTATCACCTGCAAATGACTTGCCCATTGGCGTATCTAAATAAAGGCTCTTAGCATAAGTTAAACACATTTCTTCTAATGCAGTTACAGTATCTACTGCAATATACTTATAAGGTTTACCAGCTTTAACAATCTCAGCACCAATCTCTTTTAGAGTTTGTAAGTTATCAACTTTAAGCTTCATTGCATCAACATAGTCAGAACCTTTCTCGAAGTCAAGTAATAGGCAATTATCTAGTAAAGCTAAAGCTGATGTTTTACCAGCTTTAGGCTTTGAATAGACAACCAACCTTTTAGGATTAGCTCTTGTAGCTACAACCTTTTGTGTTGGTAATTGGATCATAATTTAACTGCAAGTTCTAGTACACGTTCTACTAATACTGGATATAATCCAGGATACTGACTTTTAACTAAATCAATACCAGTACCACCTATAATAATAGGTGTTCTCTGACCATCTCTAGTTTGAAGCTCTGTCTTTGGAACAACAGTAGTTAAATTCAATACTTTGCAAATAGTATTAATAGCATCAATAGAATCTTGTCTTGTATCACAAGGGAATCTACCTGCTTTAATCTCATTTATATAAGCAATGTACTCTGCTTTCATTTCATCATTTGGGTCTGTAGCTGGTTTTGCTACTACCTCTTCAAAACTTACATCTTCTGTCATTTTTGTTTTTATTTATTTGTTGTTGTTAAAAGTAACCCCCATTTCTTGAGAAGTTATTTGTGTAATAAGCATCTTTTTCATCAATGTATTGAAAACATTCTAAACAATAAGTCTGTTCCATTCCTGTATCAAACATAGTATCTTTATGAGCACATGTTGCTGGTGAAGGAGTTGTAAACATATCTAATTGTTTAGGTTGACTTGCTGGTGTAAAACTTTCAGCAAATTGTTTTGCATCTTCAAGATCTGCATTTGTTTGCTCCATAAAATCTATAAGACATATCTCAATAGGAGGAAACTCATAAGAATCTGGATGTTCTTCTAAAGCTAAATCATGCTGCTCAATTAATTCTACAATATAATCTAAAGCTCTGCTATAAGCATAGTACATTTTATCAGATTTAATATAATGAGTACTTTTCTTAAAGCCTTCGTATAGCATCTCATAGAGTTCTGATTTCTTCTCTTTGACTTTACTCCCATAGGTAATTGCAGGTCTTGTATACAAGAATCTTTGGTCACAATTACTAATAATATCACAAATTGTATTATAACAATTTAGAACATCATTAATAGATACATACTCACTTGATGTATGAGCATTATAGTAACCACAAGATATGTTAAAACAAGCAATACCTATATTTCTAGCAGATAATGCACCAGCATCAGTTGCAACACCAGGACACTCTTTATAGTTGTAGTCTTTAAGAACAGGAGATACAAATGTACTAAATTCTTCTCCAAATAGTTGCACACCATTTGAATAATTTATGAAATCTGCATTACCTTTTCTGTCAGCCTGACCTATAAACATACAGTCATTGAAAAATGATAAATCACAAGCACGTGAACCTACACAGCCTACTTCTTCTGATACAAAGAATGCAACTTTAATAAAGTTATAATCTTCTAAAAGTTGTAAGCACATAAATACACCTACTAAATCATCACCACCAGTACCTACTTGTTTTGGTCCATCAAAAGCTAATAGATAATCTCCATTTTGAAATATGGTTTTATCTTTAGCGTACTTATGAACTTGATCTAGATGACTTACTATACATGGGAAAAGACTAGCTTTACCTTTAGTAACAAATATATTACCATGTTTGTCAGGCTCTATTGTTAGACTACCTTTCATCCTAAGATTCAAAGCTTCTAAATAAGCATTTAAAGTAGGAACTATTTGTTCCTGTTCTTTGTTAGATTCAGATTGCCAACCTAAAACTTCTATTAATAATTTTTCGTTAAACATTTTTTTAAATTAAATTTTGTTCTGGTCTTGGATTGTTTATACTTACATCTTCTATCATTTGCATAATAGATTGTGTTGTTATTTGATTATATATTCCTAAAGGAGTATTACCACTAATCATACTTGCTATACCTACACCTTGTGCTGATATAGTATAAGGATTATCTACTACTTCTTCTTCTAAATCATCCCAATCATTGTCATTATCCCAATCATCATCATCTTCATCAACATCAATATCTGAACCAGCAGTCCATACTACACTATCTGCATTGCTAGTAGATAATGTTGTATGATTATTATCATTTAATGTTACTACATCAGGTTTTTGAACTGGATTTCCTGCATGATTTAATTCAACATACCTTTGATCATATACTTTATTTTTATGATATAAAACAGTTGCAGTGTCAATAAGTTCATCTGTTAAATCACAATTAGTAAAGAAACTCAATGGATTTACAGATGCTTGCATAGTAAATGGATTCAAATACTGAAAATTATCTATATAAGGAATATTGTAAGAGCTACTAATATTAGCATGTTGATGTATAGCTGCTATATATTTATCTTTTTTATGAAGTAAAGCACTAATTTCTCTTGGTAACCATTCTAAAGATACTGTATAGTTTTTATCATACACTTTAATCCAATTACCTGGACTCATACTAGATATAATTCTTTCTTTACCATAAGGTTTTCTATGCTCATAAATATTTATAATACCATTTTCTTTAGCATATCTGTGAAACAAGTTAATAATCTTAGTATCTGCAGTATAAATCCTATCCATAATTACTTCACAATCAATAGTAGTTACTATCAATGCTCTGCCCATAATAGCATCAGCTTCACCTGCTTTCATAATAAGCAGTTTAAAGTTAGAATTATTAGAATATAAATCCATATAATGCTGTTTTTCTTCCTGTCTCATACAAGAATTACCTAGCTCACCAGTCATTTTAAAGTAATATTTTTGATTATAATACTTTTTAATATCTTCACCACTAACTATTGAAAATAAATTAGGATCATATGCTGTCAGCATTTTATTATACTCTATAAAAGCATTAATATTAGCTTCTGGTATATCAGGAAAATGATCTTTAAAGAATTTACCAATACTCATAGTCCTAGATAAAGAAGCTGTTGATATACTAATTAAATTGTACATAGCATAAGCATATTTCTCTTTAGTTATATAAGATATAACATTACTATCAATACCTTTATAATAAAATATTTCATCTACTTTTTTTATAGCTTCATTAAAATCATGACTAGGAAGTGTATTTATAATATTTCTCATATCATGATATAATTTAGTTTTACTTTCTATAATATTATTAGAATCATAATTAATAGCTATTCCACTTAAGTCTATACTTGCTTTAATCAAAAATCTATTATTATCATCTTGATATAAATCATAATCTAATTCAAGTGCATCACACATAGTGAAACCTTTATCTTTTTTAATAAAGAAAGATAGATTATTTAATGTATTAGTGTAATTGTAACTACTATCAGTATATCTAATATAAGTAACTACAAAACCAGTTGCTATTACATTACTTTTTCTTCTATCTCTAGCTCCTGATGTTGAAAATCTATTTACATCTCCAAAAGATAAGTTTCTAAATTCATACCAATCTAAATCAGATACTATAACACTAAGTACTTTTGTATCAGGATTAAAAGTAATCAAGTTTTTAAACCATCTAGCTTTAGATGCTTTAAATATGAAAGCAAGTTCTTTTGGAAAAGATATTTTTATTTCTTGACTATGATTTGTTAATTTAAGTTTTCCCATATTTAAAATATAAAAGCCCCTACTTTTTACAGTAGAGGCTTATATTGTTTATTGTTATTATTGTGCAGCTGTGTATACTAATGCTAAATTCCCATAAGAATTATCATCAGAAGTTGTAGCAATCCATCTGTCATCTCTCAAAGCAATAAAATAATTCTTTGGAGATTTCTTTTGGCTTTTTACTTTATTGTATAATGCAACAATAGTTTCAACACTAGGTGTTGGAATTTCTTCCTCATCATCTAAATCTACTTCATCACTCTCAGGAGTGTAAGCATCAATTAGATTGTTTATAAAATCTGCAACACCATTATCTTCTAATAAATTAGAGATAACACCAGGCTGTTTATCTTTAGCAAATTCAGCAGTTTTAATCCAATTTACATCAAATTTCTTGCTACCTGTTGTTAAATACATACCTTCTTCTAGGTTATAGATGTTATCAGATACTGATACACCTAATGTTTTTGCAAATTCAATGCAAGCTACTGCTACATTAATGTCATCTACATAAAAAATTTCTCTTGTCATTTTTTTTAATTTTTAATTTAAATTTGTTGATTGTAATAATTGTTTATTTCTAATGAGTCTGGTTGTGGTAATTCAAAGAATTTACCAGATTCAGGTTTAACATAAAGACCTTTTGCTATACCATCTCTTGATAATCTGTTCTTGATTATCTTAAGCATAAGCATTTTGTCTTTAAGTTTACTAAGATCATAGCCAAGGGAAGTGTCCATGTCTAATTTATAAGGACACATTAAACCCATAACTATGTCAGCCATCTTGTTATCTTACAGGCTCTTTATCCTGTAAATCTATATATTACTATATAGTTCAGACTATATCATCACTTTTAATAATCAATACTTTTTATAGGTTTCCATTTAACAACTATATCATTATAATTAGTTGTTACAAAACCTTCAGAATCTATATTAAAAGGCAAGGCACTCGTGTTAGCATTACTGTCCTTATTTAGGACTCGGCTATTAGTCGTTGAACCTTCAAAGCTATTACTAGCTAAGCTTGGCTGCTGATTATCCTCATTCACTATCTCAATAGTAGGACTTCCCAGCAATTCACCTTGTTTATTCAGGACGCTTTTTAATTTGTAAAGTAAATCTTTATGCATAAAAGGTCTTATAATATCTTCAAACTTTTTACAAGATTCTTTTAAAATATAAATCCTATGTTCTTTATCAACATTGCAATTTATATTATAAACTTCTTTAAAATAATTTTTAATAATATTACAAGATTCTAATGAAAAACTGTTAGTTGCAATATAGTAACCACTTTGATGATTAAAACCATCGTCTTGAAACCATATTGCTATTCCTAAAGGTTTTAGTTTATTAACAATTTCAGCTGTAACTTCTTTTTTACCAGTACTGTAAAACATTTCTTTATAATAATTATATAAAGGATTAGTTCTACTGTATACTTTTACTACTTTAGTAATATTACCACTTCTTTTATCAAGTTGGTCATAATATTTATAAGTAAAAGGTAAAGTTTTTAGAAATTCATATTTCCATAAAGCATATCTTTCTTGTTTAAGAGAATGTGAAAATGTAAACATTGGATAACGATGTTGTTTAATAATTGTACCATCACCTAATAAAGAACCTAATATAATCTGCTCTTCATTTTCTGTTAAATTTATTTCACGATATGTTTTAGTAGGAATATTTAATTTATTTCTAATATACCTCAAAGTTTCAAAACTGTAATCTGTTAATTTTTTAATTTCTCCATTAGTTAAACCTTGTTCATGCAAAGATTTTACTAAATCATAATTATATTTTGTAGTTTTCATATTGCAAATATACAAAATTAATTACTAACTACAAAACCTTGTATGGTTATCCTGATAAGGATTAGTAGTGTCTTTAAAATCTCCTTGTGAAGGAGATAAGTCAACACCTTTGAATTTTTGTCTATCTACAGAACTAAGTCCTTGATTAAATTGCTGTAGTATAATTGGTGTAAAACCAAAAATATTACGCAATATAACAAAATATTCACTCATTTTATCCATTACTTCCTTAGTTTGAAATCCTCTTTCTTTTTTTAATAAGTATAAATGGTCTAAGGCTACTATATTATAAGCATATGGGTTGTTTGGTTTATAACCACATATTCTTTGTTTAGGATTACCTTCATGATCTTTATACTCCTCATACTGGATTTCACCATGAAGACTTGCAAATTTCCACAGCTCATTAAAGATACCAGTTGGGTTAGTAGACTCAAATCTAAAATGAATTTTGTCTGCCATCTCCTCTACCATTGTTATGATAGGTTCTATAACTGCTACTTCTTGAGGTGTTAATCTAAAGTCTCCAAGACCTTTAATTTTCTCTGGTGGTATTACTACTCCATGTAATTGATAAGCAAAAGATGATACCCAATTGCACATCTTAGTTAGCTTGTCAATCTCAAAGGAATAATAAAAGACATTGCATTCAATATCATTATCACTAGCAGACTTTATAGCATTCCTGACTATATAATCCAACAAAGTTGTCTTATAAGTACCTGAAGAACCACCTATTAGATAGTAGGTTCCACGTTGAACACCAAAAGTGTACTTGTTTAAATCT
>Ga0315274_10008513_pt1 | contig 14863 bp, 8 predicted proteins | sample YL17G02_20_MG_FD_203700 | JGI IMG/M metagenome (GOLD analysis project Ga0315274, IMG submission 203700) | Sediment microbial communities from Yellowstone Lake, YNP, Wyoming, USA - YL17G02_20 | ecosystem: Environmental > Aquatic > Freshwater > Lake > Sediment | place: USA: Wyoming | collected... | reverse complement strand
TCGGTCCAAGCGGCCGGGTGACAGAGTCCCGATGACCGATTATGCCAAGATCATGGGCGATGTCGATGGCCGAACGTGGGTCGAGCAGAAAGGCGTCAAGGAGGTCTGGGTCTTCGGCTATCACGGCGATGTGGTGGGCCTGTGGGAATCGAATATGTCCAGTCCGTTCGGCGACGTGAGCAACTCCGACCGTGACCCGAACGACCTGCCGGTCCTGGGCCGTACGTACACCGTGTATCACTACAACTACCAGCGGGACGTGGGCGAGGCGGTCGAGAACCACGCCCATCAGATCGAGCATCTGCTCAACTACGTTGATGGCCGGGACACTATGCCGGCGGAGAAATGGCCGGAGTTGTTGTTCTGGGGCAAGTTCGTGGGAAGTGACGTCTCGCACAAGTTGGTCCCCGTCCGGACGCCGGACGGCAGACAGGTCTATCGCTGCGGCTGGACGCACTATGCTCCCAACAGTGAGCGAGACTACGACTGGACGAATCAGCGAGTGGTCGAAACCGACATCGAGGATTGGCAGCCGGATGGGATCGGCAAAACGCAGAAGATCAACTGCGACCGCTGGCAGGCCAACGACCTCAAATGGAAGATCTATTGGATGCAAAGCATTCCTGGGGCCGCCAACCGTCTGACATCCAGGGGCAAACGCCTGACGAATTGGTGGCTCTTCACGGGGGACTGGGATTACGTCATGAAGAACAAGGTCGGCCTGGTCGAACGATAGACGCCGCGTGGTCGTGCTCACGGGTGGGAATCTGCGGGCCGGGCGGAATCATTGGAAATGGAAATGGTTATGGTGTGGAATCGCTTTTCTTTGTGTGTTCCGTTGAGTGCCATGATGATCGGACTTGCCGCGTCTGCCCAGCCGCCGGCCGCTCCCGCCCCGCGCCGGCCGCAGATGGCCGCGGCGCAATCGCCCCAGGTGCGGGCGGACCGCCGGGTGACATTCCGGCTGCGGGCGCCCAAGGCGGGTGAAGTGGTGGTGAGCGGGCAGTGGCCCAACGGACGTGCGACGATGGCGAAGGATGGCAACGACGTGTGGAGCGTCACGGTGGGACCCATCGAGCCGGGCGTCTGGGAGTACAGCCTCCAGGTGGACGGCGTGCAGATGATCGACCCCGGCAACCCGGCGATCAAGCCCATGCGCGAGCCGCGAACCAGCATCCTGCACCTACCCGGCCAGCCGCCCTTGCTCCACGATTTTCAGGATGTCCCTCACGGCGTCGTGCACGAGCACACCTACTTCTCCAAGTCGCTCAACCGCGTGCGAGAGCTCGTCGTTTACACGCCACCGGGGTATGAGAAACAGGCGGATGCACGCTTCCCCACGCTCTATCTGCAGCACGGCATGGGCGACAACCAGGCCACGTGGGTCGTGCATGGCAAGGTCCACTGGATTCTCGACAATCTGATCGCGCAGGGCCGCGCCCGGCCGATGGTGATAGTGATGATGGACGGCCACGCAGCGCCGCGGGGGCCGCGTGGTTCTGAGAGCAGCACGACGGCCTTCGAGCGTGACCTGCTGGAGGACGTCATGCCGTTCGTTGAGGCGAACTACCGCGTGAAGACCGACCCTGCCGGCCGGGCCATCGCCGGCTTGAGCATGGGCGGCGGCCAGTCGCTCACAATCGGCCTGAACCATCTGGACCGATTTGCCTGGGTCGTGGGGTTCAGCTCGGCTGTGCCATCGCGCGAGGCCATCGCCGATACACTGAACGACGCGAAGGCGACGAACGAGAAGCTCAAGCTCCTCTGGATCGGCTGTGGCAATGATGATTTCCTGCGACGGCGCAACGAGGAGTTCATCTCGCTGCTCAAGGACAAGGATATCCGCCACGAATGGCACTTGATCGACGGCAACCATAGCTGGCCCGTGTGGCGAATCTATCTCGGCGATTTGGCGCCGAAGCTGTTTCAATGACCTGCATTGCGACCTCTTGAAGAGAGAGACACTCTCGTCTCGGTGAGACTATGACAGGCAGACTATCCATAGCCTTGTGGGTCCTGGCAGCTCTCTGTGGTTTTGTCGTCGCCGCCCAGGATGCGAACGATCCATCGCTTCTCACGGTCGAGCGGATCTTCGACTCCAATGAATTCAGGACAGAGGAACACGGCCGGTTCCGGTGGCTCGAAGACGGCTCCGCATACACGGCCCTGGAGGACTCCGTTGAGACGAAGGATGGCAAGGACATCGTGCGGTACGATCCGTCGACAGGCGCACGCGAGATCGTCGTGCCGGCACGGAAGTTGGCTCCCGAGGGCCAGCCAGGCCCGCTCAAGATCAGCGACTACTCGTGGTCCAAGGACCGCCGCAAGCTGCTGATCTTCACGAACACCAAGCGAGTGTGGCGGACGAACTCCCGGGGCGACTACTGGGTGCTCGATCTCGATGATGGGACGCTGCGCCAACTCGGAGGGGATGCGAACCCATCCACACTGATGTTCGCCAAGTTCTCGCCGGACGGTCGCTACGTCGCCTATCTTTGCGACCGGAATATCTATGTCCAGAACGTGAGAACGCTCAAGATCAAACAGCTCACACGCGACGGCTCCGATACCGTTGTCAACGGCACCGGCGATTGGGTCTACGAGGAGGAATTTGGGCTGCGCGACGGGTTCCAGTGGAGCCCCGACAGCAGATTCATCGCGTACTGGCAGTTCGACACGTCAGGGGTACCCGCGTTCTGCCTCATCAACAATACGGGCTCGCTGTATCCGAATATCACGACGATCCCGTATCCCAAAGTGGGGCAGAAGAATTCCGCCTGCCGGATTGGGGTCGTCAAGGCCTCCGGCGGCCGGACACGTTGGATCCGGGTCTCGGACGATTCTCGGAATCACTACATTCCCAGAATGGCCTGGACGCCTGACTCGAAGTCCGTCATCCTGCAGCAGCTCAATCGCCTGCAGAATACGGATGAGGTCATCGCGGCGGACGTTCGCACGGGCGCCGGCCGCACGGTGCTGTGCGAGAGAGATGACACCTGGGTGGAAGTCTGCGACAGTCTGACGTGGCTGGACGAAGGCAGGAGCTTCACGTGGCTGAGCGAACGCGACGGCTGGCAGCACCTCTACCTGATTTCACGCTCGGACGGGCAAGCCACGCTCGTGACGCCGGGCCAATGGGATGTGATGCGGCTTGAACGGATCGACGAGAAAGGCGGCTGGGCGTATTACACGGCCTCCCCTGACAATCCCACGCAGCAATATCTGTACCGGGTCCCGCTCGACGGCAGCGGCGGGGCGGAGCGAATCACCCCGCCGGATCAGCAAGGGACACACGCCTACGACATCTCACCCGACTGCAAGTGGGCGATGCACACTCGCTCGTCCTTTGATGTTCCGCCGGTTGTGGAGCTCGTCTCACTGCCCGACCACCGCACAATCCGCGTTCTTGCGGACAATTCCGAGCTGCGGGACAAGCTGGCTACGCTCAAGAGAGGCCCGACGGAGTTCTTCCGCGTCGATATCGGCGACGGCGTGCTGCTGGACGCATGGTGCATCAAACCACCCGATTTCGACCCGACCAAGCGTTACCCTCTCCTATTCCATGTGTACGGAGAGCCGGCGGGGCAGACGGTCCTGGACCGGTGGGGCGGCGAGAACTACCTCTGGCACTTGATGCTTGCCCAGCGAGGCGGCATCGTCATGAGCGTGGATAACCGCGGGACGCCGGCCCCTCGCGGCCGGCAGTGGCGTAAGTGCATCTACGGGCAAATCGGTATCCTGGCCTCCGCCGACCAGGCGGCCGCGGCGAGAAAGATCATCGCACGGCGACCCTATATCGATCCGAATCGAGTGGGCGTCTGGGGCTGGAGCGGCGGCGGGTCCATGACCCTCAACGCGATCTTCCGTCATCCTGACCTGTACCACACCGCCGTCGCCATCGCCTTCATCAGCGACCAGCGGTTCTACGACACGATCTATCAGGAGCGGTACATGGGCCTGCCCGATGACAACGCGGAAGGGTACAAGAACGGATCGCCCATCACCTTCGCCCATCAGCTCGAAGGGAACCTGCTGCTCATTCACGGGACCGGCGACGACAACTGTCACTACCAGAACTGCGAGGCCCTGATCGATGAGCTGATCCGTCACAAGAAGCAGTTCCGTATGATGGCGTACCCGAACCGGACCCACAGCATCCGGGAAGGCGAGGGCACGAGACTTCACCTTTATGAGCTCATGACTCGCTATTTCGAAGAGAACCTCGGCATTGATTATTGATTATGGGTTATTGTCTTCTTTGCCGTTTCCCAATTATCCATTATCCATCATCCATCATCCATAATCCATCTTTACAGCTCGATGACAGCCACGTCGAATCTGCCGATCTTGATCGCTCCTTCCGTCTGTGTGCCGCTCAGCAATTCGAGTTTGCCCTGAGGCACTTCCACCGTCTTTGGCTCCTCGGTGTGATTGATGAGAAACAGCAATCTCTTGCCGTCTCCCTGGCGTATGGATGCTTCCACGCCGAGCGGGGGAGTGACTACGGGGCGAATCCCGGCGTCGTCAAGCAACTCGCGGATCAGGCTGTCGTAGAAGGCGTCCTCCTGGATCACGGCTCCGACGTACCAGGCTTGCCCCTTGCCGTAGCTGTTGCGCGTCACCGCCGCAAATGGCTTCATGTGCCACTGATCCACGTAGTGAGCCAGCGGCGTGGCGCTTTGAGGAGTCATCCAATCCACATACTGGACCGCCGTGTAGTCGCCGGAGACCTTGTAGGAGGTGTCGGCGCCGAGGGCGCTGTATTCTTCAATCGTGATTCCCAATGCAGGCGATAGTCGTCCAGGCAAGGTCCTTTCGTGGCAGAGGTTGCGTTCGTCCTTCACGCCCGTCCTGCAATCGGCGAGCAGGACGCCGCCCTCTTTGACGAACGCATCGAGCTTTTGGGCCGTCTCGTCGGGCATGATGGACAGGTCCGGCGTGAGGACCAGCTTATACTTCGATAAGTCTGTCCCACGGTTCACGATATCCGCGTTGACGCCCGCTCGCATGAGCGCGTTATAGTAGCGCCGTATTGCAGCCTGCAGGCTGTTGCCCGCGAAGCCCGGCTGAAAGTTGAGCGACCACAGGTTGTCGTAATCGTAGAGGACCGCGACATCCGACGCGACTGTGGTCCCTCGCAGGTAGCTCTCCAGCTTTCGGAATTCTTTCGCCGTCTGGGCTGCCTCGTTGTAGCGTCGCAGCGGTTTGCCGTCGTGTCCGAGCAGCCCATGCCAATACTGCTCCCGGCCGACGGCACACGTCCGCCAGCGGAACCAGATTTGCCCGTCCGACCCGTGCGCGAGCTGCTGGTAGGCGATTTTGCGGATCTCGCCGGGCCAGGGATTGCGTCCGAAGCTCTCCCAGCCGCAAGGCCCAGCCGTCTGTTCCATGATCATGAAGTTCTTCTGCTTCAGCCCTCGCATGACATCAGCCGCCAGGGATGCGTCATAGGGGATATTCGGCTTATCCGACCAGATGGGGTAATTGTCCCAGGACACAAAGTCGAGATCGCGGGCCATGTCATAATAGTCGAGGGAGCTGAACAGGCCCATGAAATTGTGCGTGATGAAGTCGTCGGGGCAGATCTCCCGGATGATTCTCGCCTGGGCTGCCTGGAAGCGGGCCTGCTGCCACGTGATGAACCGTTTCCAGTCAAGGCAGGCGCTCGGATTGCCCATGACCCACGGGCGGTCCGTGGCGCAGTCGGGGATCGTGATCTCGTCCCAGGCGGTGAACTTGAGTCCCCAGAAGCGATTGCCCCAGGCCAGGTTCAGCTCCTCCAGAGTGCCGTACTTCCTCTGGAGCCAGACCTGGAACCGGGCCAGGCACGAAGGGCAGAAGCATTCCTCGCCGCCGAACTCGTTGTCGATCTGCCAGCCGATGACGTTGAGCCTTTTCGTGAAATGCTCGGCCATCGCCCAGGTGATCCGCTCCGAGAGCTGCCGGTAGTCGCGGCTCGAATAGCAGTTGTGCTTGCGGCCGCCCCAGACGACACGCGTGCCGTCGGCCTTCATTCGCAGGGTCTCCGGGTACTTGCGGGCGACCCAGGCGGGCATGACGGCGGTGGGGGTGCCGAGAATCACGTTCATGTCGTAGCGGGCGAGCAGCTTCACGACATCGTCCAGCCAGCCGAATTCGTATTGCCCCTCGCGCGGCTCCATGTCAATCCACGCAAACTCCGCCAGGCGCACCGTGTTGAAACCCGCCTCTTTCATGAGCTTGACGTCGGTCTCCCACCGGTCCCTGGGCCAATGCTCGGGGTAGTAGTCCACGCCGATGTACATGGATCGTCCGGGCGCAAACACCTGCTGTCTATGTGCGGCTGCCGCATGCAGATTGTTGCTTTGCCCGAGACCAACCACCGACAGCCAGCAACCCATAACAATGCCGGCAGGAGTAACGCATCGTTTCATACTGTCACCTTTCCTATGGTCGTTCACACGCACCGATGGTTGGCCTGCGATCTGTTGGCACGGTCTTGCCCCAGAAGTCGCGGCCGCCGTTGTCCGTCACGATGATGCCTGCCCGGAGGCAGGGGGAGTCCGACTTCAGCCTGTATGCAGTCATGCGGGCGAGTTCTGTCGGGTCCACAGGCATTGTCGTGCCGGCATTGACCAGCTTGGGATCGACGTGCTTGCCGACTATCACGCCACCCACCTCTTCCTGGCCGGTCGCCTGGGCCCAGTCATCGAGTGTGGCGTGCCCATCAAACGATAATGCGCGTCCATCTGCCGGCCAGTAGATATTGTTTTCAAATCTTCCTCTCTCCGCCTCGCCTGAGACTGCGTCACCGGAGCAGACGAAGATATTGTTGCGAAACACGACATTGGGCATGGGCAAGCCCCCGAACCCGACGGCGGCGCCGTTCTTGTTGTACACGGTGTTGTTGTAGACCTGACAGTCTGAGGCGTTCGGGCTGGCCGAGAAGACGTCGATGCCGCTTCGCCGGTTGTTCTTGACCCCGTCGTTGTGGCTGATGTTGTAGCGGACCACGTTGTCCTTGAACACCGGCGCGCCGGGGTACTGGCACAGGAAGTAGCCGGGGCCGTCGTTGTTGTACGAGAGGTTATATTGGAGGACCGAATTCGTCACTCCACCGTCGAGGTCGAAGCCGCCGCCGTCGTCGCCGGGGCTCTTGTTGTCGTGGGAGATGCAGAACTGGATGATGACGTGGTCGGCGTTCCACGCCCAGATGCCGACGGGGCCGTTGCCCTTGCGGGGCATGTCCCAGCCGTTGTTCGAGGCTTCACAATACTCGATGATCGCGTCGCTGGCGTTGCCCACCACGATGCCGTTGCCGCTGTGGTTCGTGAGGTTTGAAGGATCACCCGGATTGTTATCCGCGACGCAGTGATCGATACGCAGACGTGCTGACCGCTTACCGTGGCCCACGGTGATTCCGCCGGCGCCATTCTCGTGAGTATACACATTTGTGATCCGGGCATTACGAACGCCATCGAGCTGCAATCCGCTGCCTCGGAACCCGCTCACCTCGATGTGGTCGATTTCCGCGTCCTGTGAATCAACAATACAAACACCGTCTTCTGTGTTTCCCGCCTTGCGCCCCGAGCCGACAAAGATGAGGTCCTTCACAGCGAGACTATCACATCCGTTTGCCCGGAGGCCGCTGCCGTTGCCTCCATCGATGATCGCCCGGCCCTTGCCATAGGAGGTCACTACGAGTCTTCTGCCGGACGTGCCGCTGTCGCTCCTATCGAGCTCGATTGTGCCGGCGAAGCGCTGGCCCGCCTGGAAGTGGACACAATCGCCGGGTCCAAAATCCGTGGCATTGACTTTCTCTACGCTCTGCCAAGGTCGCGCCCGGGTTCCCGGATTCGAGTCATCGCCCGCTGGGCTGACATAGTAGTGCCGGGCATGGGCATTCGATACCATTCCAGCCCCGAACGCGATCACGAGAAGCACACCAGCCGTCATGGACCTCATCTTGCACTCCCACGGAAGAAGCATGAAAGAACCTGTTTATCGTGGGACAGATTGTATGACCTTCCGGGCCATCATTCAACCGTGGCGGTGCAAGACAAATTGCCATCGTTGAGCCGGGTGGCGGAGGTGTAAGGACGTGTCTCGTTCTGACTTTTCCGAGAGGACGGCTGCGATCAGCTCTGCTTTTCCGCTCTCGCCTTTTGCAGGTCGCGCCAGAAGGGCTTGCCGAGGAAGCTCGTCTCATCGAGCGTGCAGAACTGCTCGTACATGGGCCGGGTTACGGTGAAGGCGAGGATGTCGGGCGGCAGATACTTGCGCATGGCGATATCCGTCGCGCCGAGCATGGCCTGGGGCTGTTCGAGGTCCTGGAACAGCGGGCCAAGCTGGCCGCAGCCCGAGGCGAAGGGGGCCGTCACCCGAGGCGGGGTGGGCCGCCCCTGGGGGTAGTACGCGGCCGTAATAAACAGGCTCAATTGGTCCGGATTGACAAGGAAAGTCACCGTCTTGAGATACTCATAGTGGTCGTCGCTGAGCGGGCCGATCAGGAGATTCGGATAGCTCGGCTTGTAGTGCGGGCTGCGGTCGATCCATTCGGCCATCACCTGGGCGGAAGCCTTCAGCCCTTCCGTGCCGTGCAGAAAGTCGATCATCTCCTGCCGCGAGCGAGTCGAGACGTCGAACAGGTACGTGCCCGCGCCGCCGCAGCCAAAGTTCTCTTTCGTCAGGTGCAGGGTCTCGCCCTTGAGCCAGTTCTCGTAGAACATGTACACGCAGGCCCACCGGCTCTGGGCCGGGCGAACCAGCGGCTCAAACGCGGACGCATCGGGTGCATCATACAGCCCAATCACCGGCAGGGTCAGACCGGCTTTCTCAACCAATAGTTCAGGATAGCAGGGCATCGTTTCAACCTTCCTTCGTGATAGCAAGTGAACTCCTGCATTTTGCAGGAGTCCAGATATCAAGTTTCATGGAGTACGAGGGTCGCTGCGTGTCTGTTCGGGAGGGAAGACAGTCCAGGGCTTTGGCGGCAGGTTCGGCAGGTAGCCTTTGAGCCAGTCGTACTGGGGGTGCTTCTGGAGAAAGGTCGCGGCGTTGAAGCCGACGTCGCAGGAGCCGCCCCATTTGGCCCAGAGCCGCCAGCCCTTGGCCATATCCGAGTCCACGACCTTGCCGTCGAACGCCCCCGACGGGCGGAAGGCTCCCCCCATCCCGGGCACGCCGGCGTCATCGAGCTCGAAATGCCCGCAGATGGTCCTGCCGCTCGGCTGTTCCTTTTGCAGGTACGTGTCGTAATGGTCGGCCAGCATTTGCCTGGCGAGCGAGGCGTCGATTTGCCCGTAGTGCTCTTTCATCAACTGGCTCCAGCGCACCCGACGGCTCACACAAACATCCTTTATGTCGTCCCAACTTCCCGCCGTCTCCAGCCTCAGAATCTGCATGTTCCCCGTGACGTTCGAGCCGGTGAAATGTCCGCTCCTTTTCTTCTCCAGGCTGTGGTATTTCAGGCCGAGCTCCAGGCAGGCGATCTCGCCGGTCTTGATATCGCCCAGCAGCCACGAGTTGGCGTAGGCCCCGCTGTTGTCCCGGATCAGGATGTCCGCCCACTCGTCGATGGTGTTGGCGTACTGCATTGCCTTGCGGGCCCGGACGAATACGGGGACCCTCCGGGCATGGAAGCCCTCAAACTCGCCGATCGTCGTCTCCGTGCCGATGATCCCCGCGTCAGTGATGAAGAAATCCGTGGCGCTGTAGATGCACGGTCCCCAGGTCTGCATCAGGATGCGATGGCCCTGCTGCGGGACGATGTCCATGATGATATTGGCGGATTTGCCCAGCGCGTAGGGGCACCAGGAATTGTGGCCCATGACGATCTTGCCGTCGGCAGTGGCGTCACCGGTGGCGATGAAGGCACTGCAGCCGGGATGGTCGTCCCTGAGTCTCTGCCGCTCCATGGGCCACCAGTACCACAGGATGTCGATGAATCCATTCATGTACAGGATTTGCTCGTATGTCGCTTCCTTGCCCGCTCGCTGCATTCCCGCGGCGATGCCTCTCATCTCCGCCGCATATTCCGCCGGGATCTTGCCGCGGAACAGCCGGGAGGAGGTGCGCACGAAGTAGTCGAGCTTCTGGCCCGTCTCGAACTCCTGCGTGTAGGCCAGCGTGCGCAGAAACTCGTCGATCTCGCCTGCCGTCAGGTATCCTCGCTGGAAGCCCCTCTCGAAGGGCGCTCCCTCGGTGTGAAGAAAGACCCAGCCATTGACGTCATGGCGATAGCCCCTGGCCAGCCACTGCTCCTGCTGCGGTTCGCTCGTGGAGACCTCGGTGGTTCGGCACGATGCGAGACAGCCTGCTGAAACGATCAGTACACAGCACTTGATGAGCTTCGCGTGCATTGCAGCTCCCAATCTCAAATTGATTATTGATTATGGATTCATGGATGATTCGCAAATAATCAATCATCCATCATCAATTACCACTGCCGTTGCGGTCGGGCGGTTCGGTGCCGAGCAAGTGACGCACGAAGAAGTCCTGCAACCGCCGCTGGGTGATCGGGCTGGGCGCGCCGTGATTGGCGTTCGGAACGACCAGGAGATCGAAGTCCTTACCCGCGCGGATCAGGGCATCCACGAATCGCATGGTGGACTCGGGCGGTACATTGGTGTCCATCTCGCCGACGATCAGGAACAAGCGACCTTTGAGTTTCGCGGCGTTGTCAATGTTAGAGCACTCGGAGTACTGCGGCCCGACCGGATAGCCCATCCACTGCTCATTCCACGAGGCCTTGTCCATCCGGTTGTCGTGGCAGCCCGAGTTGGCCACCGCCGCTTTGTAGAACTCCGGATGGAACAGCACAGCCCCCGCGGCGTTCTGGCCGCCGGCGGAGTTCCCATAGACACCCACACGGCTGATGTCGTAGTAGGGGTATTTCCCGGCGACTGCCTGATGCCACAGGATGCGATCCGCAAAACCGGCGTCCTTCAGGTTCTTCCAGCAGACGTCGTGGAAGGCCTTGGAGCGGTTGGCCGTGCCCATGCCGTCCATCTGCACCACGATGAAGCCCAGGTCCGTCAGCGATGTGAACCGCGACGTGGGGCTGAAACTCTTGGGCACATAGGAGCTTTGCGGCCCCGCGTAGATCTGTTCGAGCACCGGGTATTTCTTGCTCGGGTCGAGGTTGCCCGGCCGGCAGAGGATGCCCCAGATATCGGTCTTGCCGTCGCGGCCCTTGGCCACAAACACCTCCGGCGGGGCCCATCCCTTCGCGGTCAGCTCGCTGATGTCCGCCTCTTCGAGAGGGCAGACCAGCGTGCCGTCCGAGACGCGGCGGAGCTCGTGCACCGGCGGGGCATCCACGCGGCTATAGGTGTCGATCAGGTAGCGACGGTCCGGCGAATACTGGATCGTGTGGTTGCCATTGCCTTCGGTCAATGCCACCAAGCCGGACCCGTCGAAGTTCACGCGATAGTAGTGGAGGAAGTACGGGTCTTGATCTGTGTTCTTGCCGCCGGCGTGGAACCAGATTTGACGTGCATCCTCGTCAATGAGGTCGATGCCGCGCACGACCCACTCGCCCCTCGTGATCTGATTGCTGATCTCGCCCTTTGCGGCGTCGATGAGGTAGAGATGCCGCCAGCCGTCACGCTCGGAGGCGTAGATGATCTCGTCGGTCTTGTCCAGCCAGTTGACCCGCTCCAGTCTCAGGTTCTCCGTGTGCGCGGTCCAGATGAATGTCTCGCTCTTCTCCTCAAGGAGATTCCGCACGTCGCCTGTGCGCACATCCACCTGAATCAATCGCAATCGCTGATGGCCACGGTCCTCCTGCTCATATGCGATGCGGCGACCATCCCGGCTCCAGTGCACGCGCGGCGTCTCCCACTCGTGCTCGAACCGGTCGACCGCCGGCTTGCTCTGCTTGCGGCCGGCCACGTCGAAGATGTTCAATTCATAGCGGGGGAATTTGTCGCCGGGTAGTGCGTACGGCCTCGTCTCCAGCACGGCCCGGCCGCCGCCCGGGGGCGACGAGCGGACCAGGTAAACCTCCTTGCGGTCGCCGGGCTCGACGCGCCAGGCGATGAGCACTGTGGAATCAGGCGACCATGAGAGCAGGCTGTAGGCATTGCCTTCGGCACCATCCGTGCTGAGCTGGGTCGTCTCATTGGAGTCCTTGGCACGGAGAAACACGTTGTCGTCTTTGACCAGGGCGGTCCACTTGGCATCTGGCGAATCCGGGGATGCATTGCGGCCTCGGCCCGGTCCTCGCCCTCGCCGCCCGGACCTCGCGGCTCCTTGGTCCTGACCGTCGGCCGGCGGGGACGCCGGGGCGTCCGTCTTGGCACATGCATAGGTCGCCAGATCGCAGGTCCAGACGGTCTGATCCACGGTGAATCGGATCGACTTGGCCTCGTCTGCAGACTCGATGCTGTCAAATGGCAACTGATCCGCCCGGTACTCGGCCCCGGCGGCTTTCGACAGGGCGGCGGCGAGCTTCTGGTGGTCAAACGCGGGCTGTCGCGTCGCTTGCTCCGCGTTGAGAAGGATGAACTCCTTGGTATCGCCGGTCAAATCGTTGCGGTACCAGAACGACTTGTTGTCCGCGAGCCAGTGCGGCGTGATCTGGCCCTTGTAGTATCCCTCCACGCGGACTGGACGGCGGAATCTGTCCTGGGCCGATGCTTGGGATATATTCAGGGTCTGCACGAGGGCAATCGCGATGAACAAAAGCAAAATGCCGAGCCTGCCTGCCGTGACGCGGGTAGTTCCTGTCATCGTCTGTTCTCCATAAGACCGTATTGCCGAACCGTTGCTCAGCATGATACCAAATCGACTCCCGCAAAGCCACGAAGTGACACCTTCCTGTGAACGGACGATGGAAATCACCCGACCGTGAATAGGAATTCCGTTGCGATTTCCCGCCAAACGTGGTATAGTGCCATCATCGGGAGCAAAGGGAATTCGCAGGCCAGGAGGCCCGTTTTCGCGCAGGCGAAAGCTCTTTCACACCATAGAACGGCTTGGAACCGCAGATGAACGCTGATGAACGCCGATCACGGAAAGGATTCGATTTCTCGCAAAGACGCAGAGAGCGCTAAGAAGCCAGGGGATAGAAACAACGAATGGCACGAATCACACGAATGGGAAAACCAGGGGAAAGAGTCGAACGAATGGTGAATGAGATGCTTTTCAGAGAGGAGAGCTACTTCGGGCACTATCCGAAACTCGAATACGAGCACCTGGTAAACTGATCCCCTCAATATTCGTGTGATTGGTGTGATTCGTGGTTGAAGATAGTTTCGGTTGCGGCCAAAGGCCGCACTGGGTTCATCGGCGGTTTCACAAAGGTAATAGTGGTTTGACTCGGTGGTTCTGCTGGATCGGAGGTACGTTATGGTTACTCGATGCACATCTTGGGCGTATGTCGCGGCTTTCCTTCTCCTGACAGGCGTTTCCACCGCCACCGCGAAATACAGCGGCGGGACGGGAGAGCCGAACGACCCCTACCAGATCGCCACGGCCGCCGATCTGATCGCCCTCGGCGAGACTCCCGCGGATTACGACAAGCACTTCATCCTGACCGCCGACATCGACCTGGACCCCAGCCTCCCGGGCCGCAAGGTCTTCGACAAGGCCGTCATTGCACCGGATACCAATCCGAATGATCCATACATCCCGTTTCAGGGGACTGCTTTCAGTGGTGTCTTTGACGGCCGTGGCCATACGATCTCACACCTGACGATCAGAGGTGGAAGGTATCTGGGTCTGTTTGGCCTGTTGGAGGACCAGTGGTGGCCGGACAACTCCGCCGGCCAAGTGGAGAATCTGGGGCTCGTGGAGATCCGTGTTACCGGCACGGGCGACTGCGTTGGCGGGCTGGTGGGAGAGAACTACTGGGGCACTGTGATCCAGTGTCGCAGCAGCGGCGCGGTCAATGGAGAGGACTGTGTTGGCGGGCTGGTAGGCGACAACCGGGGGTTTTTAACAGAGTGTTACAGCACCGCCATAGTCGGCGGGAATGGGTTCGTCGGCGGTCTGATGGGCGCGAACTTCGCCTTTTCTATGTTGGGCGCTGGCTACGTACTCCGCTGCTATAGTACCGGCGTCGTGAACGCCACAGGTTCCTATATAGGCGGACTGGTGGGCCTTAACGACGGCGACGGCAATGTGACCGAGTGCTACAGTACGGGTACAGTCACCGGCAGTGGCGACTTTGTTGGCGGGCTGGTGGGCTGCGGATGGGCGGGCGCTACGGCTGCCTCTTTCTGGGACACGCAGACTTCCGGCCAGACCACAAGTGCGGGTGGAATCGGCAAGACCACGGCCGAGATGCAGACGGAAAGCACCTTTACAGATGCCGGCTGGGACTTCCTGGGCGAGACGGCCAACGGTAGCGAAGACATATGGAAGATCGCTGAGAGTTTGGGTTACCCTCGTCTCGCGTGGGAGAAGTACAGCGGCGGTACGGGCGAGCCGAACGATCCGTACCAGATCGCCACGGCCGCCGATCTGATCGCCCTCGGCGAGACACCCGAAGACTACGACAAGCATTTCATCCTGACCGCCGACATCGACCTGGACCCCAACCTCCCCGGCCGCAAGGTCTTCGACAAGGCCGTTATCGCACCGGATACGAACGACAAGGAGGACTGGTTCCAAGGAACTCCTTTCACTGGTGTCTTTGACGGCAAGGGCCATATGATCTCGCATCTGACCATAATAGGCGGGGGAAATCTCGGCCTGTTTGGCCAACTGACAGTTGGGGCCGACGTCAAAGACCTGGTAGTTGTAGATGTAAACATAACGGGGTCTGGGGAGTGTGTTGGTGGGCTGGCAGGGAGCAACCGGGGTAGCATATTAGCGAGTTATAGCACCGGTACTGTAAGTGGCAATTCGTGGGTCGGCGGGCTGGTGGGAGAGAACT